>Ga0208975_1000174_pt1 | contig 34499 bp, 36 predicted proteins | sample GreLakmeER78MSRF_FD_187700 | JGI IMG/M metagenome (GOLD analysis project Ga0208975, IMG submission 187700) | Freshwater lentic microbial communities from great Laurentian Lakes, MI, USA - Great Lakes metaG ER78MSRF (SPAdes) | ecosystem: Environmental > Aquatic > Freshwater > Lake | place: Great...
GCAATTTCATCAATACATTCAATTGAGATGAGTGTTGAATCCATATCCATCACGCATAGGCTAAATTCACTTAAAGCTCTGTAATTATCTAAAACTGCAAAATCTACTTGCTTAAGATGAAGCTGTTTTTTTAAATCAACTGGCAAGTCAGATTCAATCTCATATATGGCAGTATTATCATTGATAAGCGAATAAGGAGAAGCTGTCACTTGGCCTAAAATTTCAGAGATTTCTGTTAAATGACTTTGGAGACTATATGAAGACTGGACTAATAATTTCATGGTGTTTATAAGTGATATAAGCCTACAAATTAATAATTCTAACATTGCTATTAAAATATAATTCTTAACTGGCATGTTTATCTAAATTCGTAGAAAATAATGCTTATTTAGCTCCTTTTTTAACATGAATCTCCACGAATATCAGGCCAAACAATTAATTGCAAAATACGGCATTTCTGTGCCAAAAGGCATTGCAATTAAGTCTTTAGAGGAGGTGGATCAATCGATAGCCCAACTTGAATCTTCTTCTTATGTTATTAAAGCCCAAATTCATGCGGGCGGCAGAGGTAAAGCAGGTGGCATTAAGATTGTAACTTCTAAAAAAGAAGCAGTTGAGGCTGTAAATTCCCTTCTCCATAAAAAACTTGTTACTTATCAGAATAAACCAGATGGCCAACCTGTTAATGCTCTTCTTATAGAAGAGTCATGTGACATCGAAAAAGAATTATATTTTTCTATATTAGTTGATAGGCAGTCAGAAAAGATCGTCGTTATTGCATCTTCTGCAGGCGGTATGGAAATTGAGGAAATATCTAAAAATAACCCTGAAAAAATTATCAGAGAAACATGTAGTCCAATTAATGGCCTCATGGATTATCAATCTAGAAACATTGCCTTTGCATTAGGTTTGCCTAATGAAATGATTAATGATTTCGTTAGATTTGCTAGAAGTACTTTTAAAGCTTTTATTGAAAATAATTTAGCCTTATTAGAAATTAATCCGCTCGCTATCAATTCCCATAAAAAAATTATTGCTCTCGACTGTAAAATAAATGTCGATGACAATGCTCTTTATAAACAAAGAACATTAGCTGATCTCCGTGATTGGTCACAAAACGACTCTAAAGAAGCCGAAGCTTTTGATGCTGGACTTAATTACATTGCACTTAATGGCAACATTGGTTGCATGGTCAATGGCGCAGGTCTTGCTATGGCTACGATGGATCTTATCAAACTCTACGGTGGCGAACCTGCAAATTTTTTAGATGTAGGTGGTGGAGCTACTTCTGAAACAGTTGCCAAAGCTTTTAAAATTATTCTTGATGATAAAAATGTACAGGTTGTCTTGGTTAATATTTTTGGTGGCATTATGCGATGCGATATTATTGCTGAAGGAATTATCGCTGCAATCAAAGAGGTTGGTATCAAAATTCCTATTGTCGTAAGATTAGAGGGCACTAATGTAGATTTAGGTAAAAAACTTTTACAAACAAGCGGTTTAAATATTAAGGCCGCAAACACTCTTACCGAAGCGGCAACGATCGCAACTAGTCTCATCAAAAAATAAAATGTCTATTCTCATTAATAAATCTACCAGGCTTATTTGCCAAGGCTTTACTGGCAAACAAGGTACTTTTCACTCAGAGCAAGCAATTACCTATGGTACAAAATTAGTCGGCGGGGTTACGCCTGGCAAAGGTGGGACATTACATCTTAATTTACCTGTATTTAATACAGTGAGAGATGCTATTAAAACAACTGGAGCCAATGCATCAGTCATCTACGTTCCTCCCGCTTTCGCTGCAGATTCAATTATCGAAGCCTCTGAAGAAGGTATTGAAATTATTGTATGTATTACAGAAGGTATTCCAATACAAGATATGATTAATGTGAAGGCGGCTATTCGCGCTAACCAATCTAAACTGATTGGCCCTAATTGTCCTGGCGTTATAACACCAGGCGAATGTAAGATTGGGATTATGCCTGGAAGTATTCACTTGCCTGGATCCATTGGCATTATTTCAAAATCAGGCACGTTAACTTACGAAGCTGTTCAACAAACAACAGTGCTTGGGTTAGGTCAAAGCACGTGTGTTGGCATTGGTGGCGATCCCATCAAAGGACTCAATTTTATTGAATGCTTACAAATGTTTGAAGAAGATAAAAATACTCAGGGCATTATATTAGTTGGTGAAATTGGTGGTTCAGATGAAGAATTGGCTGCTGAATATATCAAACAACACATAAAAAAACCTATTGCAGGTTATATTGCTGGCATTACAGCCCCTGAAGGAAAAAGAATGGGTCATGCGGGCGCTATCATTTCTCAAGGCTCTGGTCTTGCAATAGATAAAATTAAAGCGCTAGAAAAAGCCGGTGTGAACATGTCTAAGTCTCCTGCGGACATGGGGCTTACTATGCAAGCATTATTAAAAAAATAAAAATTGTATAAAAAAACTCTTATCATCTTTTTTCTAATCACTTCTTTTTTTGCTTTTATAGCAAATGCGGAAGAGTCAGTAAATTACCTTTTAACAGCGGCATCAAAAGGCGACCTTGAGACAGTAAGCGCTATTTTGGAAAGCGGTGGAAATCCAGACAGTAAAGATGAAGATGGCGTCACAGCTCTTATGTATGCAGCAAGAAAAGATATGGATAAGATTGTGGCACTCTTAATTAAAAAAGGCGCATCAGTGAATGCAACTGAAAGTAACGGCTGGACTGCATTAATGTTTGCTGCAAAGAAAAATTATATACGATCAGCTCAGTTACTTTTAGATAATGGAGCAGATCCAAAAATAAGAGACAATGATGGATGGAGCGCTTATGGGCTAGCTGCGATATCAGGATTTCATAATATCGTAGATCTATTAATCAAACGCGGCATTGATCCCAATAACACTAACGATGCTGGTCAAACTGTTTTAATGTATGCCTCCAAAAACGGTGATATAAAAACAATTCAAACACTACTTGACCATGGTGCTGATCCAAATATCGTAGACAAATACAAATGCAGTCCTCTTATGTATGCTTCAAGAGAGGGTAATGCAGATGCGGTAAGTCTTTTTATAAAGCGTGGTGTAAAAATTGATTATGAAGATCAGTTTAATTGGACAGCACTCACTTGGGCCACGAAAAAAAATCATTTGGCAGTTTCAAAACTTCTTATAGTAAATGGCGCTAATATTGACCGAAAAGACTCGGATGGCACGCCTATAATTCACTATGCTGTAGCAAATAAATCTAAGGAAATGATTCAACTTTTTATTGAATCAAAAGTTAATTTAAAAGCAAAAGATCGCTACGGATTAACAGCTCTTGTATATGCGCTCAAAGCTAAAAATACAGAAATTGTTGACCTTATTAAAAATGCGGGTGGCAGTTACTAAAACTATGAAAATAGCTCTAGCACAAATAAATTCGTTTGTTGGTGATATTGAAAATAACAGCATTCTTATTATTAAGCGGGCCACAGAATCTGCTGAAAACGGGGCTGAATTAGTTATTACTCCTGAACTCTCTTTGTGCGGCTACCCCCCTGAAGATCTTGTCTTAAGAGAAGATTTTCTTAAAGCATGTTCAAAATCACTGACGAGGATTGCGCAAGCCTTACCTTCTATAAAAGTAATTGTTGGGCACCCATTAAAAAAAGGCGGCAAAATATACAATGCAGCATCATTACTTTTTAATGGAAAAATTCAAGGTACCTATTTTAAAAAAATTCTGCCAAATTATGGCGTATTTGATGAAAATAGATATTTTGAGCCGGGTGAAAAAGAATTTATTTTTAAACATAAGAGTTTGAAGATTGGTCTTCTTATTTGCGAAGATGCTTGGAGTCTTTTCCCAAGCAAATTACTTAAGAAAAAATTAGTTGATGTCATTATTGTAGTTAATGCGTCCCCTTATGAAATAGAAAAATATGATGCTCGAGTAAAAATCATAACTAAGCTAGCTAAGGAAACAAAATCTACTGTGATCTACCTCAATGCAATTGGAGGTCAAGATGAGCTCATATTTGATGGTGGCTCTTTTGTTGTTAACAAACAAGCGAAGCTTACTCATCAGTTATCATTTTTTAAAGAAGAAACAGCGATTATTGATGTTTTTTTAAAAGCAAACATTAATAATACTTTTTATAACAAGGAAGCACATTTATATGAGGCGCTTAAATTAGGACTTAGAGATTATGTAGTTAAGAATAACTTTAAAAGCATATTTATAGGTCTATCTGGTGGTATAGATTCTGCTTTGGTTCTAGCGCTAGCAAATGACGTATTTGACAAAGGAGATATTACTGCTGTCATGATGCCTTCAGAATTTACCGCAAAAATAAGCATTATTGAATCTCGCAAAATGATTAAAAATACAGGTGTCAATTACAAAGAAATAGATATTCAATCTATTTTTAAACTTTTTAGAAAAACATTATCAAGCGAATTTAAAAATAAGCCTTTTGATACAACTGAAGAAAATTTACAGGCTCGCATCAGGGGTGTTTTATTAATGGCTTTGTCTAATAAATTTAGTGGGCTTGTAATATCAACAAGTAATAAAAGTGAAACTGCTGTAGGTTATACAACTCTTTATGGAGATATGGTAGGAGGTTTTGCACTTCTTAAAGACGTCCCAAAAACATGGGTTTATAAATTAGCACATTATAGAAATTCAATATCAAAGATCATTCCAAATGAAATCATTAAAAGACCACCTACAGCTGAATTAAGGCATGACCAGCTTGATCAGAATAGCCTCCCTAAATATGAAATTCTTGATAAGATAATTGAGCTTTATATTGAAAAAGATCTAGATATAGCGTCGATTGTAAAAGAAGGTTTTTCTAGTAAAAATGTGAATCGCGTTGTAAAGTTAATCAATAATAACGAATTTAAAAGAGCTCAAAGTCCCATAGGGCCGAAAATTACGCATAGGGCGTTTGGTAAAGACAGAAGATACCCTATAACTTTTAAACATTAATGTATATGAAGAAGGAAATTAGATGAAAAAAATTGAGGCAGTAATTAAACCATTTAAATTAGACGAAGTAAGAGAGGCTCTTTCTGAAATTGGTATAAATGGGATTACAGCGACGGAAGTTAAAGGGTTTGGAAGACAAAAAGGCCACACTGAACTCTATAGGGGTGCAGAGTATGTAATTGACTTTTTACCCAAAATTAAATTAGACATTATTGTTTCAGACAAAATGGTTAAAAAAGTCATTGAAGCAATATCTACAGCAGCACATACCGGAAAAATTGGCGATGGGAAAATTTTTGTAAGTAATATTGAAGAGGTAGTGAGGATTAGAACTAGTGAAACGGGTGAATCTGCTATTTAATTAGAAAAAAACTTTCTTACCCTTTCAAGATCTTCGGGGGTATCAACTCCAGCCGAGGGCGTGTCATTTGATTGAACAACACCAATCTTGTAACCTGCATATAGAATTCTAAGCTGCTCCAACTTTTCAATGTCCTCCAATTCAGCTTCCCCTATTCTATTAAAGTCTTTTAGAAACTTAGCACGATAAGCATAGATTCCAATATGTTTATAGAATCCTTTTCTTCCAATTATCTTTTGAGTAAACTCATCTCTAGGAAATGGAATAGGCGCTCGACTAAAATATAAGGCTTGTGAATTTTTATCAAGTACGACTTTGACATTATTTGGATTTATAAAATCATTGTAATCTGAGATAGAATGGCACGCTGTAGAAACAAATACTTCTTTTTGATAATCTAAATATTCTGCAACTTGATTAATTAATAATGGATCAATAAGCGGCTCATCTCCCTGAACATTAACAACAATCTCGTTATCTGACCAATGCATCAAATTAACAACCTCTGCTAATCGATCAGTGCCAGATTTATGATTAATATTAGTCATGATTGCTTTATACCCAAACTTTTCAACAGCATCAAAAATCCTTTGATCGTCAGTTGCAACCACAGCCTCATTAGCCTTGCTTTTTAATGATTGCTTTACAACATGAATCACCATGGGAATGCCAGCGATATTCAAAAGAGGCTTCCCCTCTAGTCGGCTACTCTGATATCTCGCTGGAATAATAATTTTAAATGTCATGAATAATCTTCGTCACTCTTGATTACTCTCGCCTCACTCTCCAGCAAAATTGGAATACCATCTTTAATCGGATAAGCAAGTTTAGCCGACTTCGATATAAGCTCATTTTGTTCTTTTTTATAGATTAATGGCCCCTTAGTAACTGGGCAAACTAAAATTTTTAATAGATTTTTATCCATGGGCTATATTTTTCATTTTATTCAAAATAAGATCAGTAAATTTTGAGTCAATTTCAGCAACAACTGGCAAATACCAAAAATTATCCCTAGCAAACTTTTCGCATTTAATAGCGTCTTTCTCAGTCATTATAATATTCTTATCACTCATCGTTTTAAAATCTTTTTTTGTAAAACGATAATGATCTTTATAAGGAGAGCTATCAAATACCAAACCTAATGCCTTTAGGTAATTAAAAAAACGATCTGGGTTTCCAATGCCAGCTACTGCATGAAGGTTGTTTAAGCGCACCTTATTTAATGGAATTTTTTTCTTGGTTTTTAGATTAATTATGTAATAACTCTTATATTTCATGAGATAGCTACCATCTATCACTTTTTTTTCATTACAGACGATAGCATCTACAGCTTTTACTTTTCGCTTAGACTCCCTTAATGGCCCTGCTGGAAGAAGATGCCCATTCCCAAATCTTCTAGTCCCATCTATGACTAAAATTTCCATATCACGCTTTAGACGATAATGCTGCATTCCATCATCAGATAAAATGACATCTATTTTTTTATATTTTTTAATAAGTGCTTTTGCAGCCAATACCCTATCTTTTGCAATAAAAACTGGTAGATGGGTATGTTTATGAATCAAAATTGGTTCATCACCAATATTTTGCACATCACTTTTTTGATTTACCTCACATACACCATTTCTTTTAGAGCCATACCCCCTGCTTATGATTCCAGGATGGTATCCATTTTTCTTCAATTCATTTGCGAGATGAATCACTAAAGGAGTTTTACCGGTACCGCCTGAAGTTATGTTTCCAATAACAATTACAGGGACCTGCATCTTAAAAGACTTTAAAAGATTAAATCGATAAAGATATTTTCTAGTAAAAGATATTAGGAGATAAATTGCTGATAACGGCAGAAGAAATAAAGAAGCTAAGCTCTTTGAGTAATGAAGCTTAGAGAGAGCCTTGTATGCTATCAAAATGCTATTTCAGACCTTTTTTGTACAAGGTTGAATAATGTTTGCATCGCCTAATTAATTCTGCATGTGTTCCAACATCAATAACTTTGGATTTCTCAATTACAACAATTCGATCAGCATTTAAAATTGTAGACAATCTATGTGCTATGACTATAGTTGTTCTATTTTTCATTAGATTATCCAAGGCAGACTGAACATATTTTTCTGAGTGAGAATCAAGTGCTGACGTTGCTTCGTCAAGAAGAAGTATTGGTGCATTTTTTAAAATTGCACGGGCAATTGAAATTCTCTGTCTTTGCCCTCCAGATAGCCTAACCCCCCTATCGCCGATTTCATGGTCTAGTTTATTCGGAAGGGGATCAATAAATTCCCAAGCATTTGCTGCGATAGCAGCTTTTTTAACTTCCTCTTCACTTACTGGTCTTTCTAAATTGCCATAAGCTATATTATTCATTATTGTGTCATTAAATAAGATTGTATCTTGGCTTACCAATGAAAACTGACTGCGCAGATTTTTTAACTTTAAATCATTAATATTAATACCATCTAGAAAAATTTTGCCTTGATCAATTTGATAAAATCTTGGTAATAAATTAATGAGTGTTGTTTTTCCTCCGCCTGATTTACCTACAAGCGCTACTTTCTCGCCAGGCTTAATAATCAAATTGATACCTTCGAGAATATTGTGCTTACTATTTTGGTATTTAAATGTTAAGTCAGATATTTTTATATGCCCTTTTGCCCGATTGATTAATTTTGAACCACGATCAATTTCTGAGGGTTCGTCCATCAATCCAAATACACTTTTAGCAGCTGCTATAGCAATTTGAATTTTGTCATTTATTGAGGTTAAGCTTTTAATTGGGGCAATGATCATCAATAGAGCAGCAAAAAAAGCAGCAAATTGTCCTGCCGAAAATTTGCCAAATGAATAAAAGGCAATTCCAGATAATGCCACGCCTGCTAAAATTTCTACTGTAAAAGAATTTAAAGATGCAATCCTTATAAGCTTTGCTTGGATTTTCCTTATTTTTTCTGAAATTTTATTAAACCGACTAACTTCGTATTGGCCTGTTCCAAATATTTTAACGATTCTTTGTGCAGCTATAGCCTCATCAGATGCCATGATTAACTCCCCATTTGCATTCTGCGAAATCGTTCCTGCAGCTCTAAGCCTTGGAGACATTATTTTAAGGTAATAGGCCAAGATTGGAGCTAATAATAAAAATACTAGTGTAAGTTTCCAGTCCAAATAAATCATATAACAAACTATCCCAATAAAACTTATTCCGTCCTTAATGAGATTAAATCCTATATCTGTAATCACATTTGAGAGCTGCTGAACATCACTATTTAATTTAGAGACAATGTGACTTGATGAATTTTTGTCAAAAAAATTCATGGGCAACATCATAATTTTCTTGAATAGATCAGACCTAAGACTTTCAACAACCCTCAATGAAGTTGATTTCATAAAATAACTCGAAAATAGCCCTGACAAGGCTCTTATCGACATAACCAAAAGAAGAAGTAAAGCTAGGGAAGATTGTTTATCTGCAATTTCCGATCCAAACCCCTGATCAGTAATTTTTTTAATAATAGCGAGAAATGCTGTATTAGTTAATGACAGCACAATCAATGAAACTAAACTTAAAGATAGAATAAACTTATGTTGCCAAGTATATTTAAACAGTCTTTTATAAAGATATCTAAAATTAATTGGCTGTGATGCAGTTATTTTTTTAATATTTTTTGCCATTAGGCCAAGAAAAACTAACTTTTTTAAAGTTTAGTTAACTTTTGTTGAGAATGTAATATGGGTTAACCCTGCCTGTCTTGAGGCTTCCATGACGTTAATGACGGACTGATGCTCACATTTTGCATCTGCATTAATAATTACCGGAATCTCTTTTTCACCTTTTGCCGAATTTTTTAAGGCCGCAATAATAGATTCGAGGCTTTTATTAGGAAGGGGATTGTCATTTATCGCGTAGACACCTTCAGCTGAAATAGACACATTAATAACGTTAGGTTTCTTATCGGGGCTATTGGCTTCAGCAGTAGGAAGATTAATTTTTAATTCACTAAATCTAGAGAAGGTTGTGCTTACGACAAGGAAAATAATAATAACTAATAAAACATCGATTAAAGGAACTAAGTTTAATTCCATCTCTTCGTGTTTTTTTCCCCGTTGAAAATTCATATACAATCCTAATTATTTATTTACGAACGCCCATAGATTCAATCAACTTAAGAGCTTGTTGCTCCATATCAAAGATTAAATCATCTACTTTAGATCTAAAAAAGCGATAAAAAATCATAGCTGGAACTGCCACAACAATACCTGCTGCCGTGTTATACAGGGCCACTGAAATGCCTCTTGCAAATATAGCCACATCATGGCCACTGTTTGTGAATGAACTAAAAAGATCAACCATACCTATTACCGTGCCCAAGAGCCCCAAAAGAGGAGCAACTGCCGCAATTGTACCAAGTGTTGATAGGTATTTTTCTAGCTTGTAGCTCACTGATCTGCCTGACTCTTCTATGGCTTCTTTAATATGAGCTGCGGATGTATTTGAATTGACAAGAGCGCTTGCAAAAATTTCACCTAAAAGAGAATGCTCTTTAATTTTTGCAATGACATCTTTTTTTATGGTGCCTTGGTTCAATAAGTTCTGAACCTCAGGGAGAAGATCGCTTGGGGCAATAATTTCAACTCTTAAAGACCAAAATCGCTCGCCAATAATTGCTAGAGCAATGATTGATGCGAAAATGAGGGGCCAAATCGGCCATCCAGCGGCTAAAATAATTTCCCACATATCTAATTCTCCAAATGTTTGATGAGCATTATTCTATCTTAATACTTGGTTAATTGCTTAAATCAACTTATGTCTTTTTAAGCTTTCCTTGATTTAATTTATATTGAAACTTTAATTTTGATGCTAGCTGAATATCATGAGTTACCAGGACTAGAGTTGAACGATTCTCTTTTGCTAAATCAAGCAATAAATCAAATACAAAATGTGCTGTTTTTCCATCCAAATTTCCTGTGGGCTCATCTGCAAGAATGCACTTTGGCTTGGTAATTAGGGACCTCGCGATTGCCACTCTCTGCCTTTCACCCCCAGATAATTCGGATGGTTTATGAGTCAGCCTTTTACTTAAACCTATTTTTTTTAATAGTGCCTCAGCTTCCTTAAAAGCCTGTTTGTAACCATACCTTCTAATTAATAACGGCATTGCAACATTTTCTATGGCATTAAAATCACTGAGCAAATGATGAAATTGATACACAAAGCCTAAATATGTATTTCTCAAAACTCCTAATTCATCTTGATTTAAAAATGAGATATCTTGATCTAAAATTTCTATCTGTCCAGATGAGGTCTTTTCAAGTCCAGCCATGAGATGAAGAAGTGTGCTTTTGCCAGACCCGGAGACGCCAACAATAGCTGTATGATCACCTTCTTTGATATTAAGATTTAACTTTTTAATAATTTCTTCATCTAGACCAGGAAATGTCTTAGATAAGTCTTTACAAGCTATAAGTAATTTTTTAGTCATGCTTTAACGCCTCAGCAGGTGAAGTGTTAGAAGCTTTTATGCTTGGATAAATTGTGGCAACAATAGATAACAAAATCGAAATAAAGGCTATAGCACTTACATCGCTATACAAGAGCTTGGAAGGCACTTCAGAAATATAATAAATATCCTTGGATAAGAATTGAACGTTGAATAAATGCTCAATAAAAGGCACTATCGAATGAATATTTAATGCAACAACAGTCCCCAAAAATACCCCGCTGATAGTTCCGATTAAGCCTATCAAAGAACCCTGAATGATAAATATATATAGGATACTTTTAGGTTTTGCTCCGTATGTTTTAAGAATTGCAATGTCTGATCTTTTATCAGTTACCGCCATCACCAAGGTAGAAACAATATTAAATGCCGCAACCGCAATAATTAGCATCAGAATTATAAACATCACTCTTTTTTCCATTTGAACAGCTGCGAAAAAATTCGCATGCTTTTTTGTCCAATCGCTGACATAAAAAACACCTGATTCCGACAGGCTTTCTGATAGTCTTTTTGCCACTAAAGGTGCCAAAAAAAGATCATCAGTCTTTACCCTAACCCCTGAAACAGCATCGTTCATTTGAAAGAATTTCTGAGCGTCTTCTATATTCATCAACGCCATACCGGAATCATATTCATACATTCCAATTTCAAAAATACCTGCAACATTAAATTGTCGCATTCTAGGAAATGTGCCTGCGGGCGTATAAGAGCCTTGCGGAATTAAAATATTAACTTTATCTCCAACGACAATACCTAGTTGCTTTGCAGCATCTATCCCTAAAATCAAATTAAATGTATTAGGTTTTAAATCAGATAGCTTACCAACCTTAACTTTCTTTTCCAGGTTATCAACATTACCTTCAAGTTCTGATGAAATCCCTCGAAGCATAATTCCCTGACTTCCGAATTCGCTAACTAACATACCCTGGCCATCTACATAGGGCGCTGACCCTACTACATCAGGAGATTCATGAAGTTTTTTTGCTAAATCTTCCCAATGTGTCAACGTATTATTTGAGCTTGTAATTTCAATATGAGAAGCCACTCCTAGAATTCGCGTTCGAAGTTCATCCTGAAAACCATTCATAACAGATAGAATAATAATGAGCGCTGAAACTCCAAGAGCTATTCCAACCATACTTGTCATTGAAATAAAAGATATGAAGCTATTTTTTTGCTTAAACTTTATATATCTATAAGCAATCCAAACTTCAAAAGGCAGGTATTTGTTAAGTAAAGACATTTGGTTTATTTTATCAGGGATATACATTCTAATCTGATAAAATCACCTTATGTTTACAGGCATAATTCAATCCATCGGCTTAATAAAAAAAATTGAATCTTTAAAAAAAGATGCCCGCATTACTGTCGCCTATGAGGCCAATAAAATTAAGGCAAGCAACTTGGGAGATAGCATATCTATCAATGGGGTATGCCTTACCGTTCAGAAAAAACAAAAAAATCAATTTATATTTCATGTGTCGGCAGAAACGTTAAGCAGAACTATATCTTTTTCTGAAAAATCTCTAGTAAATTTAGAGAGTGCAGTTTTATACAATGGAAAAGTAGGCGGTCATTTTGTAACAGGTCATATTGATGGCATAGCAAAAATTGCCAGTATCAAAACTACTAGTCAATGTTGGATTCTAGAAATCAAGCCCCCTAAAAAACTAATGAAATTTATTGCTGAAAAGGGATCTGTTGCGATAAATGGCGTAAGTCTTACTGTAAATTCAGTCAAAAGTGATAATTTTAAAGTAAACATCATTCCTTTTACCCTGAAGGAAACTAATTTAGGAAGCCTAACCAAGGGCAGCCAAATTAATATTGAAGTAGACTTGATTGCTAGATACCTTGAAAACATTCTCAAAAGAAAATAAAGAATAGATGATCCGTCCGATAGTTGAAATTATTGAAGATATAAAACAAGGCAAAATGGTTATCCTTGTGGATGAGGAAAATAGAGAAAATGAAGGTGATCTCGTTCTTGCGGCAGAATTTGCTAATTCAGATCATATTAATTTTATGTCTAAATTCGGGCGCGGCCTTATTTGTCTAACGCTGACAGAAGAGAAATGCAAAATACTCGAATTGCCTCTAATGGTTCAAGAAAATGAAACTCGCTTAGGGACTAACTTTACGGTGTCTATTGAAGCTGCTGAAGGCGTCACTACTGGAATTTCAGCAAATGACAGAGCCACAACAATTAAAGCTGCAATTCATAAAAATGCCACTTCAAAAAGTATTGTAAGGCCCGGTCATATATTCCCATTAATATCCAAAAAAGGTGGTGTGCTTGTCAGGGCTGGACATACTGAAGCTGGATGTGATCTTGCGCATCTTGCAGGTCTTGAATCAGCATCAGTGATATGTGAAATTCTTAATGAAGATGGAAATATGGCGCGACTTCCAGATTTAATTAAATTTTCAGAGCAGCATAATATTAAGATTGGAACAATTGCAGATCTTATCGAATACCGAAGAAAAAATGAAAAATTAATTGAAAAATTAATCGAAAAAAATATCTTAACGCCTTATGGCGAAATGAAATTAATTTTGTATAAAGACAAAATCTTAGAAGAAACTCATATTGCCCTTGTAAAAGGTGAAATTCAAAAAGATAAAGAAACTATTGTGAGAGTTCATGAGCCTTTATCGGTGATAGACCTTTTAGATATAGAAGATAAAAAGCATTCATGGAATGCATTGAAGGCAATCAAAAAAATAAGTGAGGATGGCGGTGTATTGATCTTTATAAACCACAATACAAACACCAACGATCTCCTAAATATTTTAAAAACAGAAAACACTCTGCCGCTTAAGAGCAGTAATGATCTGAGAAATTACGGGATTGGCTCTCAAATATTAGTAGATTTAGGAGTTAGAAAAATGAAGCTGCTATCTGCCCCAAGAAAAATGCCGAGCATGATTGGTTTTGGGCTTGAAATTACAGGTTATTTAGAAAATTAATATGTGCCATTATTAAATTATGTTAGAATAATGACATTGAAAAATTATAGAAAAAATAATTTTAAAGCGCACTGTCAAACTGACTTCATGTCAGTTTTTTTTTCGAAAAAAACTTCCCTTATTAGCTTGAATCTAGAATTAAGCTCGATAAAATTGCCATGTTAAATATCGAAAATCATCAAGCACCTGGTAAGCAAAGAGAAGGAAATATCATAGGATTTGATTTTGGACAAAGACGCATAGGGGTTGCAATTGGAAACAATATTTCCAAGACAGCTCAGGCTTTAATAACAATCGAATCTTCAACTAATAACCAAACATTTGAAGCTATTCAAAAAATTATGGATGAATGGAGGCCGGTATCTATAGTTGTTGGAGTTCCATTTAATGTGGATGGTTCTGAACATAAAGTCACTAATTTATCTAAAAAATTCGCCAAGCAACTAGAGCAAAAATATTCGCTCCCCACTCATCTTATTGATGAACGCTATACTTCAATTGAAGCTAATCATGAACTTAAAGATAAAAAAATTGATTTAAAGAAAAAGAAACTATTAATTGACCAAATAGCTGCCAAAATTATTTTACAATCTTATCTTGATCAAATTTAAGTTAAAAAATGAACCTACCTAACGCAGAAAACCTTATAGAAAGCCTAAAAAATAAAATCAATGAGATGATTGATGAGAACACTGTTCTCATTGGCGTCCAGCGAGGTGGAGAACTTATTCTTCAAAAGATTTTGCCTAGCTTGGGAAGTGCTGTTGCAACAGGCTCAATTGATACGTCTTTCTATAGGGATGATTTTTCAAGTCGCGGCTTAAAAATAAAAAACAAGCCTTCAAAAATCGATACGGAAATTAATGGCAAGCATATTATTCTTATTGATGATGTATTTTCTTCAGGAAGAACTGTTAGGGCTGCCATGAATGAAATTTTTGATTATGGAAGACCTGATAAAATTACATTGGCTGTTTTAATTGACAGAAACGAGCAAGAGCTTCCTATTTCGCCGCAGATTTGTATCGAAAAAATTAGCCTTTCTAAAAATCAACATTTAGAGCTTGTATTAGATGAGAATAAAAAATTTACCTTTCATTTGAAAGAATCTCATGTTTAATCCTCAGCTAAACAATAAAGGTAATTTAAATCATCTTTTATCCATTGAAGGCCTGTCCAAAGAAAAAATTATTCAAATATTAGATACAGCAGAATCATTCTTAAAAATAGGCGAGAGAGATGTTAAAAAAGTTCCTATTTTAAGAGGTAAAACAGTATGTAATGTTTTCTTTGAAAATAGCACAAGAACTAGAACTACTTTCGAGATTGCCGCCAAGAGACTTTCTGCCGATGTTATTAATCTAAATGTCGCTACCTCGTCTCAATCTAAAGGTGAAACTGTTTTGGATACAATCAATAATTTGATTGCCATGAATGCAGATATTTTTGTTGTAAGGCATTCGTCATCAGGTGCTGCTCATTTTATTGCCTCTCATGTAAAGCCAAATATTCATATTATCAATGCAGGTGACGGAAATCACTCTCACCCCACTCAAGGCCTTCTAGACGCTTTTACTATAAGAAAATACAAAACAAACTTTAATAATTTAAAAGTGGCTATCGTGGGAGATATTCTAAATTCTAGGGTTGCACGATCTAATATTCATGCATTAAATATACTTGGCGTTCCTGAAATTAGAGTGATTGCTCCCAAAACATTACTTCCTGATGAAATTGAAAAGCTAGGAGTGCATGTTTTCTATGATATCGATAAGGGACTTAAGGATGTAGATGTCATTATGATGCTAAGGATTCAAAATGAAAGAATGGATGGAATCATGCTCCCTTCTCAAGAAGAGTACTTTAAAACTTATGGATTAAATCAAGTGCGATTAGATTTAGCAAAAAAAGATGCAATAGTTATGCACCCCGGACCAATGAATAGAGGAGTAGAAATCGATTCAGCCGTAGCTGACAGCGAACAATCTGTCATTCTCCCTCAGGTGACTTTTGGAATAGCCGTAAGAATGGCCGTGATGGCAATTTTAGCGGGGCAACATTCATGAGCATTTTAATTAAAAATGGTCGAGTGGTTGACCCAAAAAATAATATAGATGCAATATTAGATATATTGGTTGTAGATGGAAAAATTGCAGAACTAAATAAGAATTTAGACTCAAAGAAAGCAAAACAGATAATTGATGCCTCAAACAAAATAGTTATGCCAGGCATTATTGACCTTCAATTGAATTTAAGAGAGCCAGGTAACCAATATAAGTCCACCTTAGAAAGTGAAATGAAAGCAGCAAATGCTGGCGGAGTCACTGGCATGGTGTGCCCTCCAGACACAACACCAATTCTAGATGAGCCAGGCCTTGTGAAAATGTTAAAGAACAAATCAGAGGCGCTTAAGTTAGGCAATGTATATCCCCTTGGAGCGCTCACTCAAAAATTAAGTGGGAAATTATTAACTGAAATAAATGATTTATACGAATCTGGGTGTATTGGATTTTCTCAGGCAGAAAAACCAATTCAAGACACAGAAGTTTTGTACAGGTCTTTTCAATACCTCTCAACATTCAATTTAAAAGCATTTTTAAGAGCAGAGGATGCTTATTTATCAGAAAAAGGCATTATAAATGCGGGTGAAATCTCAACTCGACTAGGATTAAAAGGTATTCAAAGCATAAGTGAAACTACTGCCATCAATAAAATTCTGGAAATTGCTCATTTAACCAAGACAAAGGTTCATTTAAATAAAATATCAACTGCTGATGGATTAAATTTAGTAAAAATAGCTAAAAAAAATGGTGTCAAAGTGACTTGTGATGTTTCTATTCATCAAATTTTTCTTACAGATAATGATATTGGCTTCTTTAACACTAACTGTTTTTTAAAGCCTCCTTTGAGAAGAGAATCTGATCGAATAAAGATTATTGATTCAATTGTTGATGGCACAATTGATGCAATATGTTCAGATCATTCACCGGTAAATGAAGATAATAAATTGAAACCTTTTGCAGAGTCTGAACATGGCGCATCAAGCGTAGAGCTCCTGATGCCGCTCGTATACAAGCTATCTGAGGACTATAAAATAGACTTGGGCTTGCTAATCAATAAAATAACTAATCAGCCTTCAGGTATTTTGGAAATTAATAAGGGTAGTCTCTCGGTAAATTCGGATGCAGATATTTGTATATTTGACCCTGAGCATTCATGGGAAATAAATTCAAAATCTTTAATCAGTGAAGGTAAAAATACACCATTTTTTAATCAAAATCTTACTGGAAAAGTATCGAGCACTATTTTTAATGGCAATATTGTATTTACTGGCTCCTCAGTAATTGTAAAAAATTAAATATAAAGAATAAATTCGTCGTGAAAAGTAATATGAAAATAATTGCAATAAAAACTTGACTAGGTTGAAAAACAAGTCCATATTTACACTTGCATTTGCAGTAAAAAAAATTTTTTTTATTCTTTGGAGTATTAAATGATCAAAAAATTAATTTCAGCAATTTTTGGTTCTTCAAAACCAGTAGAAACTAATAGCACTCTTCCAGCAACAATTTCTAAACCTTCAACATCAGTTAGCGCTAAGAAAAAACCAGCAGCTAAAAGAAAACCAGCGGCTAAAAGAAAACCAGCAGCTAAGAAAAAACCAGCAGCTAAAAGAAAACCAGCAGCTAAGAAAAAACCAGCAGCTAAGAAAAAACCAGCAGCTAAGAAAAAACCAGCAGCTAAGAAAAAACCAGCAGCTAAAAGAAAACCAGCAGCTAAAAGAAAACCAGCAGCTAAGAAAAAACCAGCAGCTAAAAGAAAACCAGCAGCTAAAAAATAAATATAACGGGACTCTATGTCCCGTTTTTATTAGCAAGTTCTTTGTTGCTAAACAAACTAAAACCAAGCAAACTTCAATTTGCTTGGTTTTTTTATTTAAATAATGACTACAATTTCTCAAAACGTTTCTCAAATCAATCAAAACATTTTAGAGGCTTCTGCTTTTAATAACTTTCCCGAGAAAGTTACTTTGGTAGCTGTAAGCAAAGGTCACTCTTTTGATAAAATTATTGAAGCGTTTGATGCTGGTATCATAAATTTCGGGGAAAACTATCTTCAAGAAGCCCTCAACAAAAAATTACATTTAGAAAATTTTGCAATTCAGTGGCATTTTTTAGGGCCCATTCAAAGCAATAAATGCAAGCTTATTGCAGAAAACTTCGATTGGGTTCATAGCGTAGATAGATTAAAAGTTATGAAACTACTTAATGACTTAAGACCTTCAAGCGCCACCCCTTTAAATATCTGTATTCAAATTAATTCAAGCGGTGAGGATACTAAGAGCGGCATCGCGATCGATGATGCACAATCACATTTAATAGACCTTATTAGCGCGCTCAAAGAACTTCCTAAACTTAAACTAAGAGGTATTATGTCTATACCCTCCAATACGGAAGACCGCGAAAAAGTCATTGATGAATTTAAATCCATGCATGTACTTTATGCTAAATTAAAAAATCAAATTGATACTGTTGATACATTGTCTATGGGTATGTCGAATGACTTCAAACCAGCTATTGAGCATGGTTCAAATCTTGTTAGGATTGGTACCGCTATTTTTGGGGCGAGAGCAATAAAAACTCAAGGGGACGATAATTGAATATTTGTTTTTTAGGCGGGGGAAATATGGCCGGGGCTATAATTAGCGGCTTATTAAATAAAGGCCATAACCCTGAACTTATTCGGGTGATTGAATCTAGTAGAGAAAAAAGATTAGCTCTTGAAAATAAATTTAAAGTTTCTACGGAGGCGGAGTTTAAAAAGATAAATGGCAATGAAATTATTGTACTTGCCGTTAAGCCTCAGCAAGCTGAATCACTTCTTAAATCAATTTCCAGTGAAATTTCGAATCAACTTATTCTATCTATCGCGGCAGGTATTCAAATAGAATCTATTGAGAAGTGGACAAGTGGGCATAAAAATATTGTGAGATCTATGCCTAATATGTGCGCTCAAATCCAGCTTGGAGTAACGGCTCTTTTTACTCAAGAAGCCTTGGATACAAATAACAAGGTAGCTGTTGAAGAAATTGCGGGCGCTATTGGAGAGTTTATTTGGCTAGAAGATGAGTCTAAGATGGATGCCGTTACAGCTATCTCAGGAAGTGGGCCAGCTTATATATTCTATTTCCTCAATGCATTTATCGAATCAGCTATTGAATTAGGTTTGTCGAGAAGTGAGGCCGAAAAATTATGTGGTAAAACTTTACTCGGCGCAGCTCATTTAGCTTCAGATCAATTAAATGACCTTCAAAATCTTATAGCATCTGTCGCTTCAAAAGGCGGCACTACAGAAGAGGGCTTGAAACAACTCGAATCAAATAAATTAAATGAAACACTTTTAAAGGCTTCACGAGCTGCCTATGAAAAATCAAAAAAAATTGGCTCAGAATTTAATTAATTAAATGAATAATAGTACAGTCATTGTAGGTTTATCAGGCGGTGTTGACTCTTCAGTGGCTGCCTTGCTCTTAAAAAACCAAGGTTATAAAGTCGTTGGTCTCTTCATGAAAAATTGGGAAGATGATGATGATGATGAGTATTGCTCAAGCAAACAAGATCTTCTGGATGCAGTATCTGTTGCCGATAAAATTGGTATTGATATTGAAGTAGTAAATTTTAGTAAAGAATATAAGGAAAAGGTATTTTCTGAATTTATTAATGAAATTAAAAGTGGTAAAACTCCGAATCCAGATATTTTATGTAATTCTGAAATTAAATTTAATGCCTTTTTAAATCATGCAATTTCAATGGGTGCCGATAAGATTGCAACCGGTCATTACGCACAAATTAAAGAAGCAGACGGCTTATATAGTCTTCTTAAAGCAGACGACTCAACAAAAGATCAAAGTTATTTCTTATATCGTCTCAATCAACATCAGCTCTCAAAGTCTTTATTTCCCCTAGGTAATCTCCTTAAAAAAGATGTAAGAGAGATTGCTAAAAAAGAAGGTTTACATAACAGTGATAAAAAAGACTCTACAGGTATATGTTTTATTGGCGAAAGACCCTTTACAGAATTTTTAAATAAATATATAGAAAATTCTCCAGGTCCTATTAAAGATGAGCACGGAAAGATATTAGGAGAGCATATAGGTCTTATGTTTTACACGCTCGGCCAAAGACAGGGGCTTGGTATCGGTGGCTCAAAAACGAGCAATGGTGAGCCTTGGTTTGTAGCTGAAAAAAGTATTAAAGAAAATATACTCATTGTTGCTCAAGGACACGCCCATCCCCTTTTATTTAAAGATGGATTAATTGCAAAGAAACCCCATTGGATACATGGGGCTCTACCAGAAAAACATTGGGTATATGGAGCCAAAACAAGATACCGGGAATCTGATGCCCCTTGTGAAATCGATATGATAAAAGATGATTCGGTGGAAATATTTTTTGGGCAAAAACAATGGGCCATTACTCCCGGGCAATCTGTGGTTGTTTACGAAAGCAATGTATGTTTAGGTGGGGCTATTATTGAATGCGCTATAGATAAGGCTCAGGTGCCGTTGCCTGAAAAGATTGTCGCTTCATAAGCTCTTCATGCAAATGATATAGATTTAGATATTCATTCTTAAAGTCAATTTCAGGATATCTTAATTTAACGTACCCCAAAGCACATCCGACGGCTATATCAGCATACGAAAATGTACCCTCTAAATAGTATTCTTTATCTTCTATTTCTTCATTAAGCCTTTGAAGACTTAACTTTATTTTTCTCATTTGCTTTTCAAATACATCAGTATTTTGTTGTGAAATCGGTCTACGCTTTTCCAGCATGATTGCTACTGATGCGTCGCATAATCCATCTGCTAGAGCTTCCCATCTTTTGACTAATATTTTTTTATCAAAATCACTGGGAATTAAATAAAGCGGACCACTCTTATAGTCAACATACTCAGCTATTACCGGTGAATCAAAAATTGATATATCGTTTATAACCAATATAGGTACTTTAGCTAAAGGATTGTATTCATGAATCGTACAATTTTTATCAGCAAGCACAACCTTCTCCAAAGTCACTGGAACTTTTTTCTCATCAATTAAAATTCTTATTTTTCTAGCGTAAGGGCTATTATTTGAATAAAAAAGCTTCATTTTTCTCTCAATTAAAAAAACCAAATTTATTATAATTTGTTAAGCTTCTAGATTATGCAAAGATCAAAAATAAATAAGAAAACTTTGATTGAAGCCATTCAAACAAATGTCAAAATGGCGATCCAAGAAGATATAGGCAATATTGATTTATCTGCTCAACTTATCGAAGCAAAATCAACTGCAGTAGCTTATGTTAAAGCCAAAGAATCGGCTTTAATTGCTGGTATTCCTTGGTTTAACGCTACTTTTTTAATACTAGATCCAAAAATAAAAATAAAGTGGCTTGTTAAAGAAGGTGAGATTGTAAAAAAAAATCAGAGGCTTTGTGAAGTTTACGGCAATGCAAAATCAATCCTCAGCGGAGAAAGAGTAGCACTTAATTTCTTACAAACCTTATCTTCCACATCCACGATTACACATCAATATGTCAAAGCTATCGCAAATACTCACACAGGTATCTTTGATACAAGGAAAACAATCCCAGGGTTAAGAATTGCGCAAAAATATGCTGTCGCTATTGGGGGCGGTAATAATCAACGCATCGGACTTTTTGATCAAATACTTATCAAAGAAAACCATATTACATCCGCTAAAAAAGTTGATGATTTACTTTCGCTCGCTTTGAAATACTCCAAAAGTAAAGATATTCAAATTGAAGTTGAAAATCTTGATCAGTTTAAAAAATTTATTGAGCTAGGCTTTAGAAATATATTATTAGATAACTTTAATATTAAAGATCTTAAAAAAGCTGTACTTCTTAATAAAAATATAGCGACTCTTGAGGCGTCTGGAAATATTACGCTAAAAAATGTTAAAAAAATTGCACTGACGGGCGTAAATAGAATCTCTCTAGGAGCGCTCACAAAAAATATCAAGGCAATTGATTTATCTATGAAAATTGAGACTTTTAAAAGTCTCTAAACTTGACCAAATACGCTTAAAGCGTTAATGTTGAGGGTTTATAGCTATCTCATTAATTACAATCAAGAATCCTATGAACTCAAATCACATTTCTGGAGCAGAAATTGTTATTCGCTGCCTTCACGAGGAAAAAGTCAAATTCGTTTTTGGTTATCCTGGTGGCGCCGTCCTTAATATTTATGATGCTGTTTTTAAGCAAAATAAATTTAAGCATGTTCTAGTTCGTCACGAACAAGCAGCTGTTCATGCAGCTGACGCCTATTCAAGATCTACTGGAAAAGTTGGCGTTGCTCTTGTAACCTCAGGCCCGGGAGCGACCAATGCTGTAACAGGTATTGCTACCGCCTACATGGATTCCATTCCCATGGTGATCATTAGTGGTCAGGTTCCAACTTACGCCATTGGGCAAGATGCCTTTCAGGAATGTGATACGGTAGGTATTACGCGTCCATGTGTAAAACATAATTTCTTAGTTAAGGACGTTAAAGATATTGCATCTACAATTAAGAAAGCTTTCTATGTTGCGTCAAGCGGAAGACCTGGGCCTGTTTTGGTTGATATTCCAAAAGACATCACAGCCGAAAAATATGAGTTTAGCTATCCTAAATCGGTTCATTTAAGATCATATAACCCTATTATTAAGGGTCATAGCGGCCAAATTAAAAAAGCATTGTCACTTCTTTTGAGCGCAAAAAAACCAATGATCTACTCAGGTGGTGGCGTTGTATTGGGCGATGCCTCTTCACAATTAACTAAATTTGTTCGTACTATTGGGGCTCCTATTACAAGCACGCTTATGGGCTTGGGTGGTTTTCCTGCAAGTGATAAGCAGTTTCTAGGCATGTTAGGCATGCATGGTACCTATGAGGCTAATATGGCTATGCAAGAATGTGATGTATTGTTGGCTGTTGGTGCTCGCTTTGACGACAGAGTGATTGGTAATCCAGAGCATTTCTTATCCAAACCGAAAACAATCATTCACATTGATATTGATCCATCATCTATTTCTAAAAGAGTAAAGATTGATATACCTATCGTAGGTCATGTCGTTTCAGTGCTTACTGAACTTAATGATCTTTTATCTAAAGAAAAAACAAAGCAAAATATATCGCTTAAGCATTGGTTGAAAGAAATTGACCAATGGAGATCGACAAATTGCTTAAGTTTTAAAAACGATAAAAAACTCATTAAACCTCAATTTGTTGTTCAAACCTTACATCAGGTAACAAAAGGAGATGCCTTTATTACTTCTGATGTAGGTCAGCACCAAATGTGGGCAGCACAATACTATCCATTTGATAAGCCTAGAAGATGGATTAATTCTGGTGGCCTGGGAACCATGGGCGTGGGATTACCCTATGCGATGGGCACTCAATTAGCTCATCCTGATGCGATGGTTGCTTGTGTGACTGGTGAAGCTTCCATACAAATGTGTATTCAAGAACTATCTACCTGCAAGCAATTCCATTTACCTATCAAGATTATTAATCTCAATAATAGATACATGGGGATGGTAAGACAATGGCAAGAATTTTTTTATGGAAATCGTTATGCGGAATCCTATATGGAAGCATTGCCTGATTTTGTGAAATTAGCTGAAGCTTATGGTCACGTTGGAATGAAAATCGAGAACCCAAGCGATATTGAGCCAGCTCTCAAAGAAGCTTTTAGTAAAAAACTAAAAGAGCGCTTGGTCTTTATGGACTTCATTACGGATCAAAAAGAAAATGTATTTCCAATGATTCCTAATGGAAAAGGCTTGTCAGAAATGATTACAGCTGAGGATCTATAAATGAGACATATTATTTCTCTCTTGATGGAAAATGAATCTGGTGCTTTATCGAGAGTTTCCGGGTTATTCTCTGCAAGGGGTTACAACATTGAATCTTTGACTGTTGCGCCTACTGAAGATGCAACGCTCTCAAGAATGACCATTGTCACTTCTGGCACAGATGAAATTATTGAACAAATCATTAAGCAACTTAATAAATTAATTGATGTTGTAAAGGTCCTAGATTTAAATGATGGTAAATTTATTGAGCGAGAACTAATGATAGTTAAAGTTAAAGCAAATGCTCAGTACCGAGATGAGATGAAAAGAATGTGTGATATTTTCAGAGGACGAATTATCGATGTTTCTGATAGCTCATTTACTATTGAGTTAACAGGATCGTCTAGCAAATTAGACGCTTATATTGAAAGCATTGATAAGGCGGCTATTTTAGAAACAGTTAGAACTGGTGCGTCAGGAATTGGACGCGGTGATAGAATTTTAAAAGTATAAATTAAAACTGAAAGGTTATTATGAAGGTTTACTACGATAAAGATGCTGATTTAAATTTAATTAAAAAATTAAATGTTGTTATTGTTGGTTATGGCTCACAGGGCCACGCTCATGCAGCCAATCTTAAAGAATCAGGCGTCAACGTCACTGTTGCTCTTAGAAAAGGTGGCGCATCATGGGATAAAGCCAAAAGTGCAGGACATAACGTTTTAGAAATTAATGAAGCCGTCAAAAATGCTGATGTCGTCATGCTATTAATACCTGATGAAACAATGCCTCAGATTTTTCATCAAGAAGTTGCACCATTCTTGAAAAAAAATGCTGTGCTTGCTTTTGCCCATGGATTTAATATTCACTATAACCAAATTATTCCGAGGGATGATCTTGATGTCATTATGATTGCACCAAAAGGTCCTGGCCACACAGTGCGCTCAGAATATCTTAAAGGTGGTGGCGTACCTTCATTAATTGCGATTTATCAAAACAAATCTGGCAAAGCAAAAGAAATTGCTCTTTCATATGCAGCGGCAAATGGTGGCACAAAAGGTGGGGTCATTGAAACAGATTTCCGTGAAGAAACTGAAACTGACTTATTTGGTGAACAGGCTGTTTTATGCGGTGGCGCAGTTGAACTTGTCAAAGCAGGTTTTGAAACATTAACTGAAGCAGGTTACGCCCCAGAAATGGCTTATTTTGAGTGCTTACATGAGCTTAAACTTATTGTAGATTTAATGTATGAAGGCGGTATTGCTAATATGAACTACTCTATCTCAAATAATGCTGAATTCGGAGAGTACGTAACCGGCCCTAAAGTTATTGGTAATGAGGCCAAGTTAGCCATGAAAGAAGCTTTAAAAAATATTCAAAATGGAGAGTATGCGAAACGTTTTATCCTTGAAGGAAAAACAAACTATCCAGAAATGACCGCAAGACGAAGACTCAATGCTGAACACCCTATTGAAAAAGTTGGCTCACAACTTAGATCAATGATGCCTTGGATCGCCAAGAATAAGCTTGTTGATCAAAGCAAAAACTAGCTCTATGGTAAAAAAAGCTTACCCTATCATTGCAAAAGAAGGTTGGCCATTTCTAATAGCATCTATTGCCGTATCAGCTATCGTATTTAAAATATGTGCTTTGTGGTCAATTCCTCTTTGGATAATCTCTTTATTTATTCTACAATTTTTTAGAGATCCAAAAAGAAGCACGCCCTCCAAGAAAAATATGGTGGTATCAGCAGCTGATGGCAAGGTGATTGTGATTGAAAAATGTAAAGACGATTATCTTAATAGGCGAGCAATTAAAGTGAGTGTCTTTATGAATGTCTTTAATGTCCACTCAAACAAAAGTCCGATTAAATCAATTATTATGAATAAATGGTATTTTCCTGGAAAATTTCTAAATGCAGCTATGTCAAAAGCTTCTTTGGAGAACGAAAGATGTGCACTTCACTTAAAAACTAAAGAAGGTTTTGATATTACTTGCGTTCAAATTGCTGGCTTAATTGCGAGAAGAATTTTATGCTATGTAAATAAAGGTGATGCGTTAGAGGTCGGTGAAAGGTATGGCTTTATAAGATTTGGCTCGCGTGTTGACTTATATTTACCTATCAATTCAAAGATAAAAGTTACTTTGGGCGACACAGTTTTTAATGGCGAAACAATTATTGCTGAATTAAAAAAATAGACTAATTATCTATAAACAAACGAAGTTCGTTTAATGCAAGCCGATAAACATCTCTTTTAAATTCAATCACCTCATTAAGAGGCATCCAGTAATCATGCCAGCGCCATGCATCAAACTCCGGCTTTTTAGTGTTCCTCAAAAAGATATCAGTATCTTCCCCCTTCATTCTCAAGAGATACCATATTTGTTTTTGGCCTTTATAAACCCCTCTAAAATCTCTTCGAAGCCATTGTGAGGGCACTTCATACTTTAACCAGTCTTTTGTTCGGCCAAGTATTTCTACATGGTGCGGTTTTAAACCAACCTCTTCCATAAGCTCTCTATACATAGCCTCTTCTGGCGCCTCGCCTTTTTGAATACCGCCCTGAGGAAATTGCCATGCATTCTCTTGTGTGCGCTTCGCCCAGAAAACTTGATTCTCGACATTACAAATGACAATACCAACATTTGGCCGATAACCATCTTTATCAATCATGAAACCACCTTAAGCTTTTCTTTAATTTTTCCATAGATTTAGTTTAAATAAAAGCCAGAATTAAAGCTAGAATCTATTAAAAAAAACTTAAATTATGAATTTTAAAAATCTTATTTCACTTGCTCTATGTTTATTACTTTGTGCTTGCTCAACTTCGCCTATTGCTTATATTACCAACCAAGGCTCTGATACAGTAAGTATTGTTAATATAAAAGAGAAAAAAATTATTCAAGAAATTCCTGTAGGCAAAGGCCCTGTAGGAGTTGCTATTTCTCTAAAGCAATCCTATGCCTTTATTACAAATACTCATGATGCCTCCGTAAATGTTTTAGATCTTCAACATAATCGAATTATTAAAACAATACAGACTGGTGGAACGCCAGTTGGAATTACCAAGTCCACAAATGAAGACTTCATCTATGTGAGCGATTGGTTTAATAGTGAAGTTTTTATAATAGAAACAAAATCTTTAACAGTCATTAAAAAAATAGTAGTTGGCAAATCTCCATCTGGCATGATTTGTGATACTGAGGGAAAGTATCTTTTTATTTCTAATCGTGATGAGAATACTGTCGAGATATATGGTCAATCTGATTTGGCTCTCGTTAAGAAAATTAAGGTAGGCAATCATCCTTATGGCTTATTTGTCAGCAAAAACTTACTTTTTGTTGTTAATGTTTTAGATGACTCATTATCTGTAGTGAATATCCAATCATTTGCTTCGGAAACTATTAAGGTTGGAGATCATCCTTATGGAGTGGTATCCGACGTAAAAAACCAATTTGCCTTTGTTACAAATACTCAAGATGACAATATAAGTGTTATTGATCTTAAGATGAAAAAAGAAATCAAAAAAATCAAAGTGGGTGGTAATCCAGAGGGTATTGATATTGATGAAAGAGATAATATTTTAATCACTTCTAATTGGAGAAGCGACTCTATTTCGATCATTGACTTGGCAAAACAAGAATATCTCTATGAAATCAAAACAGGCAAGCAAAGCCGATCTTTTGGTCAATTTATCAAAATTGACTAATGTTATATATAAAAACAATTTATAATTATCAAGCTTATTAAATACCAAAGGCTCTATTCACATGAAAAAAATTATTATTAGTATCTTCCTTTTGTTTGTATCAATGAATGTATTTGCTCACGGCCCATCACCTCAAAAAGTTGAAAAAACAATCAAAATCAATGCATCGCCTGATAAAGTTTGGGCAATCATTAAAGATTTTGGCAGTTTTCAAAAATGGCAGCCTCTTGTAACTGATAGCAAATTAGAAAAAAAGGGCGAGGATACCCTAAGAACGCTTACACTAAAATCTGGGGGTAAGGTAGTTGAAAGGCTTAAAGGTATCGATGAAGAAGCTATGAAGTTAAAATATGAAATTTTAGAAGGGGCAGTCCCTGTGGCAGACTATAATTCATTTATTGTTGTAGCAAAGGGCCCTAGCCCTAATGAATCTTCTGTAACATGGGTAGGACGTTTTTATAGAGTTTACAAACTCAATCCACCGATTCCAGCTGGTCAAGATGACGAGACAGCATTGAAAGCTGTGAATGAAATGTATGATGTAGCACTTCCAGCACTTAAAAAATTAGCTGAAACGAAATAAAATAATTTAGGTATTAAAAAGCAGAATTTAATTCTGCTTTTTTTATTTATGACACCCATTATTATTGACACCATTGAACCGCCCATAGGCTCAGTCATATTTCTTCATGGTCTTGGAGCTGATGGATTTGATTTCAAAAGTATCTTCGGAAGATCGCAATTCAATAAAATTCGATTTATCTTGCCCCATGCTCCCTACCAGCCAGTAACAATAAACCAAGGCATGGAAATGAGAGCTTGGTATGATTTGTATGATCTGTCTTTAGACAAAGATGAGGATGAATTGGGCATGCAAAGATCAAGTTTAATCATTAAAAAGTTGATTGAAGAGCAAATTTCCCTTGGTATCCCTTCCGAAAAAATTATTATTGGAGGCTTTTCTCAAGGGGCTGCAATGAGTTTTTACTTAGGATTAAAATACCATAAAAAATTAGGAGGCATTGCAGCTTTGTCTGGTTATCTTCCTTTGAAAGACATGCTTATAAGGTCCATAAAAAATGATTTAATTAAGATACCAATCTTTATGGCTCACGGCCTATATGATAATGTTATAGATATAGAAATTGCCGATTCTTCCTTTAAAAAACTAATGGCAAAGTTTAATTTTGCGAACTTTGAAAAGTACCCTATGGGGCATGAAGTATGTGAAAAAGAGATAGATGATTTATCAATTTTCTTCAACCAATCATTCAAATAAAGATAAATTTTATGGATAAAAATTCACTCGAAGCAAATCTTAAAGAGCTTGAGTCTATTGTTTCAAAAATGGAACAAGGTGATATGGCATTAGAAGATTCGATCAAATCTTACGAAAAAGGAATGCTTCTTCTTAAATTATGCCAAGACTCACTAAAAGAAATCGAGCAAAAAGTTTTGGTGCTTTCTACAGAGAACACCCTCGAAAAATTCAAACCTACCAATGAATGACTTTCATGACTGGCTTTTTCAAAAACAAGCATTTGTTGAATCTGTGCTTGAAAAAAACTTACCTAAAGCTAGCGATGAAACTCATTTAAATGAGGCTATAAAATATAGCGTTCTAAATGGCGGGAAAAGAATGCGCTCATTGCTTGTTCTTGCGATCGCAGAAATTGTTGAGGCGCCGCCAATTGCAATTGAAAATATTATATGTGCCGTAGAGTTTATACATGCATACTCTTTAGTACATGATGATATGCCTTGCATGGATAACGACGATTTGAGAAGGGGAAAATTGTCTTGTCATAAAAAATTTAGCGAAAGCACTGCGCTTCTTGTTGGAGACTCATTACAGTCAATCGCTTTTTCTCTTCTATCTTCGCCATCTCTTCAGATTAACCCTAAAAATCAATTACAGATCATTCACATACTTGCTAATGCTATTGGTATTGAAGGTATGACAAAAGGCCAGGCGTTAGATATTGATAATACCAACAAAAAAATCTCACTAGATAAGCTTAAAGTGATGCATCAATTTAAAACTGGGGCTCTTATTAATAGTGCATGTTTGATGGCAGTGCTGGCTTCTAATAATTATGATAAAAAAACGCTAGATATAATAGATACTTATTCAAAATCAATTGGTCTTATGTTCCAAATTAAAGATGATATTCTTGATAAAGAGGCAAGCCAAGAAGTTCTAGGTAAAACACCTGGCAAGGATGAAAAATATAATAAAGCTACTTTTTTATCTTTACTAGGTATTACTAAATCAAAAGAATTAGCCGCTACATATTATGAAGAAGCTTTAACTGTAATTAAACCTTTCGGGGATAAAGCATATTATTTGGCTAGCATGGCTGAATTAATAATGTCACGATCACACTGACATGAACCTCCTTGATAAAATCAATTCACCAAAAGATTTAAAAAAACTGAGTCGTAGCGAGCTTGTTATATTATGTGACGAGATAAGAAATTTTATTATCGAAAGCGTTTCAAAAACAGGTGGCCATCTTTCATCAAATCTTGGTGTTATAGAACTTACTGTAGCACTCCATTATGTTTTTGATTGCCCTCAAGATAAATTTATATGGGATGTTGGACATCAAACTTACCCACATAAAATTCTGACTGGTAGAAAAAAGAAAATGGGCTCTTTAAGAGCTTTAGGTGGAATTTCAGGTTTCCCAAAAATATTAGAAAGTGATTATGATATTTTTGGAACTGGTCACTCAAGCACTTCAATTTCAGCTGCTCTTGGCATGGCCGAAGCTCTCAAAAAGAAAAATTTAGAACATAAGGCAATTGCAATTATTGGCGATGGCGCCATGACTGCTGGGATGGCTTTTGAAGGCCTTAATAATGCTGGTGACTCAAGCAATAATATCTTGGTCATTTTAAATGACAATGATATGTCAATTTCTAAAAACGTAGGTGCACTTAATAATTACCTTGCAAAGCTTATGTCAGGCAATCTATATGGAAGCATCAAGCGTTCAAGTAAAGCTGTTTTATCGGTCATACCTCCCATGCTTGAGTTTGCAAAGCGCGCTGAAGAACATATGAAAGGCATGGTAATTCCAGGAACTTTATTTGAGGAGTTTGGTTTTAATTATATTGGCCCTATTGATGGGCACGATCTCAATGCGCTGATTGATACACTAAGCAATCTTAAGGAACTTCGAGGGCCACAGTTTCTTCATGTGGCAACACAAAAAGGCTTTGGTTATGAGCCTGCAGAGATTGATCCCAATAAATTTCATGGTGTAGGTCAATTCAACATGAATGACGGCGCTCAGCCATTAAAAACAAAAAAGACTACTTATACCGATGTGTTTGGGGACTGGATTGTTGACATGGCTGGGACTGATAAAAAGCTATGTGCAATCACTCCTGCTATGTCAGACGGCTCCGGTCTAAATAAATTTGCTGAAAAATTTCCGGACCGTTTTTTTGATGTAGGTATCGCCGAACAGCATGCGATCACTTTTGCTGCTGGACTTGCTCGTGAAAATTACAAACCTGTAATTGCTATTTACTCGACTTTCCTTCAAAGGGCTTATGATCAATTAATACATGATGTCGCATTGCAAAACATTCCAATGCTACTTGCTATCGATAGAGCTGGAATTGTTGGGCAGGATGGGCCTACACATTCAGGAAGTTTTGATTTGTCATTTTTAAGATGCATTCCAAATATTGTCATTATGGCACCAAGCAACGAAAATGAATGTCGCCAAATGCTCTATACCGGATTTAAATTTAAAGGAATTTCAGCAGTTCGCTACCCAAGAGGTTCAGGACCAGGATCATCAATTAAATCTATGATGGTTGCTATTCCAATCGGCAAGGCCGAGCTTATTAGAAAAGGTAATAAGATTGCCCTACTCGCTTTTGGAAATACTTTAGATGAAGCTCTAAAGGCTGGGGAAAAGATCAATGCCACTGTGATTAATATGAGATTCATCAAACCTCTTGATATCAAATTGATTAGAGATTTGGGCTCCTCACATAAACTTCTTGTAACCTTGGAAGAAAACGCAATATCAGGTGGCGCTGGATCAGCTGTTTTAGAAATCATCAGTGAGTATGGTTTAAAATGTCAATCGCTTCGCATTGGCATACCTGATGAGTTTGTCGAACAAGGCAGCCAGGAACAGTTACGAAAAAAATATGGGTTAGATGCAGCATCTATCATTAAATCAATTGAGAAAAAATTAACCTAGTGCTACACTCAAGTATTAAAATTTAATTCTTTATTATGACAACAAGCGATCACATCTGCCCGATTGAAGATGTTCAAAGCTCCACTGATTTAAGGAGTTTGGATATTGATAAAGTTGGCATTAAATCTATAAAGCACCCCGTACTCGTAAAAGATAAAACGGGCGGCGCTCAACATACAATTGCAACATTCAATATGTATGTATATTTGCCGCATAATTTTAAAGGTACTCATATGTCTAGATTTGTCGAAATCTTAAACATGAATGAGCGAGAAATCTCTGTTGAGTCTTTTGAAAATATCTTAAGAGAAATGATTAAGCGACTTGAATCAAAATCTTGTGATGTTGAAATGACATTTCCATATTTCATTAATAAAACTGCACCTGTTTCCGGTGTTAAAAGTCTTTTAGATTATGAAGTAAGTTTTATTGGAAAAATTGTTGATGGAAAATTCAAAAATACAATCAAAGTTGTAGTTCCGGTTACGAGCCTTTGTCCATGCTCAAAGAAAATTTCAGATTATGGGGCGCACAATCAAAGATCTCACGTGACAGTTACGGCTGAAATTAATAAATTTATTTGGGTAGAAGAATTAATTGAGCTTATTGAAAAACAGGCATCATCTGAGCTTTACGGTCTACTAAAAAGACCTGATGAAAAATATGTGACTGAGAAAGCTTACGACAATCCTAAATTTGTAGAGGATATGGTAAGAGACGTTGCGGCTCAATTAAAACTAGAAAAAAGAATCAATCACTTTGTAGTGGAGTCTGAAAACTTCGAATCTATTCATAATCATTCAGCTTACGCATTGATTGAGGGCTAGTCTTAGCCAAATATTTTATTGCCTTTAATTTCTAATTTTAACCCATACCAAATCACTATAAATCCAATGAGTGGTGATATAGCAGCGATCATAAACCCAAGCTGACCGCCAAGATATTGTATTAAATAACCACCACCTAAACCCCCAATAGTTCCTCCAATTCCATAAGCTACACTATTATAAATTGCTTGTCCCCTTGACTGATTTCGCCCTTTAAAAAAGTAAGCAATAACCTCAATTGAGGCTGCGTGAAAACTTCCAAAGGTTGCAGCATGAAACATTTGTGCTATGAGTAATAAATAGAACTGATCAGGAGAAGCTCCTATGAGAATAAATCGAATCACACCTAAAAATAAACTTATTAATAAAATTGTTTTAAGTGAGTACCGACGTAAAATTTTTGGCATCAACATAAAAATAAAAATTTCACAGATAACACCAACTGCCCACAGCCATCCTATCGCAGCACTGCTATATCCATGCTCTTTTAGGTAGATTGAATAAAAATTATAAAGCACTCCGTGAGCTGAAACCATTAAAGTGCATCCGATTAAAAGCGCTACTACAGATGGTGTTTTGATAATCTTCCAAATAGATAAATCGTTTTTTTTGTGGTGAATCTCCTTAGCTTCAGGGATTGTATTTGATAAGAAAAATATAATGGCTTGAGTTATGAGTAAAACCCACAATAAAATATTAATTCCTTGAAGATCTATTAAATAGCCTAAGAATAATGACGCCACAATAAATCCGATTGATCCCCATAATCTTATTCTGCTGTAATGCCCATCCGTAGTTGCTAAATGTGCGAGAGTTAAAGATTCCGCAAGAGGTAATGTTGAACTCGTAAATAAACTTAATGCTGACATTACTAAAAAGATCCAAAAAAAACCCTTTGCCCAAAAAATACCTATAAACCCTATGAGACCTAGAAATGATGTCAGCTTTATCCATTTAACTCGATGACCTGTATGGTCGGCTAACCACCCCCAAAAATTAGGGGCAACGATGCGACTGATTTGGAATAAAGAGAGAAGAATGCCAATGCTAGAAGGTGAAAAATTTTCTGATTGTAGATAAATTCCCCAATAAGGGACAAAAGAACCTACGAAGAAATAATAAAAGAAATAAAAACGCGATAAACGCCAATGAAGATTATGGCTAGAACTCACTAAATTTTAGGTGTGTGCACAATTACATCCGCGTTTTGTGCTCGATGTCTTAATGCTTGATCCATAATAACCAAAGCTAACATAGCTTCAACAATAGGCGTCGCTCTTATAGCAACACAAGGGTCATGACGGCCTGTTGTTTGCATCAGAACGGCTTCGCCTTTTGTGTTGATTGATTTTCGATCTTGAGGAATGCTTGAGGTTGGCTTAAATGCCACATGAGCAATAATAGGCTGACCTGTCGAAATGCCCCCTAAAATACCGCCTGCATTATTTGTCAAAAAACCTTGTGGGGTCAGTTCGTCGCCATGCTCACTACCTTTTTGAATGATAGAACCGAAGCCTTTGCCAATATCAAGGCCTTTTACAGCATTAATACCCATCATTGCATGAGCAATTTCAGCGTCTAATCTTCCAAAAATAGGCTCACCAAATCCCACAGGCACATTCTCAGCAACCACAGTAATTTTTGCACCTACCGAATCTCTGTCGGCACGAATGCCATCTAAATATTCTTCTAGCTCAATTACCTGATCTTGATTAGGGCAAAAAAATGGATTTTTATTTACATCTTCCCAGTTTTTAAATGCTATTTGAATGGCGCCCATTTGACTCAAGTATGCTCGGATTGTAGTTCCATATTTCTTAAGTAACCATTTTTTTGCAATAGCGCCTGCAGCAACTCTAACAGCGGTCTCCCTAGCGCTTGATCTTCCGCCACCCCTATAGTCTCTTATTCCATATTTGTGGGCGTATGTATAGTCTGCATGTCCGGGACGAAATACATCTTTAATTTTTGAATAGTCTTGACTTCGTTGATCTGTATTGCGAATAATAAACCCGATAGGTGCGCCTGTTGTTTTACCTTCAAATACACCAGATAAAATCTCAACCTTATCTTCTTCCT
>Ga0208975_1000175_pt1 | contig 34484 bp, 32 predicted proteins | sample GreLakmeER78MSRF_FD_187700 | JGI IMG/M metagenome (GOLD analysis project Ga0208975, IMG submission 187700) | Freshwater lentic microbial communities from great Laurentian Lakes, MI, USA - Great Lakes metaG ER78MSRF (SPAdes) | ecosystem: Environmental > Aquatic > Freshwater > Lake | place: Great...
CGAGGCTATCGAGAAGGTAATGATGCAGGAAGAAACCCCTGACATTGTTTACATCGCGGTCTTGTCTCGCCACTTGTGCGAGTGCTTGGTCGCGGTAGGCACATCACGCGTAGACGCAATGGAGAAACTGAACGCTGTATTTGAAGTAGTAGAGATGAACTTCAAAGCAAACTCAGAGTCATCCGACTATCTTAACTAATAAAACATCCTTAACTGACGGAGTATTTAAATGAACTTTGAACTACAACAACCCAAGCAAGTGATCTCACTTGCATCGTCTGCATTGATCGTGAGCGTAGAGGTCAACGTGTGGACTGCTACCAAACAGGATAGACAAATCTCTAACGAGGTGACTACATTGAAGAATGCCACTTCAGAATCAGGCAAGTTCACCAAGAACCTATTGTCCAACTCGCCCAAGCACAAGGCACTCCTTAATCATCGGCAGACAGTTTATAACTGGCTTCAGAGATGCACCTACGATTGGGCAGGCAAGATGCGCCTATTGCCACAGATCGGGCTTGAGAAGTTCATGAAGGAATTCAATGAACTAGAGAAAGACTTCAAGGCTTTGTATCAGGACTTCAAGGCTGAGTATCCCTCAATGGTTAGCGATGCGGCATTCAAGCAAGGCGACATGTTTGATCGCACAGAATACCCTGAGCCTGATCTATTGGATACCAAGTTCCGTATGCGTTTGCTTGTGACACAAGTACCCAAGAGCGACTTCAGGTCAAGTATCTCGTCAGTCATAGCTGACGACCTAACTAGCCACTACGAAGATCAGGTCAAAGAGATCATTGACAGAGCGATGGCAGATGCAAGCGAGCGTCTTGTGTTGTTTGCTTCACGCATCAGCAATGCGTGTACCGAGGCAGAAGCAGGTGACGATGGCAAGGTCAAGCGCAAGAAGATATACGAGTCAACGATCAGTCAAGCCAAAGAGATCTGTGACACGCTGAAAGCATTTAACCTGACAAACAATGCCGAGATTGAGACGGCGCGGGCGCAACTAGAAGCCGCGTTGGATGGAGTTTCATTGGAAGATCTGCGCGAGAGTAGCTATGTCCGCGCAACTGTCAAAGAGAGTGTCGATGATATGTTGAGTAAGTTCCAACCATTAAAGGTGATGTATGACTGAACTAGAGATTGTTTTGCTGTGCGCATTTGGATTCGTGCTGTACCTGTACAACAGAACAAACAACGCGCTTCAATATTACAGATGCGCCATTGTTGCTATTGGATTGAAGAAAGCAACTGTGACTGTGGATGAGACAGACAAATCATTCACCATTGAGATTGACCAAGCTGGTCTTAAACAACGCGTCAGCGGTAACTGATACCTAATTTCCCTCAACCATAACTGGAGTAAACCATGTCTAAAGTAAATTTCAAATTGTCTCTTGACTTCAACGAGACCAAGAGCCTGATCCAAGCAGTAGGTAATGATGTTACATGCATCGTAGTCTCTGAGCCTGGCATCGGTAAGTCATCGCTGTTAAGTTCTCTACGCAAGGACATGGGTGATGATGAGTATGACTTCATCTATGTTGACTGCCCTGTCAAGGACATGATGGACATCGCGGCATCTATCCCCAACCATACGAGCAAGACTCTTGAGTACTATGTGTCGTCTCTCTTCAAGCTAGGCAATGGCAAGAAGAAGGTGATCATGCTTGACGAGTTCATGAAAGCACCAAAACTATTACAGATCATCTTCACTCGCTTGATGCTTGAGCGTAGTGTGGGTGACGAGCCTCTGCCCGAGGGTAGCATCGTGTTTGGTACAAGCAACAACGCAAGCGATGGTGTCGGTGACTCGATGCTTGGTCACGTTGGTAATCGTGTCTGTGTCGTTCACATGAGCAAGCCTACGCATGACGCATGGAATGTATGGGCGACAGCCAATGGCATTGCTAGACCGATCCGAGCTTGGGCATCTATGAACCCCAAGGCTTTTAAATCCTATCTCGATCCTGATCAGAACGACAACGAGTTCATCTTCAAGCCATCGTCAGCGGTTAAGCAGTTCGTGTCTCCGCGTTCATTGGCTAAGTGTTCTCCTGTAATTCTTAATCGGGACAAGTTCTCAGAGAACGCGATGATGGGCGCATTGGCAGGTCTTGCAGGTGAATCGTTTGCCAAATCTATCGCGGCATTTATTGCGGTCGAAGGTAAGTTACTGAAGTTCGAGGATGTGGTCAAGAATCCTAAGACGACAGCCGTACCTGACAACGTAAGTGCATTGGTGATGATGCTGTTCGAGGCAGTCGATAAGCTTGAGAAGCATGACGATCTCAATAGCTACATGGAGTTCGTGAATCGTATCAAGTCATCAGAGATACAAAGTATCTTCTTCACGATGATCATGCGCACCAAGCCCAAGCTTGGTCGCTACAACCAAGAGATTGGTAAGTGGGCTACTGAAAATCACATGATCATGTGAGGTGATGTATGTACACAAAAGGGGAAAAGTTTGAGCGAGTTCTGTTACTGATAGGACTCATCGTATTACTGTTAGATCTTTTTTACTGGAGAGCATAATGATTACTGAAGAGCAACGAATCAAAAAGGGACACATCATGCTGATGAAGCATCCCGAGACCGCATTGTGGTCAGGTGTGTTGATGATGGGTACAACAGAGATTGTTGATGATCCCAAGGTGACTGCATACACCAATGGTGTAGACAAGCGGTATGGCAGAACATTCTTGCAAGTGGTCTGTCCAACTCAAGAGGAAGTCAATGGCTTGATCTTGCATGAGAACTTGCACATTGGATTGCGTCAGATGATTCACAATCTTGATCTGTTCAGAGAGGATGTCAAGAAAGCAAACAAAGCCGCTGACTTTGTGGTCAACGACATGATCATGGAGATCAGCAAGAAGTATCCTCAGTTAGTGCAACTGCCCAAGGGCGGATGCTATGACATGAAGTACCACAACATGAACATGCGTGAGGTGTACAAGCTACTGGAGGAGTGTGAAGGTGGCAAGGGTGGTAAGGGTGAGGAAGGCGAGGGTGATGGAGATAGTCCGTCAGGTAGTGGTGGCGACGAGTATCAGTTTGATGAGCATGACTTTGAGACAGCCATTACCCAAGAGGAAGCCAAAGAGATGGATGCGCGTATTGATCGTGCGATTCGTGAAGGCGCGCTGTTGGCAGGTCGTCTCGGTGTTGACTTGCCTAGACAAATTACAGACATGCTTGCACCTGTGATCGACTGGAAGGAAGTACTTCGCGACTTCGTGACATCGGCATGCAAGGGTAAGGATGAGTACACATGGCGCAAGTTCAATAGGCGTGTGATCTCCAATGACATTTACTTGCCAACTGTGGAGAACGAAACCATTGGCGAGGTGGTCGTGGCGATTGACACATCAGGCTCGATTGGTCAGGAAGAACTCAACGTGTTCGCATCAGAACTGGTCTCGATATGTGAGGCGGTGTCCCCTGAAGCGGTGCGCGTTCTGTGGTGGGATACCAAGGTTCATGGTGAACAACTCTTCACAGACAACTATGACCAAATCGCATCGATGCTCAAGCCCTTGGGTGGTGGTGGGACTAAGGTGTCGTGTGTGTCTGAATACATCAATAAGAAGAAGATCAACGCAGAGTGTGTGTTGGTGTTTACCGACGGGTATCTTGAGAATAACGTGGAGTGGAATATCTCTGCACCAACTTTGTGGCTTGTGACTCACAACAAAGATTGGACTCCTCCTAGTGGCAAGTTAGTACATGTAAAGGATTGATCATGGCATTCAACGACATCGCAGGCGCAAGCTATAACGGACTGATAGAACATACCAAAAAGGTCAAGCCGTACAAGGACTCAAATGGTGCATACAACTTGGGTTACAGGAAGTATTCAGATCGTCACTTCAGATTGAGGGAGGATAGTGTCATTGAGATATTCTTCTCTAACATGGCAAATGTGAAGCGCAAGATTCAGGAAGGCGAGGACTTGTATGGGAGACAGAGCAGGCATCTTGCAAACATTCATCCTGACAACTCTATCGAGATTGTTAAATCAGAAGGACAAGGCGACATCCAATTCTTGTGTGCGTTGATTCCCTATGTGACACATAGTCTGCCACATCATGGCTTGTTGATCAGATCATCTAACAGATGGAAGGAAGGTGGTAGCCAACAATCACATCCAGTATTCAGAGGTGGTCGGTTTCATTTAGAAAGCCATGAGACCATGACGCCTTATGTACTGCAACCACGGGCGGTGAATCGTAAGTTGCGTAAAGAAATTATTGCGCGTTTCGATACATTCAAGAAAGTTGGAATGACTATGCTTGAGGCAATGAGTCCGCATGGAATCTTTGAGATATACAAAGACCTATGGAATGAGTACGGAGAAGATGCTATGCATGAGATACAACCTGATTTGATTGTCAAGCTAGTGCATGAGAACAAATACTTGGATGCGGTATTTTTGTCTCAACTATGTAAAAGTGACTTTGGTTGGTTTGGCATGTGGAGGGTTAGTCAACTCATAGCTGACGAGAAGGTGGGTAACTTCAGTACGCACAGGCTCAATAACTTCTTAGGCGATGACTACAAGAGAAGTGTTAGAGAGTTACTTATAGGTGGGGAAGAGGGAGAGTGCAAGATGAATGATTTGCTTATCAAGGGTACACCCGAAGCATTCCACTATAAAGATCCCATACCAAATGGGCAGGCTGTACCTACATCTAAGTGGGGCTACAAGCTGACAGACTTGTCAGGTAACAATTTAATTCGTGTTTAACAGGAGAGAAAGCTATGGACTACATATCACAATTCGCAAACCAAGACGCGACACAAGAGCAGATAGAAAATAACCCGAAGCTTAAGAGCCTAGCCATGCAGGTGTGCCATGAGTTTAATTTGCGTGTACATCAGCACAAAGAAGCGCACAAGCTAGCGATACTTACAGAGCAAGGTCTGCCAGTAGGTTATATCTCTGTGATCAAAGACTATCGTGATGGAGAGTTCTATTACGAGGTGAGTATGCCTGACATCATCAGCAAGGAAAAGAGTAGTGCTAGATCAGACAGAAACTCGCGTGACTCTGACAAGGTTACTACTTTGCTCAAGAGCATTAAGAAGAACAAAGAAATACCAACGACTGAGAAGCTGACTAAGAACTATCTGCAATGCTTGTTCTACGCATTACAGCGTGTCGGTGAGGCGGGTAAACCCGACATTGCAATTAGAAATGATGTTGCATTATCAGCAATTAAATATGCGTTAGGTATTGACACGATGAGTGTTCAATTACATACTGCCAAACTCCAAGAGATCTATGACCAGTATATGAAACAAGTTCAAGAATTAAGTAGTGCGAAAGATAACCACGACAGGTATCTTAAAGGTTGTACAGCTATCGGCATTGCAGGCAACAGATGGCATGAAGCAGGTAAGCCTTACTATCTTGTAGGCAATGTTGGGGCTGATGAGAACGGCAACTTAGCGTTTCAGGGTGGTCTGACGCGCTATGCAACTCTCACAGATACAGAACATGCACCGACAGCGGCAATGATTCGTACATACATGCAAGGTAGCGAACACAGAAGCGACAGTAGCAATGACCTTGGCATACCTTGGGCAGATCATTACTACAATGGGATTGACATAGCCACAGGTTACACAGGCAACACAGGTCTTTGGGCATTGATCCCCAAGTATGCCGAATAATCCTCTCCACGATTTCCCTCCAGTATCGCATAGCTATCTAGAAAATAGCTTGCGAGTACCAATGTGGGTTGAAGATGGTTCGTATGAAATAGAAACTGGTCTCAATAGGAAGCGCATTTACACGGAAGAAACTCTACCCGATGAAGTCAAAGCATTGCTTTCGATGATTCATTCTTTCCCTGATCACAAATTAGGGATAGGAAGTTTTAGTAGAGTCGCGTACATCGCACCCGATGAGAGACTAGCAGAGATTGGTTGGCAAGTAACCAACAACCTTTACATGCTTGTATTGGAACGAGAAGTTTTTAACAGGCTAGACGGAGCAAAGTAATGGCAGATACACCTGAGAAGAAAGTTAAACGCAAGGTCATGGCGCAACTCAAGCTATTGAGAACTGCATATGTAGTTACGCCTATGAGTGGTGGATTTGGCAACTCAGGTGTACCTGACGTGCTATGTTGTTATGAGGGGCGGTTCATTGGTATTGAATGCAAAGCTAATGGCGGTAGAGCAACAGCGTTACAACTGCATAACTTGAACTCAATCGAGATTGCAGGGGGCATTGCACTTCTTATCAACGAATCTAATGTTGATAATTTAATAGACATGATAGAGGAGAGAGTAAATGGAACAGCTTAAATACAGTTCAAAGGTTTTACCACTACGCGGTTACGATCACCCGAAGTTCAAGTGGGTGAACTCATCACAAACCGATGTGCGTAGGACATGGCGCAAGGCAAGGTTACTCATGCTACTAGTGAAAGGTAATCCGTATGAAAGCCGTACTTGAGTTTTATTATCCCGAGGATGAAGAGAGACTACAACACGCGATGAAGGGTACTGAGTACTACGATGCGTTGTGTGAGATAGATAACATCCTTGCTATGCCATACACCAAGGCAGAGGCATATACAAAGATCAAAGCGGTAGTGTTTAAAACATTGGAGGGCGCATGAAAATCTGTGTGTACACGATTGCTAAGAATGAAGAACATCATGTACCTAGATTTTGTGCGTCAGCCAAAGATGCGGACATAGTTTTGATTCTTGATACAGGCTCTACTGATAATACAGTTGAACTTGCAAAGCAATGCGGTGCGACTGTGTATCAGCAGAAGATATTCCCTTGGAGATATGACGAGGCGCGTAACCGCGCATTGGCATTGATACCCGAGGACTTTGATGTGTGCATTGGTATGGACATGGATGAGTACTTGACAGAAGGGTGGCGAGAGGAAGTTGAGCGACTGTGGGTAGATGGAGTTAATCAGATTGTTTACCCATTCAAACTCAACGAGAATCGTAGCGTCATGACCAATAAGATTCATGCACGATTTGGATTCTTTTGGGACTATCCAGTACATGAATGCATAGTGGTTGATGTGCGCACAAAACGTAAGACAGCTACTAGCAACATGACGTTGGTAACACATGATCCGTATGTGGAAGCCAAACTAGACAAGCATTATGAAATGCTTCAATACGCAATCAAGCAGTACCCTGATAGTGGGCGCATGGTTTATTACTACGCAAGAGACTTAGTGAACTTGCAGAAATGGGAACAAGCCATACCTCACTTGAAGAAGTATCTAACACTTGACCAAAGAAAGAATGCGAAAGAGAAAGCTACATGTATGCAACACCTAGGCAGATGCTATGACAAGCTAGGCAAGGGTGATGAAGCAATCGAGTGGTATAGGAATGCTGTAATTGAAACACCGAATGTTAAAAATACATGGGACAACCTAGCGCATATCTATGCAAAGAATAAGAAGTACCCCGAGGCTTATGCAATATCTTTAGTAATACCAACGATAGCCAAAGTTGCGGATGAGATGCGAGACAACTCAGGCTTGAACGGAAACATTCCTATGGATAGAGCAAAAGCTATGGCAACTAAATTGGGACTAAAAAATGATACCGCCATTCCCGCCATTTCCGAATCCAAAGGACAAGGGCAAGAAGGAACCGAAGTTCAACCCTGATAACCATGAGGAAGCACCAGTATGAAACACGATGACGATGATATTCAAGAGTATGAGCATGTTAAATGGAACTCAATACGCAATGAAGTACTAGAAGAAGTAGCAAAAGAATTTGACAGTATGCGTATTGCATTTGGAGATACAGCCCATAGTTTTGCGCAGTATGTAAGGGAGATGAAAAGTGCCAAGACCTAAACCGCCCGAGCCTTTGATAGGCAGACAGATAAGGTTGTCAGATAGACAATTCTTTATCTTAAACCACTTTGGTGGTGCTGAATGGCTGAGAAAGCTACTTGATAAAAAAGATCCATTCCCAAAGAAGTTTTATAAAGTTAATCAACCAGTAGAAAGTATTTATGACAAAGCGAATCAAACAAGTAAGAGCATCTAAAGTCCGCGAATTTATTCTGATGAATCCTGATATTAGTGCGCAGTTCATAGCAGATAAATTCAGCGTTCCTTTGCAGTCTATCTATAACATCCGCTATCATCTTAAGAAGAAGCTTGCAGAGAAGGGGCAGGAACTTAAGAGGTCAGCCAACGTTGACGAGCAAGTTGCGCAAACCAAAGTAAAGCGCGTAGCGCAGTTACTTGAAGAGTGGAGTAATGCGCCTGTGGAGGTTGTTAAGCCTAAGACACCACAAGAGCATGTCAAGGACATATTAGATAATTGGCAACCGCCTAAGACTCCCGACACGCCTGTGGTAATGGTTGTTCAGCCTGATCCTGTGAATCACCCTGCGCACTACACGCATGGCGGTATTGAAACGATAGACTTTATCCAAGCGAAGCTGACCCCCGAGGAATTCCGGGGATTCTTGAAGGGTAACATCTTGAAGTATGGAAGTCGTATTGGACACAAGGACAACGATATGCAAGATGCAGGCAAGCTTGCTTGGTACACATCTAAACTGCGTTCAGTATTGGCAACTAAATGAAACTTATCACACTTGACTTTGAAACTTACTACACCAAAGAGTTTGGCTTTAGTCGTCTCACGACGGAGGAATACATTCGTGATCCACGATTTGAAGTTATAGGTGTAGCGGTTCAGGTTGAGGACGGAGAGCCTGTATGGTTCTCCGGTGATAGGGAATCCCTGCGTAAATGGCTGTGGAAGTTTGACTGGAAGAACAGCATGGTGTTGGCACACAACACCTTGTTCGATGGTGCAATCTTGCATTGGCACTTTGGCATAACACCGGCAGTCTTTCTCGACACCCTCTGTATGGCGAGAGCTATACATGGTGTTGACGCAGGGGGTTCTCTGGCCAAACTTGCAACCCGATATCAAGTAGGAGAGAAAGGTACAGAGGTCAATGACGCGATAGGCAAGGCGCGTCTTGACTTCACGCCTGAAGATCTAGCGCAGTATGGAGAGTACTGCAAGAACGATGTACGTCTCACGTACGATCTATTCAACATCATGTCTAAAGGCTTTCCTATGGAGGAACTGAAGCTGATAGATATGACTTTGCGCATGTTCACGCACCCACTTTTATATGTGGATCAGGATACCCTGACGGAGCGTTTAACTGATCTACTTAGCGAGAAGAGCGAACTACTTAGTTCACTCAAAGAACAACTCAAGTGCGAGACTGAAGAAGATGTGCGCGACAAGATGTCTAGCAACCCTAAGTTTGCCAAGGTGCTAGAGTCATTCAACATCATCGTGCCACTAAAGAAAAGCCCAACAACAGGTAAAGAAGTCCCTGCGCTTGCCAAGAAGGATGAGGGCTTCATCGCGTTGACTGAACACGAAGATACATTTATACAGCATTTGTGCGCAGTCCGACTGGGTACTAAATCTACACTCGAAGAAAAACGTATTGAGCGATTCATGGAGATCGGCAAACGTAACAAAGGCATGATGCCTATCCCCTTGAAGTACTATGGCGCACACACAGGCAGATGGTCTGGCACAGACAAGATCAACTTTCAGAACTTGCCTAGCCGAGATGTCAAGAAGAAAGCTTTGAAGAAAGCAATCGTACCGCCTGATGGGTACATGGTGATTAACTCTGACTCATCACAGATTGAGGCTAGGGTATTGCCTTGGCTTGCAGGACAAGATGATGTGGTCAAGCAGTTTGCTGACGGAGAAGATGTGTACTCTGTCTTTGCTACTGAGGTATATGGCAGACCTATCAGTAAGAAAGATCCAACCGAGCGATTCGTGGGTAAGACTTGTATCCTTGGACTTGGCTACGGCACAGGCGCGTTAAAGTTACAGCACACACTCTCAACCTCGCAGCCAGTAAGCGTTAAGCTTGATGAAGAAGAATGTAAGCGCATCGTTGGCGTGTACCGAGACAAGAACGATAAGGTCGTTGATCTATGGGGTGAAGCTGATCGCATGCTCAATCAGATGCTCAACGGACAGATAAAGAAACCCATTCAGTTTGGCAAGCACGCGTGTGTGTATTACGACAACGATGGGATTATCTTACCCAACAACATGCGTATCAGGTACACCAATATACGCAGGGAAGATATAGATGGCAAGTCGCAGATTGTGTATGACTCTCGCAAGGGAACAATATCTATTTGGGGTGGGGCAGTCGTAGAGAACGTGGTTCAAGCCTTGGCGCGTATCGTGGTCGGTGCGCAGATGGTGGAGATCAATGACACGTATAGAGTAGCCTTGACTGTGCATGATGCCGCTGTTGTAGTTATCCCTGATGACGAGGTTGATGAGGCAATTAACTTAATAACTGGTCTCATGTCTAAGCCGCCCGTGTGGGCTGACGGACTACCTGTGGCATGCGAGGCAAAAGCAGGTGCAACTTATGGCGATTGCTGATAATATGTAACCCTCAAAACCCTAGATGGAATTACAGTTATGCAAGCCAGTGAAGTTAAATGGTCGTACTCAGGTCTTAAAGACTTTGTAAATTGTCCCAAGCAGTACCAAGAAGTAAAGGTACTCAAGCGGTTCACCAAGTTTCCTACCAAGGAAATGCGCTATGGCACAGAGGTTCACTCTGCGCTTGAAGATTACGTCAAAGACGGAACTCCCCTGCTCAAGAACTACGAGAGGTTTCAGAAGCAGCTTGACCCGCTACGCGATATGGAAGGTATTAAATTCCCAGAGCATCGCATGGCACTTACTTATGACAAGCGGGTCTGCACTTGGGGGGCAAAGGACTATTGGGTTAGAGGTATCGCTGACTTGTTAGTTGTCAATGGTGACAAGGGTTTCATCGTGGACTACAAGACAGGTAGCAATAAGTACCCTGATCCAAAACAATTACAGCTGATGGCTTTGATGGCGTTTGCGCATTTCCCACAGCTTGACCACATTCATGCAGGACTGTTGTTTGTAGCCCACGAACACTTTGTTACATCCGAGTACTCCCGAGACAAGATTGACCAGTATTGGAAAGACTTTGAAGGCGACTTAAAAAGGTTGCATAATTCGTTTAGCACCGACACTTGGCAAGCAAACCCTACGCCTTTATGTGGATGGTGTCCAGTCAACACCTGCGAGTTCCATAAAGGGAGGTAACATGCCTTACGTTAACAAGCCAAGACCATACGCCAAAGAATATCAACAGCAGAAAGCTAGGGGTGAACATGAGCGTCGTATGGAGCGTCAGCGCGGTCGTCGTGCAATAGATAAGACAGGCGAGGATGGCAACGGCAACGGCAAGGCAGACCGCAGAGAGGGCAAGGATGTGGCGCACATGAAGGCTCTTGACAAGGGTGGCTCTAATAAAAATGGCTTGCGTATCCAATCCGTAGCCAAGAATCGCTCATTCAAACGCGACTCCAAGGGCAACCTTGTATCAGAAATTAGCAAGCGTGAACGATCTAGGTGAAAGTACCTATGATTCCAATCAAAAAAATACTTGACAAATAAGGTATCATCGCTATATAGTATGTGTCGTTAGGCGTGAGTGGACACAGAGGGGGTTGCAGTTGCTGGTTTGTCGATTTCCCCCTAAACCGCGTCAGATAATCGGTGAGGCTATCTCTCCAGTTATGTTACTCGCGACAGGATTATCCGTCTTGGACACGCAGACGCAAAAGAGAAGTGGGGCAGGTGGAATCCCTGCACCTTTAGTTGAAAGACAGTATGGAATTAGTTGAAGATACGGCATTGAAATTAGATTGTCCTTCGGACATCGCAAAGACGATTCACTCTTACATTGACAAGAGCGAAATTATTGCGGACAACAACGGCTTGGCGCAAGTCGTCGTTTACTTTGGCATCAAAGAGATGCAACGTCTGGCAACCATTGCCCCTAACGACATAAAACTTCCTTCACCGATTGAGAGCCAGTACGATTGGCCCGGGATGTTTCAACCATTCGATCACCAAAGAGATACTTCTAGGTTTCTCACACTTCACAAGCGAGCTTTCTGTTTCAACGAGGCAGGCACAGGCAAAACATCTGCCGCTATATGGGCGGCTGACTACCTGATGCGTCAGGGCTTGATCAAGCGTGTCTTAGTTATCTGTCCCCTCTCGATCATGCAGAGCGCATGGCAAGCTGATCTGTTTAAGACTGCTATGCACCGCACATGCGCCATAGCCCACGGAGCGCAAGCCAAGCGTGAGAAGATTATTAAAGGTGCTTACGAGTTTGTAATCATCAACTACGATGGCGTGAACGTAGTAGAGAAAGCCATACATCATGGTGGCTTTGATCTGATCATCGTTGACGAGGCAAACGCATACAAGAATCCAAGCACTGTGCGCTGGAAAACTCTTGCAAGATTAGTTGGCGTAGACACATATCTATGGATGATGACAGGTACGCCAGCCGCGCAATCTCCCGAGGATGCGTTCGGTCTTGCAAAGTTAGTCAATCCAAATCGCGTACCCAAATATAAAAGCGCATGGAAAGATATGGTTATGACACAAGTGTCGCGCTTTCGCTGGCTACCCAAACCAAGTTCTAAGACAACTGTATTTGATGCGTTGCAACCTGCGATACGCTACGAGAAGGAAGACTGCTTAGACTTGCCTGATGTAGTTTATCAAACTAGGGTTGTCCCGCTATCCACTCAAGCCTCAAAGTTTTATAAAGACTTAGTGCGAGAGATGCAGATTAAAGCAGTGGGTGAAACCATCAGTACAGTAAATGCCGCGGCTTCTTTAACGCGACTACTTCAATTGTCAGGCGGGGCTGTGTACACAGACGATGGCAACGTGGTCGAGTTTGATATCACACCGCGCTTAACTGTATTGCAGGAAGTGCTTGACGAGTCATTGCACAAGATACTTATCTTTGTGCCATACAAACACACGTTGCGTTTAATTGAAAGACACTTAGATAAAAATGGCATCAGCAATGCAATCATTTCAGGAGACGTGACAGCAATTAATCGCTCAGTTATCTTTAACAGTTTTCAAACGACTGATAACCCTCGCGTACTATTAATACAACCGCAAGCCGCATCGCATGGAGTAACATTAACTGCCGCTGACACAGTGATCTTTTGGTCGCCTGTGATGTCAGTTGAAACTTATTTGCAATGCATTGCACGAATTGATCGTGTGGGACAGAAGAACCGCATGACAGTAATACACCTCCAAGGGTCTGAGGTGGAAAGGCGTATGTACACAATGCTTCAAGGCAAAGTTGACCTACACGCAAAATTGGTAGACCTGTATCGCAACATTGAAGGAGAGAGCGATGAATGACACAGAAGAGTTAGTCAGCGACTACTTAGAGATCCGTAAGCTACGCGAGGGACTCAAAGCGCGTTACGAAGCGGAAGATGAAGAACTAAAAGATGCTATGGCGGAGATCGAAGCCGCTATGCTATCTATCTGCAACGAATCCAATATGAATGGATTCCGCACTACACACGGAACTGTGACTAGACAAGTCAAGGAACGTTATTTCTGCACTGATTGGGACAACTTCAAAAAGTTTGTTGAGTTGGAAGGCTCGATAGATTTGTTGGAGCGTCGTATCCATCAGCGTAACTTCAAAGAATTTATGACCGAGAGAGCAGGAGAAGGTTTGCCTCCCGGTGTAAATGCCTTACGTGAATTCGACATCGTCGTGCGCAAGGCTTCTTCAACCAGTGAATCGTTAGTTTAAGGAAATTAAAATGAGTAATCAACTCGCAACCCTCATGGGCGCATCTGACCTTGTAGAACTCGGTCTTGATGCAGATACACTTGCCGTAGCAGGTGGTGCAACCAAAGGTAACAAGCGCATCTCTATTGATGGTCGCGCGTTCCGCAAGTTTGTTGGCGGCAAGGAAGTCAGCGTCAATACAGACATTTCTATGAATGTCATCTTCGTAAAGATGGCACACGAAGCGTCACGCACTTTTTACAATCAGCAATATAAGAAGGGGGTTAAATTGTCTCCCGCGTGTTGGTCTAATGACTCCAAGACTCCTGATCCTGAAGTCACTTCACCTTGCGCATCCGCATGCGCTGAATGCCCTAACTCTGTAAAGGGTTCAGGTCAAGGCGGTACAGGCACAGCTTGCCGTTTGTCATGGCGCACTGCTGTTGTGTTGCCTAATGATCCTGATGGTGACGTGTATCAGTTGGTGTTGCCTGCTACATCCGCATTTGGCAAGGAAGAGAATGGTCGTTGGCCTTTCCGCCCCTATGTGCAGATGCTTGCTAACAACAACGTATCCGCAGGGCGCGTTATCACCAAGATGGAGTTTGATGTGAACTCTTCTGTGCCACGCTTGCTGTTCTCTCCAGTCAGCGCAGTGCCTACTGAATCGCGTGATGCAATTGTTCGTCAGAGCAAGACGCCTGCCGCTGAGAGCGCTATCAAGTTGACTGTGTATAAAACAGATACACCTGATGAAGAAGTCGCGCAGCCGGTTGCAGAACCAGTCAAGCGTGAGACACGCAAAGCTACTGCTGAGACCGCTGATGATGTTAGCGACATCGTAAAGAAGTGGACTAAGAAGTAATGGCTCGTTCGTATAGCCCCGACCTCGTTGACCTAGTTGCCAATGCAGGTGTATATCGTCTCGGTTTAGATTTGGCAGGAGTATGTATCAAAGCCAACTTACCCGCAGGCTATGTTGCCCAAGTGTTTGGTGTCTCGCGTATGGCTGTTCATACGTGGTTTAGAGGCGGGACTATACGACCGAAGAAACGCCCAAAGGTAGAAATATTTATACAGCTTGTTGAGGAGGATATAAAACGAGGTCTCTTGCCATGCAAGAACCTCCGTGATGCAAAAGCTTATCTGCGGGACATGATTGGTCAGCCCATACAGAAAGTACGCGCAACACAAGAGCAGGACTGATTCGTCGGTCTATTTTCATGGCGGAGCTGTCTCCGCTTTTTTGTCTCTGCGAATATGAACCAACAATTTTTCGAGAAAATCTTCCCTACGCAGGGGTATGTCTGCATAGCAGGTATTGATGAGAAGGGCGCGATCATACCTAGGTTTGCAACGTCAGTGGATGAGGCGCTAAGTCTGGCGCAAAAGTTCATTGATCGTAAGATAAATGTTTACTTCACGCCCGGAACCTATGAGGGTCAACGTCGTAAGCAAGAGTCTTGCACCTTTGTTAAATCATTCTTCCTTGACATCGACGTGATGCATGGCAAGGATAAGTACGATACAAAAGAACAGGCACTTGAAGAAATAAAACGCTTCTGTGCTGAAGTAGATTGGCCTGAACCAACACTACTTGACTCCGGTGGTGGCATACATGCTTACTGGATTCTTGAAGAAGAACTGACTGCTACAGAGTGGACTGAGTACGCAAAGAAGTTTAAGCAGTTGTGCTTTGATCACAATTTAATTATTGATGAAAACGTACCCGCTGACTCAGCGCGATTGATGCGCATCCCCGGTACATCTAACTATAGATACGATCCGCCTTCACCCTCGGTGATGCTGACTGATGTTTTTGTTTATCCCTTTGATCGTCTTGTGAGTGCATTAGGCAACGTGACTGAAGCATTTGATTTGCGCAAGATAGAGAAGGGACTTGATGAAGATACCAAAGCAATCTACGAAGCACGACGCGGCAACTTTGAATATGACTTTGCAACGATAGCTGTAAGAAGTCTGGAAGGAAATGGCTGTGGACAAATTAAGAAACTACTCACCGAAGACGGTTGTGAGGAGCCACTGTGGTACGCTGGAATATCTGTCGCCTCTCGGTGTAGAGATGCTGATACAGCTATCCATGACATGTCGAGTCACGACAAAAGATACAGCTGGCAAAACACAGAAGACAAACGCGCTCAATCCCTTACTGAAGCCGCTTGGTCTCACGGATGTGAAGCCTTTGAAAAAGCAAACAGAGCAGGATGCAGTGGATGCCCCTATCGAGGAAAAATCTCAGGGCCTATCAAGCTTGGTGAAGTCCTCAGAATTGCCACCGAGTCCACTATTAACGAACCTATTGGAGATGAACGAGATGAACCCGTTGAAGCCGCTCAAGCGGACACAGTTCGGGAAAAGCCGAATACCCAAAAAGTTTTCCCCGACTTCCTCGACCCCTTCTTCAGAGGAGTCAACGGAGGAGTCTACTGGACACCCGCCCCAAGATCCACCAAGAAAGGTATGGTCCAAGACTCGCCAGAGTTAATCCTACCATTCACTACATACCCAATACAACGATTGCACAGTCCTCACGATGGTGAGTGCTTGGTAGTTATTATTGAGTTACCGCACGATGGCACAAAGCAGTTCTTACTACCACTGAAGTTTGTTGCCGCACCCGAAAGACTGAAAGAAGTCTTGACGTTTAACAGCGTCACGTTTGAACCAGCCCACGTACCGAAGCTACAGAGTTACTTCATGAAGTGGTCTACATTTTTAACTACAACCAAGAGGGCAGATATTATGCGTATCCAACAAGGATGGACTGAAGATCAAGAATCGTTCGTGATAGGAACGACTGAGTACATGGCAAATGGCGAGGAGCGTTACTGCCCACCATCACCGCTATCAAAGAACGTTGTGCGTAACTTGCATACAGAAGGATCTTATGATGAGTGGAAGAAGTGCGCACAGATGTTTAACGATCCGGGCTACGAGTGGCATGCGCTTGCACTATTATCAGGCTTGGCCTCTCCGCTTATGGAGCTTACCAACGTTAATGGCGTAACACTATCTCTGTACAGTTCAGGTCCAGGGACTGGCAAGACTGGTGCTATGTATGCGGCAAGCAGTGTATGGGGCAACCCTAAAGCCTTGGCAGTGTTTGAAGCTACACCTAATGCGTTGATTCAGCGCATGATCACATTGAAGAACCTGCCGTTTACTTTGGATGAGCAGTCAAACAATGATGGTAAGGTCATCTCAAACCTGATGCACAACATCTCATCTGGTACACCGAAGATTCGCATGAAGGCTTCCACCAACGAAGAGCGCGAAGCATCATTCAGTACAAGTCAGATCTGTATCACTACAACTAACAAACCACTCAAAGACATGATGGGCGAATACAAAGCCAATCACAGTGCTGAGAATGTGCGTCTGTTAGAACCTGAAATCATGATGCCTTCCGTGCCCGGCTATGAATTGGACTCAGCCCGTGGTAAAGCAATGATTGATCCACTTAAATCCAACTACGGTTTTGCTGGCCCTGACTTTGTGAAGAAGATGTATGCCATAGGCATTGATGAAGTACGTCGTCGCTCAGATATTGAATATCTGAGAGTTGCAGATAAGTATACTTCTAACAGTGAATACCGCTTTATTGCAAACTTCTATGCTGTCACGCATCTGGCTGGACAGATTGCAAACGAACATGGCATTCTTAGCTTTGACCTAGACCGCATCTTTGGTGTAGTTGGCAAAGGCTTTACCGATATCATTGCAGGCAAGCATCACGAAGATTCAGATACAAGAGCCGACGTTGTTGGTGACTTCATCAATAAGAACATTCAGAACTGCTTGGTCATTCGCAATGACAAGGTTGTCACTGAGCCACGCAATGCGCTTTATGTCCGCGCTGAAGTGGATGAGGGCTTGATTTGGGTGTCGTCTAGTGCAATGAAAGAGTACCTGCGCACTATCAGGTTGGGTACTAGAGAGTTTGAAGACCGCTTAACTAAGGCAGGAGTGCTAGTGGGTAAGGGGCGCAAACAGATGGCGGCAGGTTGGAAGGATGCATTTGGGTCTACTAACGTTCAAGCCTATGAGTTAAAGCTAGACATGTCACACCTGTTCAATGACCAAGAAGCAGTACCAGCTTGAGACAGCGCCGATAGACGAGCCTGTATGGATCTTTCCGTATCAGAGCATGGATGTCGGTGACAGCTTCTTTATACCAACGCTACGCCCTGCACACCTGTTGTATGTGATTGACTCAACCGCTAAGAAGGCAGGTGTCAGGGTGAAGGCATACACGATCACCGAGCGTAACTTACTTGGTGTTCGTGTATGGCGGCTTGGTTAGCGATAGATACTTGGCGAACCTGTGATTGACTCGAACGTGTCTAAGACGTTGCGCTTAGCCATGTTTTGAAGCGTAATTATCTCTTCAAGTCTTTCCTTGCGGTCTCTAATAGACATGTCTTTATCTGTACGAATTTTATTAGCAGCTGCGCGTAGGTTTCGGATTTGACCGTTTACTGTGCTGTTGTAATACTGCACTAGGAAATAATCCGCTGGATTATCTTGTATGTATTCGCGGAACATTTCAGGCTTATCTTTAAGCGCATTGATACGTTTTTCCATATTCTTGATCCTAGCCTCTGCCTTACTAAACTCTCGCGCATCAACGTTAGACTTAGAACCAATAAAGCTACTGAGGAACAAGGTGTCGTTTCTTAAATCAAAGTCTTTTTTGCCAGTTAGGGTAAGCCCTAAGTTAGATACACCAGTCAATGCCTTTGCCAAACCATCAACATAGTTATTGGCAAAAAAGTACATAGTGTTAGGACTCCAGTCCACTGCACCATTTGTTACGTTAAACAACTCACGAGCCGCACCTTTGTACAGTTCAGGAATGCTATCGCCACCTGTGTAGGCATCACCATAACGTGACTGACGATTGTTATAAATCTGACGACCTAGACCATCCAGATTCATAACAAATTCAAAAAACGGACGGATTGCGCTAGGCGCTAATGAATCCATTGCCCATGCAGGGAAGTTGTCTATAGGACTGATCTTTGAGATTGGCAGCGGCAAATAGGAATCTAATCCCGTAGTAAGGATATTAGACAAAGCATCCGCAACTGAGTTACGGCCAGCAAACACTGAGGCAATCTGTGCGCCAGATGATGCAAACGTACCAAGACCAAAGCCCCAAGGCATTTGGAAAATAATTTCCGTACCGGGTATATGGAAGCGGGCATTCCGTGTCCACCGCGCCATGTCATCTGTAGCAACCTTATTACGCCCCTGCTCATCATCGCCAGACATCATGAGCGCCATCATGTAAATACCAACGCCCACACCGATAAGAGAACCAACCATTGCGCGAGCAGAACGTTGACGCTCACGGATAGTCTTGACTGCTTTGTCAATCTTTTCTTTAGAGACACCTTGCGCTTCGGCTTCTTCTCTAAATAACGTCTCATCAAACTTTTGGAACGCAGGCGCGGTTGCTTCAATAGCTCGTACAGCACCAGTAGCGGCAGGGCGGAAGAACATGTATAGCGCACCCATAGCTTTACCCCAACGACCAACTTGTTCAAAGTTGGCTAGGTTTTTAGCATACTCAACGGCTTGGATTTCAGCGTCTGCTTTAGCGCGATCCTTGGGCATGCCATTAGCTACGTTAGTACGGAATACTTCATCTTTCATTAATCGGTATGTAGCTACACGACTAGACAATTCAAACATGTCGTTGTAGATGTCAATGAATTTGTCGATCTGCTCTTTCTTAAGCAACATACCTGAACGACCAACTTCTTTGATCAGTTCATCCAACGCACCTTTAGCCGCAACACCCTGCAAGTACGATACACGACCGCCCTTTTTTACAAACTCTTGTAGGTCACGATAGTAACGTTCTTGGTCATTTAATTCGTCGTATGGCTTTTCACCGCCAGCCAGTCTGTTAATCTCAGCAAACTTGCCTTGGGCATATAGATGCGAATAATTAAGAGCGCGATATAAACCACCGCTAGAAACATCTGCAGCAATATCTGTCAGCAAACGTCCAGCCTTTGCAGGGCCAAGTTCAGCACCAAGAGTAAATGCATTGGTCAATGCGTCACGTACAAAGTTCATTGGCGCAAACGCTGGGTTGTAGCGAGTGTGCATCTGTCCAATACCGCTGGTAAACCTGTTGATCAAGTCAATCACGGGCTGATTGGTGCGGTACGAACGACGGATAGCTTCTCTCTCCTGCTTACTGTCAAGCTCAATAATATCTATTGAACCATCATCGTTGTAGTGAAATACTATTTTTTCACCGGAAAGTTCTGACTTATTAAATTCACCTTTGTAGCGATCTTCAAATTTAATACGATCTTTAACCCTACCTTGCAGGATACGGTTTTTAGGGTTGACAGCATTTTTAATTGCAAGCGTCACATCTTTTTTGCCAACACGCAAAGCGGCAGTAGCACCATCAGCAAGTGATTGTAAAATAGGATTTTCAGACTCAGACAGACGACCTTGCATAGTGTCTTGCCCGTCTTGGAATTCACCACCGAGCAGTTTGCTATCAAAGTTAAATGACTCATCAGTCAAACGCATTCCGGGACGGCCTTTGAATGGGATGTAATGATCAAAGCCATAGAAGTCTACGATGTTGGCAACAGGGCGTGACCAGTAGTGAGCTTCTTTGTTTAGATCAATAGTCTTTTGGTGAACTACCTGCAATGCTTTCTCTACCGCATCAATCTGAGATTTAAATTCAGCGTTATCAAGCTTACGAGTAATAGCGGCAATTTGCTCGGGCGTGCGCTGACCAATCACACTGTAACGCTCATCAGCTACATCAAACATAGCTGGAGTTGTTTCTACAGTTTTAAGCTTCTTACCTTCATAGACTTCAATAGTCTTGGCATGGTTAGCTGGATCTGCAACAACTTGATCTAATGCTTTACGCAACTCTTGCGCATATGTCTTGCGTGTTTCATCACTAATTTCAAACATAGGTTGCGTAAGAATCTTATCCATGACTTCTTCACGGAAGCCAGCAGCAGAGTACTCTGCTTTGCTAAACATAGCTTGTAGTTCAGCAGGCATGTCTTTAAAGTCGGCAACTTTAATTGCTGTGTCGTTTGTTTTATCTAGAGGCACTTTCTTAAGGTAGTTAACCGCACGACGCTCTGGTTCGTGGCGGGCTTCCAAGATAATATGCAAACGAGCCAACGCTTGGTCTACGTCAATACCAGCTTTTTTAGCGTAGGCAGATATAGCGTCATGCACAGCTTCCGTAGGAAACTTCATCTGGGTATTGAATACGTCTACAGCAATACCGGTTGAACGTGTAATCTGTCCAAAGACGTTGTTCAATGTATCGCCAAGGCGCTCTAATTGTCCAAGTAGCGCAGCGCGATCTTCACGCACTTTAAGAATGTAACGGTCGTTCTGGAAGCGCTCAGCAAGCCAATGCATACCGCTTCTAGTAAACAAATTCTTCAGTACTACCTTGCCGCCACGTTCTTTAAGTTTGACTTGATCAACTGCTTCATCGGCAATCTCTTGGTCAGTTTGCGCCTTGGGTTCTTCTTTGACTTCAGGAGCTTGCTTAACTTCAGGCGCTTTCTTAGATGGCAGGGGCGCTCTATTAATACCGCTTTCTGGGGGTACAGAAATGATGTCATTGAATGCAGCAAGCGCCTCGACAGACATGTTGCCGCGGCTCAATACTTGTACACCCAATATTTCAGCAATAGCTTTGAGTAAATTGTTCCACAGAGAAGTATCTTCTGGGATGATGGATTCACTTACTGGGATTGACAGACCGCCCAAGTCATTCTGAAACTTTTGGTTGTTGATAGCATTAGTTACAAACTCACTCAGGTTGTCGTATGCGTCAGGATATTTTTCAGCCATTGATTTACGTGACTGATCCATCAAGTACTCAAGATGCTTTACAGCTTTAAGTTGCTCTGGGGTAAGCTTACTTAATTGTTTGTTTTCGTACTTATCAATCACATCAATCGTAGCGGCATGAGTGTACTCATGCATTATGGTCTCTTCGTCCTGATACTGTTTAGTAAGTCGGATTGTGTTTGTCTTGGGGTCGTACTCAGCCGCACGGCCTTCAGGTAATGAGTTAACAACTTCAAGCTTTGTGCCAAGCTTAGCGTTGTATATACGTTGTGCTACTGACTTACGAATAGCGTTTTTAGATGTAAGACGAATAGAGTCTAGGAATGGCGCACCATTACCTTTTTGCAACTGATCATTTACAGTATCTTTGACTGGCGTTGTTTTGCGCTCAGTCTTTTTTTCTTCCGGTTTACCATGAATGTCATCAGCAAGTTCCTTTATAGCCTTGCCATGCTCTTCCATAGTATTCTTTTTAATTGAGGCTAAATACTTTTCTCGTTGGTCAACTGTAAGTTCACCATACTCTGGTATTTTTCGTTCAGGATTTTCTTCGTTGTAATACTCAGCCTCTTCCTCGTACACAGTACGCTGGTCATCATTAAAGCTATGTACGCCTTTAACTATGGCTTCGTAGCGTTTGTTTCTTCTAGGTTTAGACTCAGTTAAAAAATCTTGCCATGTTTTTTGTGCGTCTTCATAGCGTTTTTTAGATCTTTCAAGCTTAGGATCACCAGTCGCTAAGTTTTCATCTTTACGCAGTTGTTTTTCCGCTCTACTTATAGCTGCAAGCAAACGTTTTTGAGTTGCCGCATCTTCATCAGCAGTTGGCTCTATTGTGGGGGCAGGGGGTGCTTCTTGTCCTTCTTTTTCTGCTTGCTCGGTTTTAATGGTTTGAGTGCCACTAGGTTTTTCCTCTTTAATAATTTGATCTTCTTTAAGCACTTCCGTAGGCGCGGCAGTCTTAGGCTTAGACAGTGAGTCGTAATAGTCTTCAGCGGCTTTTTGTTGCGCCTTGTTAATTAGTGGCGGAACGTCTGGAAAGCCTTCTCTGTCGTCATAAATTTCAAACTCAAACAGTGAATCAATAGTGTCGTCTTTATTCATGCCATCAGCTATGCTAAGCCTAATAGCTTCTTTGGCTTTATCAGACAGTTCTATTGGAGCGGGCTGTTTTCCTTCTCCTTGAGTAAGGTCTCCAACATTCGGTCCAGCAGGAACCACTCCATCTGGTTTAGGTGTTTCAATTCCTGCGGTGGTGGGTACAGCACCACGTCCTGATGTAGATACGTCAGCGCTTTCTCCAACTGTTGGGGTGACAGGTTCTGTAACATCTGCTGCTCCTTGTGGGGCGATACCAAGTTCTCTTTCAAGTTTGGCAATTCTATTCTGGGTTAATTTAATAGGCGTACCTTTTACGCCCTTGGCTTCATACGCAGCTAACGTAGCTTTAGATGCAGCAAGATCGTTTTCTTTTCTGATGCGTTGCGCGTCGTCTAGCGGTTTAGTTGTTACGGTAGGGACCTGGACAACAGGTTCAGCTGGCGTAGTAGTTGTTTTAGGGACAGCTGGTTCAGTCACCGCAGCTGGTTCAGTTACAGGGGTAGTAGGCGCAATACCTAACTCTTGTTCTATTCGTGCGGTCTCAGCTTTAACACGGTCAGCTTGAGTTTCAGCAGCTTCTGCCGTACCGGGCGCAGCGCCACGTCCAAATGCTACATTTGCAGTACCAGTAATAACACCGCCACCAAAGCCACCTTTTAAGCCAGCGTTAATAAAGCGTTCAAAGTTTTCTGGAGTAAAGAAAGTATTGTTCTCGTCCACAAACTTCTCTGCGGCTGCGCTGGACATTTCTTGCAGTATTTCAGTGCCGCCTTCAGTTGCAAAACCCTCAATGAGACCCGTACCTGCTCGCTTGTACCACGCACCAATAATCTGCTCTTCAGGGATACCTGACAGTTTAGCTTTACGAAGCAGGTTGATAGGTGTAACAGCATCTAGCACAGAGTTAAATGCGCCAAACGCTAACGCAGTACCAAGGTCATCTGCGCCTTTGTCATATAGGTTTTGATATACCTCGGGAATGTTCTGTGTTGCAGAACCTAGTATTGCACCAGACGCTTCGTACTTTAATGCTTCGCGTTTAGCAGCTTGAACACCAGCAGCCATAGCCGCTTGCTTTAGTTCTGCTTCGCCTAGACCTTTAGCCGCATTAGACAGTACAGCTTTTTCAGCCGCAGACTTAGCCGCTGCTACCGCAGTGCGCCCAGCAATAGCCGCTGCGCCGCCAGTAAACAAACCGGGAATTATGGAAGGTATTGCTTCACCAACAGCCTCAACGATGTATGTACCTAAATCGCCTGCGCCTTTAATGTCAGTGTAGGACGGTACAGCTGCTGGATACTTCTCTTGGGTTTCTTGCTGGTATGCCGCAGCCTCTTCCATTTGCTTCTTGGCATAGTCTTCTGCGCCTATAGCCTTGCCTATCATGGCTGGCGCAACGTCACCTAACAAAGAATAAACACCCCGTGCGCCTCGTTTGACTGACGGAATGAAGCCAGTTTCTGCTTGGGGTTTAACTACTGGAGCTGGCTCTGGCTCTGGCTGAAAGTAGTCTCCAGCCAGCATGTTTACTAGGTCATTGGGCATCCCCTCCGGACCTTGGAACTCATGCAGTTTGCCGTCTGGTCCTTTGACTCTGTAAAGCGCCATGTTTATTCTTCCATATCGTCGTCGTTGCCACCGCCATACACTTTACCAGTTGGAGCAAACATTGGCACAGCTTCTTTACGATATTTTGCAGCCAACATAGTGCGCACGCGCTCAAGAGCATCCTCGGGTTTCTCACCCCTTTGGATTAAATCAGGGCGGGCTTTAATTAATTCTAAAGCGTTTTTAGATGCCATTTGGTTGGCTTGACCAATACCCCGCAAGATAGGGGCAAACGTTTTCTCTTGCCCACGACCTGCTGAAGCCGCTGTGCGCTGAGCCATCAAACCTTCTTTGGCTCTGTTGCTACGGATAGTTTCATCAAGTTGAGCTTGTTGCTGTTGCATCTGACGGATATTAGACGCTAAGCCAATAGCAGTCTGCTGATCACCCTTGCTCAAAGCAACCTTGTACTTAGTAAACTCAATCTGCATGCGACGAGCATTTTCCTGAGAAGCTTGCGCTGCCTTACGAGACTCAGCCATAGACTCAGCCAGTGCAGGAGCAGCGGCGGCGGCGGAACGCAATGCGCCAGCAATACCTTTACCAGCGCCCGGTTGAGATGCACTGGCTGCCATTTGGAAACCAAACTTAGCTAGGGCTTGACGTGTAGCATCGCCCATAACACTCTTAGCGTTTTCCTTTTCTTCGGCAATCATTTTAGCAAGACCAGCTAAGTCTTTATCGTTTGCGCCTTTAAACTTATTCATCATGCGATCCATGATGGATTCAAAGTCTTCTTTAGGTACGCCTTGTTGTTCAGCTACGCGAGTAGCACCTTGAACAATTTTTTGACTTGCGGGACTAGCAATAGTATCCACATCTATATTTTTTTGTTTAGACTCAAAGTCAGCGCGACGTGTAGCTGTAGCAGGATCGTATGGGTCAGCCGCTTTGTCAGCTGGTTTAGATTCAGATGAACCTCCAACTTGTTTCATTCGGTTAGAAAGCTCTTTACTTTGAGCTATACGAGCCTCTCGCTCGGCCTTTGTCAGTTGTTCAAAAAAACCGGGGCGAGCTTTGTCTCTTTCCTCCTTTAATTTTGCGTATTCAGCCGTTGCGCGTATACCGGAAGTAATTGGATCAGCAATTGAACGCAATAGATCACCAGCCATAGAAGTTCGTTCGCCTTCGTCGCCTCCTTTAGAGAAAGCAACTACACCGCCACGAGCCATAGCACGGCTAATAGATGAGCGAGAAGCTAATTCTTCTTCAGCAATACGTCGAGCATCAGGGTCAGCGGAGCCACGAATGATCTGTTGCAATTGCCCATCAGACATGCCGTCCATCATTTTCTCTAACTTAGAGTCGTCAGGGTTGGTAATAGTAAGGCCGCCGTTATCGTATGAATGGACAGAGCCGCCATCTTTCTTGCCAAACAAACTAGCCGCGCCAAGCGCCAAGCCACCAATCTGTCCCAGCGTGCTAGGAGGCTGTTGGTATACAGATGAACCTGTTTGAGACAAAGGCAATCCACGGATCATGTCAGACATGAAGCCCAACTGTTTGTATGGATAGTTTTGTTTGTTGATAAAGTTTTGGTAGTCAGCTTCAAGCATTTGCTGCATCTGCTTTTGCTGCTCGCCGCCATATTGCATCTGCAACTTATTAACATCCATGCCTTGTTGAAACTGTTGTTGTCCTAACTGGCCTAGTGTATTAGCGCCAGACAACGCAGTCTGTAGACCTTGCAGACCAAGACCCGCGCCGTATTGTTGTTGCTGCGCATTTAACTGAGCGGCTTGCTGACGTGCTTGCTGTTCTTGATTAAACTGGCTCATTGCTTGTTGATAAGCATTGTTTAACCCTTGAGCTTGGATGTCGCCTTTTTGAGTTGCTAAGTTACGCGCAGCTTCTGCGCGCATAACGGCATCACGCGTACCACCAAACGCACCAGCTTTAGTTGCTGCTGCTTGCTGCTGAGTGCCTGCAATATCAGATTGACGTTGTGCTTCACGCTGTTGAATATCCACTACATTTTGCATGTAGGGATTCATGTATTGACCAATATTATTCTGGGGCAAACCTGTAGCAGTTTTACCACCCGCATTAATATCGTTTCCAAGAATACTTTGTGATAAAAAATTAGTAGGACTGTAGCTAGTACCCAATGCGCCAAGACCAGCTAAACCCGCTAACTGCGAAGCACCAGTAGTGGTCTGGGAAGGCTGCATGCCCTGTGCGCCGCTAAATGCTTGTTGTTGCAAAGGCGTAAATTGTGCAAAGCGATCTTCAGTTGCGTACTCTTGGAATGGCTTGAACCCAGCAATTTTAGGCAAACCTTGTACATCTTTACCTTTATCATCGGTAATAGTGTTGTACATGATATTGCCGCTTGGATCTTTTTGGTAATCAAAAAGAGTGCCATAGGATTGGCCCAATAGACCTTGAGCATACGGCGCAATCTCAGGCGCAAAGCCTGTTTGATATTCCGTTACTGACGTTGGTACAGCTGCCATTTGTAGGCTCCTTATGCGGGAAGATGTTTATCGGCACGGGTATTCTTAGCTACCTTGCCTTTGCCAATTGAACTTTTACGTGTTGCTTGGATGCGGTCCATCATGGCATATAGTTTACGCGCGCCAGCTTCGGTTGAGCCATTACCCAACTCAGAAACAATACGCGCAGGAATTACAAACTCACCATCAGCAAGACGCGCAGGTTGCTTATTACCAATTACGGCAGGGATGCTATCGGACACGCCATCACCGGGACCACGCAATAGGCGACCGCCATCGGAGTAAGAACCTAAATCACTTAAGCCATTAATAGTGCGAGGTTGCATTAAACCACCTCTAGCGGCTTGCATAATGTCGTAACCAAAATCCATATTACCCTTACCGCCACCGCCACCACCAAAGCCACCTTCAAAACCGCCAAAGTCGTTGCCAGCATACGCTTCTATACCCCTGCCGCCACCGCCACCACCAAAATCATATCTACCAATATCACCCAAGCTATCAATAATTGCGGATGTATTAGTGCCGCCAGCAGAAGGTGTAGTAATAGTTGAGCCACTACTATTAAGTAGTTCATTTACTCTATCTACTTGTTCCTGAGTATCCGGGAAATAGTGAATTTCGTTAACATCACCAATACCGCTTCCGGGCAAGCTCTGAATCGTAAGATTTGGAACACCTATTGATGGATTTTTATTACCTTCCCAGTCTTGAACACTCTCAAGGCCACCACCAACGGAACCCATACTTACACCGTCTTCTGTAACAATACTGTACGAACCATCTCCATTATCAACAGAATACAACCCATTACCTAAATCTGTTGCACTAACAAAGTCATTAGTACTAGAACCGCCAACATTACTATTACTACCAGACGTATCAAAAGTAGTATCTGAACCGCCAGAAACATTAGAGTCGTTGTTACGGAAATCATAAGTCCCGTCCAAATTAAACCCATCCGTATTTCCGCCTGTTGTACTACCTGTTGTACCCATAGCGGACTCAAGCGCGGCAATTTCACCAGCAGATAAGAGTCCGTCACCACTAGTATCTCCAACAAGATTTGATCCACCTATTGTTGTACCTGTTGTAGTGTCTGTTACGGTATCAGTTGTACCACCAGCAAGAGACGCAAGATAAGCGTTTAGTGCATCAATATCAACTCCGTCATCTCCGTCGCCAATATCAACACCTGTAGAAGTGCCAGTATCTATAAAGCTACCAATATCGACACCTGTAGAAGTGCCAGTATCTATAAAGCTACCAATATCGACACCTGTAGAAGTGCTGGTATCTATAAAGCTACCAATATCAATTCCAGTATCGCTTCCTGTGTCTAAATATGTGCCAGTATCAGTAGTTCCATCAGTACCAATTTCTGTACCTGTACCTGTCTCTGTAGTTATTTCTGTACCTGTACCTGTCTCTGTACTTACTTCCGTGCCTGTGCCAGTATCTATAAAACTAGTAATGTCAATTTCTGTACTTGTACCTGTGTCTGTATCCGTGTCTGTACCTGTGTCTGTACCTGTACCTGTACCTGTGTCTGTACCTGTGTCTGTACCTGTGTCTGTACCTGTGTCTGTACCTGTTTCAGTTTCAGTTTCAGTAAGAGTCTCTGTATAAGTCTCTGTTTCTGTAGAAGTCTCTGTCTCAGTTTCAGTTTCTGTATAAGTCTCAGTCTCGGTAGGAGTCTCAGTAAGAGTTTCTGTTTCTGTTTTTGTTTCAGTCTCTGTTTCAGTCTCAGTCTCGGTCTCTGTCTCAGTCTCAGTATAAGTAAGAGTCTTGGTCTCAGTCTCAGTCTCAGTCTCAGTCTCAGTCTCGGTCTCGGTCTCGGTCTCTGTTTCAGTATATGTATAAGTTTCAGTAAAAGTAGGTGTGTAAGTAGCAGTGTAAGTTTCAGTAGCGGTACGTGTTTCAGTACGAGTTTCAGTACCAGTCTCTGTACCAGTACGTGTTTCAGTACCAGTAGTTGCTGTGCCTCTTCTGGAGTATGGGCCAAGACCCATCAAATAGTTATAGGCATCTTGCGACTTACCGCTCAGACGATAGAACGGGCTACTTGCATTTTCATAGCGTTGCTTAGCTTGCGAAGGTTGAATGCCAGCAGCTTGCGCAATAGATTTATATGGGACGTTGTATTCGCGCATGTATTGCGCAACTTCGCGGTCAGACACGCCGGGGTTTTGTTTAAAGTACTCAAGCGCCTTCTCAGGCGTCATGCTTGGGTCTTCATAACGCTCAGCTTCTTTTTCTTGCTCCGCACGCTCAAACAATTCTTTGTAAGCTTTTTGGATGTCAAACTTTTTGCCGGGACCAATGTCTTCTTTGCCGTCTGTTTTACCGCCTTCAGCTAACTTAGTAGGAGGCAGTTCATTAAATCTCATTGTGTCACGGTCATACTCAAATGGGCGTAGATAAGCCGATTGATTACGCAACTGAGGCATGTCAGTAGTTGTTTCAACCATCTGGTCAGCCATAAAAGGAGTGGCGGCTGCCATACCATATTTAGCGGCATTCTTTAAACCACCCATCGAATCTACAATACTTACTCGTGGATCAAACGCAGCTTTAGCAACGCCAGAACCTAACTTATCGTAGATAGACGCTTCACCCATTTGTTTAGCAACAGCTTCTTGTAAGAATTTGTTATAGGCTTCGCCACTCAAACCTTGTTCTAAAGCCGCAGTTTTAGCGGCGTCAAGAGCAGAAGTGCCCAAGGCAGCAGAACCCGCGCCCATCAAACCTTCACCAAGTCCAAAGCCGCCATAAGCGCCAAAACCCGCCATTAGACCTTTACCTAAGTCACCAGTTACTGCCGCAGTACCAAGGCCAACAGCTGCGCCAGCGCCAAGAGCTGAGCTAAAGAAACCTCCACCCAAACTAGCACCAGCTGGACCAAGCCAAGCGCCCAACGCAACAGGAACAACTGCCTTAAGTAAATTAGACAGGAAGCCAGCTTCGGGTAAACCCGTATCAGGATTAATAGTCAGTGAGCCGCCGTGCGCCAATGCAAGTTCTTGCAGGTTCTGAATTTCGCTAGGCGTCATGTGGATGAGCATGGAGTCATCTCCACGCCCTCTTGACGCTAAATGTTGGGCGGCTAGTTGTAGGCTCATTTCTGCCTCTCAGAATAGGGGTTGTTTGATAATATCATTTTTAACTTGTTTTAGCCAACTTTCCAGTCAACTCCGTCAGAGTACACTGGCACTTTAACTGCACCTGCGCCAACAACAGTTGCGCCAAATGTTGGGCCTAACGCATCAGTCACAAAAGACCTAGCACCAACGCCCGAAGTAACCGCGCTTGGTAATGTTGCAACAGTGTAATTTGTAGTTGCAGGAATAATCCCAGACACAACCAACTGAGATAGCAAGTTATCCAGCCTGTTAAAGTACAGACGAAATACGTTATTAAGCTGGTCAATATATACTGGATTGTATTCTCTTGGGGCTAAAGGCAAGTTAGGAGCCGCAATCTTGCTAAGCTCTGTTTCAGATGTAATGATGTAGCTCATCGTCTGCCGTCCGGTCTAATGTCAATACGGGTAGCGCCAAGCTGCCATTGTGTGCCAAGCTGGTTAGAACCAACTTTTAAAATCATCTGACGACCACGCACTCGGGTAAACACCTGACCTGTAAAACCTTCAGTAATTGTGTACGAAGCACCTGTCAACTTGTTTACGTTTGCTGCTACAGGCGTACCTGTACCTGAACCGGAATTCTGCATAGGATACAAAGTGTACGTAACTTGCGGAGTTGGAGATGCATCAGATCCTGAAAAACTTAAATCAGGCAGCATGCGCCAGACAAAACCAAAGTTGTGACCATCACCAATATCAAACTCAGACGAGCTAATGTAAGCATCAATTGCAAGAGGCGTGCCGGTCTCATTGTTATCATTGCCGTATTCTTGATTAACAACATTTCCTGTTGTAGCCGTTAGTGGGTTTGCGGCAATAGGAAAATCCCTTAGACCAGAGTCAAGCCATGCTGTTCGTGCCATCGTGCCATAGTACCAAGTGTTTTCTGCGTAGTTATATATAACGTAACGATTAATGTCTGTACTGTTAGCAGAACAATAGAACCACCAGACTTCGTTAAAACCTTCGTTAGTTCCAGCAAAACACTGCTGGTTCTGTTGTAAGTTAATATCTTGGTAGACATATTTGCGCAAGTCACAGTTCAATGTTTGCACTCGACCGTCATACATATAAAACTTGTCTGTACCCATCCAATAAACTATGCCAGAGCCTTGGGTAATAGCGTTTTGACCAATGATGGAGATGTTGTCACCCAGCAACTGCGTACCCCATACAAATGGAGGGCCAAGGTACTGCAACGAATAAAGCGCAGAGTCAGTAAATACAACAATCTCTTGACGAGTCTGGATAGCGGTAATAATTTCTGAGCCGTGCGATATGGTTACGCTTCCCGCCTGATTAGTAACAGACGGATTCCAATCAACCACAGATTCTTGATCTGACCAACGGATAAGCATTGGATTTTGAGTGGTTGAACCATAATCATTACAGCCAAACGCAAACACAAAACGGCTTATATCGGCTACATACAAAAAGTTTTGAATAATTGGAACACCACTTGCTCCAGCTAAAGAAGCAACAGGTACAGCATTGGGCAGGATGTAGTGATCGCCAGACTGCGTACCCGACGTGTTAATTAACGTTGCCGAGCTCATACTTGTAGAACTTACAGCCGCGCCTGCGCTGACTGTATAAGTGCCTGTGCCACCCGTACCAGTTCCAGTTAAAGTCACCGTTCCAAGAGATGTGGACGTACCGGCTAAGGAATAGTACACAGTCATTCCAGCCACAATTGTTCCGCTAGTTACAGCAGTAACATTCAACGTATTTGAACCTGCGCCAGAGCAAGAAGCCACCATTAAAACTTCGCTAGAAGTAGCTGATAACCAGAAAGTGGTATCCGTAATATATTTTGTGTAATACGTAGTACCAACAGATAGGCCGGTTGGCAAAGCAGAAGGGTAGCCTGCATTGGTCAAAATTACAGCGCTGTTATCTGGCAGGATAATAGATGAAGTCACTACCGCAGGGCTAGCAATTGTTACTGTAACCAACGAAGGCGTTAACCCAAAAGACGCATCCCAATAATAGATTGGGCCACCGCGAAAACCAAGAATTAAATCTTGACCAAAATTACTTTGACTCCATAAACGCAAGGCTGACGTAGATGTGCCGCCATTACCCCATGATCCAGCGCCCCAGGCGCCAGCGCCCCAGCCAGTTAGTGGAATTTCAAAAGGCAAGCCAACGTTAACTTGATACACAGCGCTAACAGTTGTACCACCCCCAGCCGCTACTGTAGAAGTGGCAGCAGAGCTTGCAGTTATTGTGTATGTGTTGGCGTCTACGTAAGTAAGTTGATACTCACCGTTTAAGTCAAGACCACCTACAGGAGCTACGTTGCTAAACGTTACAAAGTCACCCGTGATTGCGCCGTGGGCTGTATCTGTAACGGTAACTAAAGTAAGCAGATTAGTTGTGGCAAAGGGGTTGCTTAGAATGTCCGCTGCTCGGATCGGTGTGATGTCGTTGTACACGCCGCCGTTTTCAACGTAAAACTTAAGGTTTGTGCCAACCCCAAGCAGGTTTAAATTTTGTAACGTAATCCAGTTCCACAGTGATCGGCAAGTACCCAAGAAGCTAGAAACTGAAATGCGCTCCCACCCACCAATCTTTTCAGGCGTACCTTGGCGAAACCGTACCTTGTCGGCTTCATACCATCCACCCTCGGTGGTGTATCGAGTATTCTCTCGGTTGATACCTGGCTTGAACAGTATTTTCTGTAATGGCATTGGTCAATCCAGTAGGGCGCACTCAGCCGTGCGTCGTTTTAATAGCCCCGGCAGTACCTTACCGCCACCCTTAGTCCAGAGCATTAGTTGTTCTTTTGCCCCTTCCCAATCATTGGCGTTGATTTTCCTCTTTAACGTAGATGTTTGCAAGCGTCCAGTGCCTAAATTATAGGCAAAGTCCACGATAGCGTTGCACTTACGAACGTCAGTAATTAGACCGGGGCAGTTACGCAGAACGCCGGGCAGGTACGTATGTTCTAACTCAATCATTAAAAGGGCGTGAGCCTCTTCCTGACTCATGGGCGGGTCTTCTAAAGTTACCTTGCGCTTGTCTGCGTAGTAGGTAGACCCGTAGCCAATTGTGGCTACATTGGCAGGGCAAAGATACGGCTTGGAGCGAAAGCCCTCAAACCGTCTGCACATCTCTGCGGCTAGTTCTAGGTTCATAACCCGCGTTGCTTCAGAGTTCTATCGAGGAACCAATAGTTAATTGTTCCAGCCAAGAGTGCCGAGAAGTCAGGCGACATCATCATCTTAAAGACTTCCATAGGGGCAGCGCCTGCAATCCATGAGTTCCAACCAAACCACAAATGCACAAAAGACCAGACCAAAAGAATCCAGTATGTAACGACAGGACGAACAGATGCAGACAGGCTAGCCGCCCAACCACCTGCGGCTTTGACCATTGTGGCTTGTTGTTCTATTGCGGAATTAAAGGCATCCATGACTCCTACGTCAACTGCCGCCTCTCGTTGCGCTCCAATCTCAGCCAACTTCTGCTGACCGCGCAGTGTCTCTAGTTCACACTGGCGTGTAAACATTAACAGTTCATGCTGGCGCTCATTCTTCTTGTCAAAGAACTTTAGCACCTCGGGGGCCAAGCGGAAAATACCGCCTAACGCTCCACCCAATATTCCGCCAAATACTTCAAACATAATTAGTCCTTACAAGTTTTTGATTTATCGTCATTTTGCATGAGTTTGATACCAGACAGGAACCCAATCATGCCGCCGATAAGAGTAGAAAAAGCGGGTGAAATCATTTTGAAAATTTCTGCGTTGTCCACTTCCTTGGCCCACAGACCCAACATAAAGCTGATTACCATTGCCAATACGGAGATACATAGGGTCGTGCTTACCATGAGCGTGACCCACAGCGTCAGCTTTTCCTTTGTTTCTATCTGAGGTTTCTTGACCTGTCTGGGTATCGGTTTTCTGGTCATACAAGTTTGTCAATCTCGCGTTTAAGGTTTGTGATGTCAATGTTTATTGTGATCTGCCGCATCCTGTATTCATAAATCTTATACTCATACTGGTGAAACTTCTTTACCTGTTGCGCTATTTGTGTGTTTAAAGCACGTTCAGCGTCAAGCCTTTCCACCCGCTTGGCAAACGCTTCTGTCTGCACACTGGTTTGAGGCTGGACAATCGGATACCACTTGTCGTAGCTGATCTTCATTTCTTCTCTCGCTCAAGTGCATCTTTGTATCCATGAATGACTTTAGTTCTAAGTTCTGCCGAATCCGCCGCGCCAGCCCACTCTGACAAGTTGTTCCACATCACCACATAATCTTGTGATCGACAGTGCTGTGCATTGTTTGTCAGCCACATTGACATTTGCTGATGGCGCTCGGAAGGATTGTGGATTGTCCAAGCAATTGACCAGAACTCGCGCACATGGCAGCCATTCTTGGCTACGGCTCCAACTAGCCCCAACAGTAGTAACAGTATGAGCCAACGCATTTATCACACCATACTCCATGCAATTATGTACGTGCCATAGATGACGAAGGCCACTAAACAGGCTGCGGCAATGAATGCTTCAGCCCAGTCCCACATGATTAGATAGTCCTGTCAACCCAGTTAGGGTCGCGAGGCCAGTCGT
>Ga0208975_1000176_pt1 | contig 34441 bp, 49 predicted proteins | sample GreLakmeER78MSRF_FD_187700 | JGI IMG/M metagenome (GOLD analysis project Ga0208975, IMG submission 187700) | Freshwater lentic microbial communities from great Laurentian Lakes, MI, USA - Great Lakes metaG ER78MSRF (SPAdes) | ecosystem: Environmental > Aquatic > Freshwater > Lake | place: Great...
AAGCCTGGCATGAGCGTGCAGGATTTGTTAATGGCGAGTTTACTCGTCACCGTGGTAACTGCCAGATGGCGTTTAACAACAAGATTGTCATTGGCGATTTTGGGAACAACAACATCTATGCGTTTGATTTAGATGATTATTCGGACAATGGCAATATCCAAAAATGGTTGCGCTCATGGCGTGCGTTACCTACGGGCACTAACACTCTCAAGCGCACAACCCAGCACATGTTGCAACTTGACTGCGAGTCTGGCGTTGGATTAAATGCTTTACCTGGCAATGACAGTGAAAACATAGATACTGAGTCAGGTTTAAATCTTGTGGCCGAATATGTGCAAACGTATTTGGCTACGCAATCAGGCGACATCTTGACTACTGAAGCAGGGGATGGTTTTGAACCTTTGGGTCAATTTGATTTACCAGATACTGACATTACGGGCTATGAAATAGTCACCAATTCCTATCCTGCCACACCAGGATATGACCCTCAAGTCATGCTTCGCTGGTCAGATGATGGTGGCCACACATGGTCAAACGAGCATTGGGCATCCATGGGCAAAATCGGTCAATATTACAAACGTGTAATTTGGCGGCGTTTGGGTATGACTGTCAAATTGCGTGACCGCGTTTATGAGGTGTCCGGCACTGACCCCGTAAAAATTGCCATCATGGGCGCGGAACTTATTTTAAGTCCAACGAATGCCTAGTCCTAACGCTACGCCAACACCGATCACGCCGCCGCGAGTGCCGTTGATTGATCCTCGCACGGGTTTGATTGACCGTGCTTGGTATCTGTTCTTTTTGTCGCTTTTTGATGTAGCGGCAATTGTAAACAATGGTGATCTTGGCCCAAATGTTGTATCGTTGATTGCGTCTTATGATGCCGCCCTTCAGTCGGTTAACCAAGAGTTGCAGACATTGCCGTCAACTTCTGTTTTAACGTCGCAAATTGCGGAACTGCAAAAACAAATCCAAAATCTTGAAATACAGCCTATTGTAGATACAGCCTCATTACAGCTTTTAATTTCAAGTTTATTTACCGCGCCAGTAACTGTAACGGCTGATTTTACAGTGGGAAGCAGTTCTTGGTATATCAACAATAAGTCTGGATCAACTTGCGTAGTGACGTTACCTACGCCGTCTTCATACGTTGGTAGGCAAATTACAATTAAGAATATGCAAGCTCAGTTAGTTAACTCGGCCTCAAGCAATGTTGTGCCCATTGACAGCACTGTAGCTGGTACATCAATTCTCTTGAATGTAGTCGGCAATTGGGCGACAATGGTGTCTGACGGCACAAATTGGGTCATTATGCAACGCGCCGCAAATAACTGCCTCTTATTGGAGTAAACCATGACCGTATCAGTAAAAGTATTAGTACCAGCAAAGTTTGCCGAAAGCGCCCAAACAACCCAGTACACCGCGACTGGTGTTACTGCTCTTATTGACAAGTTCACCGCAACTAATATTACTGCTACGGCAGCCACAATTAGCGTGAACTTGGTCACGGTGTCTGGCTCTGCCGGTAACACCAACTTGATCACCAAGACCAAGACCTTGCAAGCGTCTGAGGTCTACACGTTCCCCGAACTGGTTGGCCAAGTGCTTGGCGTTGGCGACTTTATCAGTACAATTGCAGGCACTGGTAGCGCAATCAACATCCGAGTGTCTGGACGTGAGGTGACTTGATGAGGATTGTCTACGGTAAAGGGTTTGAAATTGATCAACCCATTTCAATGCTAGACAAGGTGCAAGCCTTGCAGGCCGAAGTGTCTAAATTGCCTCAATACGAACCTGAGACAAAGCACTATTTTCATGGCGGTATGTACTGCCGTGAAGTGTTTCGTCATGCCGGCGTTTTGGTTGTGGGCGCAGTCCACAAAAAAGAACACTTTTATTTAATTGTGTCTGGTACGGTAGCGATTACCACAGACGATGGAGTGCAAGAGGTTACTGGGCCTCATTTGTTTTCAAGTAAACCAGGTACTAAACGTGCAGTGTATGCAATTACTGATGCGCTGTGCATGACTTTTCACGCCATCGAGGCAAAAACTGTTGAGGAAGCTGAAACCGAATTGGTTGAAGCAGAACCTAATAACATGTATAGTTTCGGTAATCAAGTTAAACATCAACCATTAGAGGTGCTGCCATGACATTTTGGGTAGCTGGTGCCGTAGTCGGCAGTGCGTTAATTGGGGGCAGCGCCGCTAAAGGCGCAGCATCTACACAGGCAGAAGCGGCTAACCGCGCTGCTGAACTTCAAGCAGAACAATTTCGACAAACACGTGAAGACCAAGCGCCGTATCGCGCGGCTGGGTATAACGCATTAGCTGAGATGCAACGCACGGCGGGCAATGTGCCTGGCGCGTTTTCGTTTACTAATCAAGCCATGTATCAAGACCCAGGCTACGCATTTCGACTATCAGAAGGTCAAAAAGCGTTAGACCGTAGCGCTGCCGCCCGTGGTGGTTTGATTTCTGGTGGTGCTTTAAAAGCCGCACAGCGCTTTGGCCAAGATTTAGGTTCCCAAGAATACCAAAGTGCTTACAACCGTGCATTGACTGGCTACGGCACAGATGTGGCGCGTGAGAACCAGTTATATAACCGTCAAGCGGCTATGGCTGGTATTGGGCAAACTTCTACTAATTTAGTTGGGCAAGCTGGCCAAAACTATGCAAACACTGCTGGCAATTTAATGACTGGCGCTGGCGCGGCTCAAGCAGCTGGCCAAGTGGGGGCGGCTAACGCTTTGACTGGTGGGTTGGGTACTTATTTAAACTATAGCCAAGGTAACGCTTTGCTCAACGCATTGCAACGTAACCAAGGTATGCAATTAGTAAATACCGGCGGGTATTCTAATGTGCCCGCATATATGGTCAACCCCGGTTAAGGAGTAAACATGGCACTTGATCCAAACATTGCTCTTGGCGTTAGAGGTATTGAAATTGCCAATCCTTTGGCACAATATGGCCAACTTTCGCAAATTCAAAATTATCAAAATCAGAATGCGTTGGCACAGTACCAGTTGGCTACCGCACAGCGGGAACAAGAATCTGTTAATGCTTTAAATCAAGCATATGCCAAAGCATATAACCCACAAACAGGCGAAGTTGACATAAATACTTTGCGTCAAACTTTGTCTACGGGTGGTTTTGGGTCTAAGTTGCCTGGGCTTGAAAAGACATTTGGTGAATTAGAAAAACAAAAACTTGAAGCATTAAAGTTAAAAGGTGAAGTAACAGCGCAACCAACTAAATTAGAAGCTGAAAAATCTAATTTAATTGACGCTAAATTAAAACAATCACGTTCGTTTCTTGACACAATTAACCCACTTGATCCTAAAGCGCCAGAACAATATTTGGCCTGGCATCAAGCAAACCATGCTGACCCTGTTCTTGGCCCTACTTTAGCCGCACGCGGTGTAACACCAGAACAATCAATGGCTCGCATTCAACAAGCTATTCAGGCAGGCCCACAAGCATTTGCTGATTTAATCAATCAATCAAAACTTGGCACTGAAAAGTTTATGGAGTTAAACAAGCCATCTACCTTTGCCCAAGACACGGGCGGCGGCGGTCGTTTGATGACTCGCCCAGGGTTAGGTGGCGCAGCTACCGTTGTGCCAGGCAGTGAATTTACAAAGGGCATGACGTTTGCTGACAGAAATGCTGCGGCTCGTTTGGCGTTTGATCAAGGTAAATTTGCATGGGAAAAAGCCAACCCTGGCTTTGAACTTAAAGAAGCTGAAGACGGCTCAATTGTGGGTGTTAACAAGCGCACACTGCAAGCCTTCCCCGTTACGGTTGGCGGCGCTGCACCAGCTGCGGCAACAATGGCACAGACTGGTGTGCCAGGCGCTCGATTGCCTGCTCCTATTAGCCAAGCTATCCCTGGCATGGCAAGCGTGTTAGATCAACAGGCGCCAGTAGCAGCTCCTGCGGCTGGCACACCATTGCGTGGAAAAGGCACGGCAATGACCGAAAGCCAAAGCAATGCAACAGCTTACGGCATGAGAATGAAAGAAGCCAATGCTATTTTGGAAGATTTGTCCAAAAAAGGTGTTCTTAAAGGTGCTGTTATTGAAGGCACTCCACTTATTGGTGGCGCATTGGGACAAGCATTGCCTAGCGTTTTGGGCGGTACTAGTGCTGCTCAACAACAAGTTAACCAAGCCAAATCAAACTTTATTACTGCTGTATTGCGTAAAGAATCTGGTGCTGTTATTTCGGACTCAGAATTTGACAGAGAAGATAAAAAGTATTTTCCGCAAATCAATGACAATGCCGCAGTTATTAAGCAAAAAGAAAATGCTAGAAAACTTGCAATTAAAGCAATTGAAGTTCAAGCTGGCCCAGGCGCTAAAAGCATTCAACAACTTCAGCCAAGCGCTGGTGGTGGTGTAGATACATCAAATCCTTTGTTGAGATAAGAGGACACACATGGCCGATTTATCCTCGATCTTAAATGATCCAAACTATGTCAATGCTAATGAAGCGACTAAGGCGGCCATTTTTGAAAAATTTTCTGCGCAAGATAAAAACTTTACTGGCGCTAATCCAGAGACTCAACAAGCCATTCGCGTAAAGTTTGGAATTGTGCCTGCCACTGCGCCTGAACTTTCAATGCGCGAAAAAGTCATGGGCGCAATTGAAACACCATTTGCGCTTGGTGCTACATTGGCTAGCGGTGCAATTGCTCCAATTGCTGGTGTTATTGGTACTTTAACCAGTGGTAAATACGGCACTCAAGAAGGCATTCGCGCAGGCGAACAGGCTGCTAAGTCTGTCATGTACCAACCACGCACACAAGTGGCCAGAGAGGCTTTGAGCGCTGTTGGTGAGTTCTTGCAACCAGTTACTAGCGCTTTGCCACCAACACTTGGCGCAGCTGGTACAACCATTAACGCTCTGGCTCCTGCAACCTTGATGCAAGCCGGCGCACTTGCTCGCCCTGTTGTAAGCCAAGTAACCGCACCAGTGCGCAATGCGTTGGCTAATGTAATGACACGCGAACAGCCTGTTATGCCAGGCGTTGGCGCTGCTAGTACGGCTGAAGATTTGATGCGTCAAGAGCGTTTGCAACGGTTGGGTATTCCTGCAACAGTTGGTGAACGTGAAAAGAATTTGGCAAAGCAGCAATTTGAAGCAGATGTTGGCCGTGGTGTAGTGACTGGCATTTCTGAAGATGCCAAAACCAAGCTAGCTGAACAAATGCGTGCATTTAAAACAAATCAGCAAAAAGCCATTGTGCAAAACTTTGAGCGCATGACCAATGAAGTGGGCGCTGAAGTGGCTGATCCAACTCAGATGCGTGCTGTTGGCAAGATTGTTGACAAGGCGCTTAATGACGAATATACCAAAAAATATGACGCATACAAAGCTCTGTACGCTAAGGCAGACAATGCCGGTGAGACATTGCAACAAGTGCCATATCAAAATCTGCTTGATTACATCAACACCAAAACGCCAACAGCTCGCAAAACACTAGATCCAATTTTGGACTCTGTGGCTGAAGCCTTAGCCATGAATGATCCACAAAAGACTGGAGCCATTACGGTTCGAGCGCTTGAAGATGTTTACCAACAAATTGGCAAAGTTAAGAATTCCCCAAGCGCACCAGAGATGAAGCAAATCATTACCCAAATGGGTGAAGGTGCTGGCGGTGAGTTGTATCAGGCAGCGCGTCAATCTAGAATGCAGTTGGCCAAACAGTTTGAAGACGTGTCTCGCGTTGACAAACTGCTTGGCACAAAGGCTGGTTACGCTGACCGCCGTGTGGCGCTTGATGACGTTTTTAAGCATGTGGTGCTTGATGGCTCGTTAGAAGAAATGCGCACCGTCACAACCTTGCTTAAGAAGGCTGGCCCAGAAGGTCAGCAGGCTTACAAAGAACTGCAAGGCCAGACCATACAACAAATGAAAGATTTGCTGACCAAGAGTGATCAGCCATCTTTCAGAAACCTTAACACTTTTATCAATCAACTTGATGCCGAAGACAAACTGACATACATGTTTGGCAAGACAGGCCGCAATGAGATCATGGATTTGCGTGATGCCATCAAGGATGTGTTGGTCAAAGAGCCTGGTGCTGTGAACTACAGCAACACTTCTAGTGCTGTTTTGCGTGGCCTTGAAGCCTTGCAACAGCTGCCGGTCAAGATACCTGGCACCAAGACGGCTGCCGAATATGCTAGGACACGCCAAGTTACAAAGCAAGTTGAAAAGGCTTTGGAGCAACCAAACCAATTGGCTCCAAAACAACCAAATCAAAACGCATTGACCCCTAAGATTGACTTAAAAGGCATGGCCAAATAATGGATTCCCAAGTTCTTTTCAACATTGCAGTCAGTCTTGCAGGGTTTTTGGGTGGTTGGGTACTGAATAACATTTACCGATCCATTGAGCGCCTAGACACTGACGTGCGGGCTATGCCGCTTAATTACGTCACCCGCGACGACTACCGCGCTGACATGCGTGACGTTAAAGAAATGCTTGGCAAGATTTTTGATAAGCTAGACAACAAGGTTGACAAATGAGAGATTGGGCCGAAGCAATCATTGCAGCGGCCTCTATTGCGGCTTTTGTCATCTTTGGCACTTACATGATTGCATGGGGCTAGATGTGGTAAATGAAATGGCTATTGATGCTCTTTTTGGTGTTTCTACCAGGAGCAGCCAGCCAAGACAGAAAGACTGAATACCGCTGTGTGCGGTGGGCGTGGACGGGTGATGTTTATAACCGCAAAGTTGTTTGCCTACAGTGGGAAAAGGTTGTACGGAAATGATTGATCCTCTAACAGCCCTAGCGGGTCTTCAGAGTGCCATAGGGCTTGTTAAGAAAGCCGCACAGGTAGCAAATGACTTAGGTGGCCTAGGCGTGATGGTTAGTCGGATGTTTGACGCCAAAAGCGTTGCAACCAAGGCGATGGTTGAGGCCAAGCGGTCAGGCAATAAGTCTAACTTTGCATTAGCGATGCAGATAGAAAACACGCTGATGCAGACCGCCAAACTGGAGGCTGAGTTACTTTTGATCTATATGCAGACTGGCAACATAGACGTGTGGAACAAGATCAAATCACGGGCGGCTGAGATGGACAGAGACGATGCCATAGCCGCAAGACAAGCCAAAGAGGAAGAAAAACGCCGCAAAGAGAAAGCACAAGAAGAACTTGAAATAGCGGCTGGTCTTACGGCAGGTGCTTTTGTTTTGATGATGTTTGCATTTGGTTTGTACGAACTGTTTGCATTTTGTGCTGTTAACAAATGTGGTAGGTGAACAAGCTACTTGGACTATGAGTGACGAAAAGCCATCAGATATATTGAGCAAGGTGCTGTCCTATGTGGATAGCCCGTTCAAGCTGTTTGCGCTGATACTCATGGCGGTGTTTGCGTTCTCTGGGTACTTTGTTTGGCAGAACCAAGAACTGCTGATGGGTGCGTACAAAGAGTCCAAGAAGATGCCAAGCATTGTCGAGGACAGGGTAGAAGACGCAGCTGCTCACTTATTCAAAACCACCAACGCCACCATTGTGGCCGTGTTTAAAGTAAACCCCATGTTTGGAACCAGAGTGCTGTACCGCGCTTACACCAAAGAGGGTAGGGACAAAATAAACGATGGATTAGATGTAGGCTTGTTTACCCAAAACTCAGCCAACAACGCAGATGTGGTAAAACTGATGGCCAGCGAGATACCTTGTGGTGAGTACAAGTCAGCGCAATCTGAGATGGGCCTGTGGTATATCGCCAAGGGTGTTGTTTACACTTGCCGAATTAGCATCCCACCAGACCCAAGCCGGTTTGTTGGCCAAATTACTGTGGGGTGGGATAATCAACCCGCCGACATTGAAGTGGCAAAAACCATGATGGAAATTGCAGCAACCATGCTTTCAAGGAGCAAACAATAATGGATTGGCTTAAACAAATTGCACCCACGATTGCAACCGCTATGGGTGGCCCACTGGCTGGCATGGCGGTGTCTGCCATCTCCAAGGCTATTGGCGTTGACCCCGACAAAGTGGGCGATTTGATCTCCAACAACAAGTTGTCAGCAGAGCAGATTGCTCAAGTCAAAATTGCTGAGATTGAGTTACAAAAGCAAGCGCAAGAACTTGGCCTTAACTTTGAAAAGCTAGAAGTCGAGGACAGGAAGTCAGCGCGGGAAATGCAAGCCACCACTAGGTCAATGATGCCACCCATTTTGGCTGGCGCTGTAACCATTGGTTTCTTTGGCATCATGGTGATGATGTTCTTTAACAAAATTGACAGCAATAACCCAGCAATCTTGATGATGCTTGGCAGCTTGGGAACAGCGTGGACTGGCATTATTGCTTATTATTTTGGCTCTAGCGCAGGATCGCAAGCTAAAACAGATTTACTTTCAAAAGCAGGGCCAGTGAAATGAACTTGACCGAACACTTTACTTTAGAAGAATTGACACACACAGACCACCGAACATTGGAGAATACCCCAAATGAAACTGAACAAGCAAACATTCAAAGACTGGCTGAGTTCCTTGAAAACCTCAAGACCCTACTTGGCGGTAAGCCAATTATGGTCAACAGTGCGTTCCGCAGTAAAGCGGTAAACGATGCTGTTGGAAGTAAGGACACCTCTCAGCACCGGATTGGTTGCGCTGCTGACATCCGTGTGCCAGGCATGACGCCAGACCAAGTGGTCAGGGCAATCATTGCATCAGACCTTGGGTTTGATCAAGTGATCCGTGAGTTTGACCGCTGGACGCATGTGAGCATACCCAACACGCCAGAGACCAAACCACGCAAACAAACGCTGATCATTGACAAGGCTGGCACTAGGGCGTTTGCTTAGTCACAGCGCGGTATGCCTCAATGGCCGTCTTCAAGTCGCACTGTAAGTGCTGAATGCGGTCATCTTGCTCACACAACTTGGCGTATGCTTCTTCGGCAAACTTGGCCAAGTTAGCCTGGTTCCATGTTGCAAAGTCTGGTTTGTTACTCACGTTCTTTCCTTGATGTCGTAAAACCAATCGTCACCAGCTGACCACTTGCGTGTGCCGTCCACAGTCCACAACCTTCGTGCTGCTTGGAAGTCAGGAAACTTTGTCTCAGCAGGAATTAGGCTCTGGTCATACCACAGGCATCGGTTGTTTGGCTGGCAGGCAAACTGGCCATTGTCCAATGCAATGAAGTTAAAACTCTTGTGTTCCTCGGCCTGCTCGGTAAAGCCAGTGTCTACATCCATTCCGTCTGCGCAAAAGTCTACTGTAAACAAATAGCGCCCAAAGTGCCATTCTTTGTCTTTGCCTAAAAACTTTACGCCTAAGTTGCGCAGGCCAATCTTCTCAACAATTGTGAACTGGTAACCCATACAGTCCCACAATTGCAAGGTGTCAATTGGCAGATTGCCAGCTTCTGCGTGCCAAACATAGGCATGGATCGGCAGCTTGTCATACAAGGCGCCATAGGCCGGCAGTAGGCTCTCAATGCGAAACACTTGGCCGCGCAAGGCTTTAAGGCTGACCCAAACGGCTGGCTCCAATTCGCCATGGCCTTTGTGATCGTTATACAAAAACTCACGCTTTACAAAGCATTTCATGGGCGGCAGTGACGCAACTATGTAGCTCATGCGTTGAATTCCTTAATCATTTGTTTCTTTCTTTGAAGGTGCGTCTAGTTCACGGCGGTAATACTTGGCCGGCATCTTGGCGTTCTTGTCCAATTGCTTGCGCAGCCATTCAGCACCGCCAAGTTCTTGCAAGATCATCCAGTGTCTGTCAGACATTCGGACTTGTCGGCCTAATAGGGGTTCAGGTGGTTTTGGTCTTGGCATTTTTTTGAAGTGCTTCATGTAAACCAGCCAAACCACCAACGTGTTGGTTGTTGACAAAAATCTGTGGCATTTGGCGTGCGTCTTCAGGCAGATCACTAAGCAATGCAGGGTTTGACTCAATGTCAATCTCAACATACCTAATGTTTTCAGCCCTCAAAATCATTTTGGCTGTAATGCAATTGGGACATTTTTGTTTGGTGTAAATTAGTATTTCCATGATTTTTCCTTTAAAAAGGGATCTGATCCCATTCCCAGTGTTCGCACTCAACCGTGCCGGTGATCCACTCTAGCGGTGGCTTGGCTCCAAATTGCTTACAAATACCTGTCTCAAAGTTGTTGCACTGTTGGCAATTAACTTGGATGGTGTTGATCTGTTTGACTTGGCTGTCTAAATGTCTTTTGACTGCGTTCAGTTCTATTAAATTCATATTCTTTTACCTCTGTATATTTTCCATTTTTACGGGTTGCAATTCTGACTGGCTCTTCAATGTTGTAAAACTCAAGCCATTCAAGCGCCTCTTGTGTGCCTGATGGCATGGACTTTCTTTCCCTGCGCATCCACCAGTTTTCAGCCTTCTGCCTGGCATAACCCACATGGCTGAAACAGACCCACTCACTGGCCACGCGAAGCAGGCCACTGTAGTAGTCAACCCTTAATGAGTCTGGCTTGCCCTCTTTGCGGTGCAAGGCGTAGTCTGTTCGGCTAACGTCATGCCAAACCAGTTCAGCCATGGCGGTCTGGTTTGACAGTAGCGCAGCATAAGAAACCTTGGCATCCAGTGGCTTGGCTTCTTCTTCCCTGATCTGGGCGCCACAGTGGACACACACTAGCGCAGCTGGTGCATTGCGTTCACCACAGTCTGGGCAGATGCTGTAAGGCGCCTCTTGGGGGCCAGACCTTTTCTTAGCCCTGCCTTGGATCGTGTCCACCGGCCCCAAGCGCTCCACGGTGTCGGTAAAGTCAAGCACTAAACAGTCATCTTTGCCGTCTGCAATGCGTGTGCCTCGGCCCATGCCCTGCACATAAAGCACCGGCGACTTGGTGGGCCTGCACCAAACAATGCAGTCAACGTCTGGTACGTCAAAGCCAACTGAAAGCGCCAACACGGTAACCAAGCAGTGAATCTGGTGGCTCTTGAACTGGCGAATCAAGTCTTCGCGTTCTTGCTTGGGTGTCTCACCGCACACAACGGCGCTCACAATGCCAAGTTCATTCAGCTTGTCTGCAAGGCTTTCAGCGTTGGCGACACTCGGTGTAAAGGCGATCCATTTCTTGCGCTCTGAGGCGATTTTGACCGCCTCTAACGCGACTTTTGACAAATATTTGTTAACTTCGCGGGATAACTCCCCAATTTTGTAGTCTCCATTGGAAATGCCAACGTGGCTGGCATCAATGCGTGTTTCAATGCGCTCGGTCGGTGGAACCAGTGGGGCAATGAACTTGGCGTCAAGCAGCTCACGCATGGACACTCGGCTTGCAATGCCGGTGAACAGTGGATCGTCACCGTCAGTCAGCCAAACTTGATTGCCCCTAAACGGGGTGGCCGTCATGCCAACTATGCGAAATTTGCATAACTCTCCAAGTTTAGACAGAAAGTTGCGGTACATGCCTGAGTCACTTGCCTTCTGGCTCACTAGGTGAGCCTCATCGATCACCACGGCTTTGATGTTGCCAAGCAAGTGCGCGGCCTTGTGGATGCTGCCAATGGTGGCCACAATCACATCGGCGTTGTACTTCTTTGTGCCCAGGCTTGCGCTCACATAGCCAACGCTGATGGTGTGGGGCAGCAGTGCCCTGAGTTTGGCCGCATTCTGTTCAGCCAGTTCCTTAGAAGGAACCAGCACCACAGTTCGCGGGTGGTAGTCAGGCCACTGATCCCACATCTGGCGCACAATCTCAGCGCAGATCACCGACTTGCCTGCGGCAGTAGGCAAAACAAGCAAGGGAATGTCAGCACTCCCTTGGTGCTTTGTCCACCAGTCAAACAACTCGGTAACTGCGCGGGATTGATACTCACGCAGGATCATCGTCACGCTCCAGAAGCATCTTGTCAGCCATGGCATAAGCGTTTTCTACAGCGCTTTTTCTGTCACCGTTAGACAGCAAGCCAGTCAAGGCAGCTGCGGCAAAGAAGTCACGCAAGGTAATGTGGTCAATCGGTGGGGTGTTCATACGAACCTCGCGTTATGTTGTTTGCGCAGTTCAAGCGCCTGCTCATCCACCAAGGCGGTCTTGTCTGCGCAGGCATGGATCTCTTGGCTGCTGATGTAATTAGGGTTGACGGCAGGGTCACCGTTGACAAACTGCTTGCCGTTTGGCGTTTTGTAGATCAGTCCATTGTCTTGGGTCAAGTCAACGGGACTGGCCGTTTTGGCCAGTAGTATGGGGATGTACTGGTGCTTGCTACAAGCCTTTCGCTGTTGGTCTGTGGTCAAGTCAGTGCCAAGTGAGGCGCATGACCACCGGCCTTGGCCGTCCATCTCTGGCGTGACATGCACGCATGACCGGCAAGTTGTTGCCGGCACGTCAGTGCCGTGGCAAATAGCCTGGTAATCACAGAATTTGCACTCAAACCATGTTGGGTCTGTTGACACGCCAACGGGTGGCTCAACGCTAGTGATCACCGTCATGGCCTTGTCGATTAGCTTCTGTGCTTCGTCAGCATCAAACTCCAAGCGCTCGGTGTAAATGTCGTCATTGTCTTTGTTGACCACAAAGTACAGCGCACGCCTGCAACCGTCTTCCCCAAACTGGTCAATTGACCACTTCATGTATATTTGCATCTGCGCGTAGTGTTCGGGCTTGGCTTTTTTTACGCCAGATTTCTGCATGTCCTTAAACATCTTGTCAGATGCGGTCTTGATCTCAAGCAAGTGCGGAGACTTTGGCGCCTGCGGCAAACCCGTAATGATGCCGTCGGCGTTGCCTTGGAAGTGGTGGCCAGTTGCAGGCTCAGTGAATGACCACTGCTTGCCTGTAGCGGGATTAATTTGAAAGACCGTGCAGCCAATGCTAGACAAGTCAGCATAGACCCTTGGCTCTTGTAGATGGCCAGACTGAAACACTCGGTACAGACGGCCAGAGAACTGCGCAAGCTTAGACCACCGGAACGAGTACCAGTGCTGGCGCAGGCAAGGCTTACCAATGGCAGAGGCGCCAAGGTAAGGGCGCTGGGCTTCCGCGCCAAACTTCGCCTTGTAATGGGCAAAGATGGCATCGGCCACAGGATCAGTAACTGATTGTGGAAGCAAGGCCATTACTTGCGTGCCCAGGCTGGTGCTTTGGACTTTGCGGCTTCTTGCTCGGCTGTTGGCCATGCAGGGGTGTCAGTTGCAGGCGGTGGTGTGTACACTGGTGCAGCTGGTGCGCTGATACCACCACCGGCAGACTCATAGCCCTTGATGTTGTTGCTGGCCTTGTAAATGCCCTGTGCCTCTCGCACGGTCACGTTGATGCGCACTGGCTTGAAGTGCAGGGCGGCAGTGTCAAGCAACTTAATCACGTTTACGGCGTGGCAAAGCGCAGACAACTGGCTCTGGGCAATGCGCTGGGTGTCTTCGTTGCTGTGGCGAATGTTAAGGTTCTCCCACACACGGCGGCCTTTGAACTGGCCATCAATGATTTCAAATGTCAGCTTCAAGCCTTCGCCATTGCCAGACTTCAAGGGCTGCACATCAGATTCGGTGATGTGTGCCAGGTAAGTGCCGGCAGGCAGTGGGCCTGTAGATGCTTGGGGGGCGACGGTAGATGCGTCAAAATTAAACTGAGCCATGATAAATTTCCTAAAAAGTTAAGTTACGAACTGGGGTGATCAAGACTGCGCCACGGTGAGCGCTGCTTGGAATGCCGTCCAGTCAAGCGGCATATTCTGAAGGCCAAAGCGGTTACCACCGCAATGAGCCGGATGGGGTTCAACGTGCAAGATGCGCTCGCCAGTTGTCGTGGCCTTGGTTTCTTTCTTAGAAAACCCTGCGTCGGTCTTGCTTGTGAAAATGCGATAGCCTGCGTAGCCAATAACGTCAGCCCATTCTTGCACCAAGCCGGCAGCCTTGTCGTGCAGTTTCAAGACGTGACTGTCATAGCCTTCGGTCAGCGGGTCTTCAATGCGTTTGATCTTGTCGTGAGCAATCAAGATGATGCCCATGCCCTTGGCAGAGCGCAGGACTTCCAAGCCAGACAGAAGGTTGCGCCATTCTTCGGCAGCGGCCACGTAGCCCTTACCGAAGCCTGGTTGCTCAATGTTCTTCCAGTTGTTTTGCTTGCACACATATTCTTGGATCATGGGTTCAAGCCAATCAAGCGAGTCAATAAACAAGGTCTGAAAGTCATGGTCTTGGTTGATCAGCGTGTCGATGGCTGCATAAACCTCGGCCAAGCTAGAAGCCAGCGGGAAAGCGTTTGCGTCTACCGCATCGGCGCCGTCTTCGGTCAGGATGCCAATGGCGTTAGGCGCCATGGCAGCAAAGGTTGTTTTGCCAATCTTGCCTTGGCCAACCACAACAATCTTGGGGGCGCGCACACGTTTGGTTTTAGAAATGGAGGATAGATCGAAGGCCATGTTAGTCTTTCAGTTCAATGGATGGTTTTGCGGGTTTGCTTGTGATGAACACGGCAGCCTTGTTATAGCCAGCGGGGTCAATGTCTGCGAGGGTGCGAAGGTAAGCCAAGTTAACCTCGGCCTTCCAGCGAAATGCGTTCTTGGCGTTGGTTGGCAAATCTTCATAGTCGGCGGCCAACTGGTCAGAGTTCACCGTGCGGTTTAGCTTCCAAGTGATGGTAAATTCTTCGTCAGTGTGCGTGCCTTCGTTGCTTTCGGGCTTGGCAAATTGGTCTGTGATCAGACCCTCGATGCGCAGGCGCTCGGCCTTGGCTTCGTTCTCGGCCTGCTTGGCCATGCGCAGCTGTGCTGCCAGTTCAGAGATCGTCATTTTTATAGTCCTCAAGTGCTGTGGTGGTAATGTGGTCTACAAGGTACTGCAAGAGCAAGTGGCCAATGTCTACGTCAGTGCCTTTAACGTAAGCGTTAACCAGTTCCAAATTCTCAAACGTGCCAGGCTCGCTAGGTAAGCCATAACTGTCACGGCCAACATTTTCGCTAGGCGTGTATTCCAAAAAACAAACCAAGTCAACGCCTTCTACTTCGCAGGCGTATTCGGTCAGGCCACGGGGGCAAGCGGGTGTGAGGTTCATGCTGACCACCATGCAACCAATAAAGCGGCCAAGCTGATGCCAATCGCAAGGGCTGTGAGAAGGTCAAGCCCTGCTTCTGCGCGGGCGGTAAGCCTGGCGCTCTTGACTTCGGGGTAGTAGAAATGTTTGCTGTGTTTCATATTGTGCTTTCGGGGGCCGTAGCCCCGTTTGGTTTAGTTTGTAAAATCGTTGCTGGCAATTGATTTTTTGGCATCTTTCAGTCTGGCAAATGTCCAACGGAAATTGCCATCAACATGAATTTCCCAACTGGATGACAATGTGTTGCAGCGGAAGCCATAGTCCTGAACACGAACGATGGTGATGTTGCCTTGAGTAAAAACTGTTTTGCGGTTCATGTTGTTTACTCCTTAGATGCGTGAAGGTTGTGTGCCAACTAATTCGCCATCCATGATTTTGAACATGATGGTCTTGGCAATGTTGAGGCTTTGACGGGCGCGTTCTGTGTCGCCGTGGGCCATCAACTCTTGTGCATCTGACATCAGGCCAGCGACTACCATGTTGCCACCAGTGAATTGGTAAGTTATGGATTCTTTGACTGATTCAATGTAAGAGTCAATATCAGCAAAACCATACATTGATACGTTGCGGTTAGTTTGTGTTGCGTTTGTCATTTCGTTTCCTTTGGCCTTTCGGCGTGATGGACAGAGAACCAATTTCCCTGCCACGTTATGAATTCTAGCGAGTTGCTAGATGTTGTCAAGCCCTTTGCTAGAATTATTTGCATAGGTGTTTTCCCTATTGCCAAAAAAGTCTATCAATGTGCTAGAGTCGATGTCCTATGAACACACAAATACCACCAGACGAGCGCCGACAACTGGCAGAAAAAGTTGGCATTAACGAGCAGTATCTTTACCAGTGCCTGACGGGCCGGCGTGAGATGTCAGCATGGGAGGCTGTTCGGGTAGAGCAGCAAACTGAAGGTAGGGTGAACCGCAAGATGGTGTGCCAGGGGAGTTGGCAGTCTATTTGGCCAGAACTGGTGGAGGCCAAGGCATGAGCAATTTAACTTCTATTTTCCCCAACGGGTTTGCTGCTGCCACAGAGAGCCAAGACTTGATCAACCCAGAGGAAGGGTTTCGCCGTCATTGTGAGGCTGCGGGCCTTGTGATCAAAGACCAGATTGTGGCAGATGGTGAGATCCACAGGGTGGCTCATGTATCTTCTAAGAAAGGTGCATTGGACGGGTGGTACATCTTGCACGCCAGTGGCAAGGTTCCTGTGGGCATTGCAGGGTGCTGGAAAGAGCCTGTGTTTGAGAGTAAATGGGTGGCAGATACTGGTAGGCAAATGTCGTTTACTGAGCGCTTTGAACATGATAAGTGGGTTGCTGAAGTTAAGGCCAAGAAGGAAGCTGACAGGATAGCCTCGCAGGCAGTGGCTGCAGAGCGTGCAGAGGATGAGGTTGGGACGTATGCGGATGCGTCTGATGACCATCCATACCTTGTGCGCAAACACATTGGCGCCCATGGGATCAAGATTGATCGTGCAGGTAGGTTGGTTGTGCCTGTGATTAACCAGGCAGGGGAGATTCTGAGTTACCAGACCATTGATGCTGATGGCAACAAGCGGTTCCTAAAGGGTGGCAAGATTGAGGGTGGATTCTACGAGTTGCGAGGGAATCGGAAGATTGTGTTCATTGGTGAGGGTTTTGCCACATGCGCATCGATCCATGAGGCGACAGACTACACCGTGCTGGTGGCATTCGACTGTGGGAACTTAGCCAAGGTGGCCAAGAGCGCCAAGGAGATGTTCCCAGGCTCGAAGATCATCATTGGGGCAGACAATGACCAGTTCACCGAGGGCAACCCTGGGGTGACCAAGGGCCGTGCGGCTGCGGCACTGGTGTTTGGGGAGATTGTTTACCCATCATTCGGAGAGTCTGACATGGTGGACAACAAACCAACAGACTTTAATGACCTGCACTGCCTGCAAGGCTTGGATGCCGTCAAAGAGCAGATTGAGCGCGTAGCTGGGCCAATGCGGGACAAGCTGGCGTTTGAGTTCTCCAGAATAGATAGCTTGGAGTTGGCACAGATCAACTGGATTGTGGATGACTACATTGAGAGTGATAGCTTGGCGCAAGTGTTCGGTGATCCAGGCGGCGGTAAGTCTTTTGTGTCTATCGACTTGGCCTGCTGCGTGGCCACTGGCCGGCCATGGCATGGCCATGAGGTCAAGCAGGGCAGTGTGTTCTACATTGCCGGAGAAGGGCATAACGGGCTTGCCAGGCGGTTCAAGGCTTGGCAGTTGGGTAATGGGCAAACCTTGGACGGAGCGCCGTTATACAAGAGCCATAGGGCAGCGCAGCTGTATGACGCGACAGAGGCTGCGGTGGTTGCAGAAGCCATCAAAGAGTTGTCACAACAGGCAGGCACAACCCCAAGCCTGATCATCATTGACACCTTGGCCAGAAACCATGGCGGGGATGAGAACAGCACCCAAGACATGAATGCGTTCATTCAGCACCTTGATACCTATCTGCGCCAACCATGGAAGTGCTGCGTCTTGGTGGTTCACCACTCAGGCGTGGCTGATAAGGATAGGTCTAGGGGTAGCACGGCATTGAAGGGCGCACTGGATGCGGAATATAGATGCCAACTAGATTCGGGAACCAAAACCATAGCGTTTGAATCCAAAAAGATGAAGGATGCAGAAATGCCTGCACCCAAGAACTTTCAGATTACACAGGTTGATCTGCCCATCCAAGACAAGCATGGCCTGCCAGTTAAGGGGGCTTATTTGACGGCAGTGGACATCAGCGGCCTGATGGGGAATATCCAAAAGAGAACCATTCTGTCAGGCAACCAGCGCATTGCGTTGAACTGTTTGGTGGCCATTGAAGCCAAGCGGGCCAGTGACGGGATTGAGGGTTTTGCGGCCATGGTGGACTACGATGAGTGGCGCGATTCAGCCAAAAGCCATGGTTTGAATGCCAGAAGGTTCAAGGAATGTATTGAAGCGTTGGCCAAGAAAAACATGGTTTTGGAGAACTCAAGCATGTACCGAACTGTACCGAAATGTACCGAAGTCGGTACAGTCGGTAGTGAGGCTTGATGTACCGAAGCGTGTACCGAAATGTACCGAAACGTACCGAAATGTACCGAAGCAAACCCCCTGTGGTGTACCGAAACGTACCGAACGTGTCTATAGACACGTTCAGGTTCGGTACAAAAAGGGTTTCGGTACATGCCGGCGGTTTTTGGGGTGTTTTTGGTGGGTTGGGGATGGATGGGGATGGTGGCCATGATTGAAGTAGAAATGGACATGAAAATTGTGTCGGTGGCCAACATGCGGTTGCATTGGGCGGCGAAAGCCAGACTGGTTAAAAGTCAGCGGCAAAAGACAAAAAATGCGTTGGCGGCTGTTGCGCAATCTTTTGGTGTGGAAGTGTTGCCGGTCACCGTGGTGCTCACTAGGATCGCTCCAAGGCAGTTGGATGGGGATAACCTACAGTCTGGGTTTAAAGCGGTCAGGGACGGCGTGGCTGACTGGCTTGGCGTTGATGATGGGAGCAGTTTGGTGGACTGGCAGTATTGTCAAAGGTCTGGTGGCCCAAAGGTTTACAAGGTTGAGATCGAGGTGATAACATGACGGTGTGTGCTACTGCAGTTGCCACACGTTTGAGGGAAAGCGCTTTTGGTGTGAGTACCTTTCTTTTTTTAGGAGTTTACAAGTGACTGAAAACTTGGTGTCAGAGATGACAGTGCAGAAACATCCTGGTGGCCGGCCTGTCGTGTTTGGTATCGACAATCCATGTTGGCAGACCATGTGCCAGCAGATTGCAGAAGGCAAGAGTTTAAGCAGCGTGCTTAGATCCAATGACGGGATGCCTTCGTATCACTGTGTCATGTTGATGATCAAGAACAACCCTGAGTTTCGGGGAATGTATGAAAAAGCCATTGAGAGCCGCGCAGACCGTCTGGCTGAAGAAATCCTAGAGCTAGCTGACGAACAGATGCCAGACGGCTTAGAAGGCCCTTTGGCGAGCGCTTGGGTGCAACAGAAACGTATGCAAGTGGATGCACGCAAGTGGGTGGCTTCAAAACTCAAGCCAAAGGTCTACGGTGATCGCATTGATGTTGCCGTGACAGACAACCGAATCAGCGTGATGGATGCACTCAAAGAAGCGAAGCAGCGCGTGTTACGAGATGACAGCAACGTAGTTGATGCCGAGGTTAAGGAAGCGTGAAGCAAGGTTATGCGCTTTTTGCATAGATTTTTGCGAACTACGCACGTGCGCGGCCAGCGTTGCGCAGACGCAACAAAAAGAAGGCTCGGAAAGCAGAAAAGTCATTCCTACTTTATACAATGACCATTATGTTAAGTTGACCCTAAGTTATCCACAGAATTTAGAATGCATTGGTACTACAGTTTTAGTTATGCACAGGCAAATGTGGACAAGTGTTAATAACTGCCTGTGGACAAGCGCCCACGGCCTGCCCGCTGGCCGAGGGGGAGGGGGTAGGGCCGGCGGCGAAAGGTCACAGGAACGGTAGCCCCGCGCACATTTTTTATTTTTATTTTTTAAAAAAATGATTTAACATCGCCCCCAATGCAAACCACGATCTACAAGCCCGAAGACGAGCAGGAACTAATGGCCACACTGTGGACACCAGGCATCGCAGACGATCCCGAAGCCTTTGTGTTGTTTGCATTCCCTTGGGGCCAAGAGAACACGCCGCTTCAAAACTTCAAAGGCCCGCGCAAGTGGCAGCGCGAAGTCCTAAGAGAGATAGCGCAGCACATCAAAGACAACCAGGGCAAGATAGACTTCAACACCCTGCGCAGTGCCGTCAGTTCTGGCCGAGGCATTGGCAAGTCAGCCTTAGTTAGCTGGCTTACCATTTGGATGTTATCCACGCGCATTGGATCGACAACCATCATCTCGGCCAACAGCGAAGCCCAGCTGCGTGCGGTCACTTGGGCTGAGATTACGAAGTGGTTGGCGATGAGCATTAACAGCCACTGGTTTGAGGTTGCGGCCACGAAGATCACGCCGGCTGCTTGGTTGACTGAACTGGTTGAAAAGGACTTGAAAAAAGGCACAAGGTATTGGGCTGTTGAAGGCCGCTTGTGGTCTGCTGAGAACCCAGATGCTTATGCTGGTGTCCACAACTTTGATGGTGTGATGGTGATCTTTGATGAGGCCAGCGGTATTGATGACTCGATCTGGGCTGTGACGGCTGGCTTTTTTACCGAGAACACGCCTAACCGCCTTTGGCTGGCTTTTTCCAATCCACGCCGTAACACTGGCTATTTTTATGAGTGCTTTAACTCCAAGCGCGACTTTTGGAATAACAAGGTTGTGGATGCTAGGACTGTTGAGGGCACTGATAAGGCCGTATACCAAAACATCATTGACGAGTACGGCCCTGACTCAAGCCAGGCGCACGTTGAGGTTTATGGGATGTTCCCAAGTGAGGGTGATGACCAGTTTATTCCGGCTGACATTGTGGATGAGGCCATGAATAGATCGAAATACAAGGATCAGACTGCCCCCATTATCATTGGAGTTGACCCTGCACGCTTTGGCGCTGATGCCACGGTGATTGCTATTAGGCAAGGACGCGACATTGTGAGGATTGACAGGCATCGAGGTGATGACACCATGACGGTGGTTGGCCACATCATTGAGGCGATGGAGGAATTCAAGCCTGCGATGGTGGTGATTGATGAAGGTGGGCTTGGAGCTGGCATTGTTGACAGATTGAAGGAGCAGAGGTACAAAATCAAGGGTGTCAACTTTGGCAATAAATCGGCAAATCCGATCATGTATGGCAATAAAAGGGCTGAAATGTGGGGAAAAATGAAGGATTGGCTAAGAACGGCATCAATCCCTAAAGATAGGTTCTTGAAAACTGATTTGGTATCACCTATGATCAAGCCAGATTCTAGGGGCACTATATTTTTGGAGAGCAAGAAGGACATGAAGGCGCGTGGCCTAGCAAGTCCTGACGCAGCAGATGCAATATGCGTGACGTTTGCGTTTCCTGTGGCTCATAGGGAATATACTGCGAGGGAAACAAGCCGCAAGTACACTGACCGCACGGCGGTTGCAACTTCATGGATGGGCAGTTAAATGGCTACAAAGAAAAGTGTGTCGTTATCCGTTGGCCGAGGCGAGAAACTGCCAGTCAGCAAGGGCGCTGGCCTGACTGAAAAAGGCCGAGCCAAGTACAACGCAGCCACTGGCTCAAACCTCAAGGCGCCAGCGCCTAATCCTAAGACCAAAGCAGATCAGGGGCGCAAGGATTCATTTTGTGCAAGAATGGGCGCTGTAGCGGCCAACGCCAAGGATGGCGAACGCGCTAAAGCGGCTCTTAAACGATGGAAGTGTTAAATTATGGCTACTAAACCACCTGGCTTGTACGCAAATATCGCAGCCAAACGTGAACGCATAGCCGCTGGCAGCAAAGAGAAGATGCGCAGTCCTGGCGACAAGGGCGCACCGACTGCCAAGGCGTTTAAAGAGTCTGCTAAAACTGCGAAGAAGAAATAATCATGCCACTGGTCAAATCCAAATCAACCGAAGCCTTCCGCAAGAATGTCAAAGCTGAAGTGGCCGCAGGCAAGCCAGTAAAACAAGCCGTGGCGATTGCGTATTCTGCCAAGCGCGAAGCAGAAAAAAAGAAAAAATGAAAGCACTGCAAGACTGCATCATCATTGAGCGCGATGTGGACAAGCACCCCTTGTTTGTGTTGCCTCAGACTGAGAAGTTGGGAACTGGCATTGCAATTTCGATTGGCCCAAAATGCCTAGACATCAAAGTTGGTGACCATGTATACTTCGATGTAGGGCAAGAATTTAAGCAAGAGGGCAAAGATTATGTCCTCATGCGTGAGCCTCATATTTTAGGGGTTTTGGAATGAATGATCCTACTGGTATTGTTGCAGCGGCTAATGTAGCGGCTGGCGGTAAGCCTAAAAAGAGTGCTTCAGATATATTGACAACTGCCCGTTCGCGGTTGGACATGGCCGTTTCTGCTTTGGCCGAAAGCCGCGAAGACGAAATTGATGATCTGCGCTTTTATGCTGGATCTCCCGACAATCATTGGCAGTGGCCTGCTGACGTTTTGGCCACTCGCGGCGCGGTGCAGGGTCAGACGATCAATGCACGCCCGACACTGACAATCAACAAACTGCCGCAACACGTTCGTCAAGTGACAAATGACATGCGCCAAAATCGCCCAGGCGCGCGGGTTATCCCAGTCGATGACAACGCTGATGTGGAAGTGGCAGACATTTTCAACGGCATGATTCGCCACATTGAGTACATGTCAGACGCTGACGTGGCATACGACACGGCCTGCGAGAATCAGGTGTCCTACGGCGAGGGTTACATCACCCTGATGACCGAGTATTGCGATGAAAACACATTCGATCAAGACATCAAGATTGGCCGTGTGCGCAACTCTTTTTCGGTTTACATGGATCCATTGATCCAAGACCCCACGGGCGCTGATGCAACGTATTGTTTTATCACTGAAGACCTAACCAAAGCAGAATATGAGCGCCAGTATCCTGATGCTGCGCCTATTTCTACCTTGCAGTCCCTTGGTGTAGGGGATCAGTCGATCAGCAACTGGCTCAATGAAGACACAGTTCGCATTGCCGGTTATTACTACATTGATTACGACACAACCAAGCTGAACTTGTACCCTGGCAACCAGTCGGCCTTTGAGGGCACGCCCGAAGACAAGATGCTTAAGGACATGTTTGGCAAGCCTGTCAAAAACCGCATGTCTGAACGCCCAAGGGTGAAGTATTGCAAGATCAACGGTTACGAAATCCTTGAAGAAAAAGAGTGGGCTGGCAAATGGATTCCTGTGATCCGTGTAGTTGGCAACGAATTTGAGGTTGATGGCCGTTTGTATGTCTCTGGTTTGGTGCGTAATGCCAAGGATGCACAGCGCATGTACAACTACTGGGTAAGCCAAGAGGCTGAGATGCTGGCACTGGCGCCCAAGGCTCCGTTTATTGGCTACGGTGGCCAGTTCGAGGGCTATGAGGACAAGTGGAAGACCGCCAACACAAACAACTGGCCATATTTGGAAGTCAATCCTGACGTTACAGATGGTCAAGGCGCAATCTTGCCACTACCCCAGCGGGCGCAGCCGCCAATGGCTTCCAGCGGTCTTTTGCAAGCCAAAGCTGGCGCATCTGAGGACATTAAGTCCACAACTGGCCAATACAACGCTTCTCTTGGCATGGGAAGCAACGAACGCTCTGGTAAAGCTATTTTGGCTCGCCAGCGCGAGGGTGATGTTGGCACATACCACTATGGCGACAACTTAACCCGTGCCGTGCGCCATGTGGCCCGTCAGTTGGTGGATTTGATCCCCAAGATTTACGACACCCAGCGCATTGCTCGCATCATTGGTGAGGATGGCGAGACTAAGATGGTCAAGATCAATCCTGACCAGCCCCAACCCGTCAACAAGATTGTCAATGAGCAAGGCATTGTGATCGAGAAGATTTACAACCCAGGTGTCGGCAAATACGATGTGGTGGCTACAACTGGCCCAGGCTACGCAACCAAGCGCCAAGCAGCTCTTGAAGCCATGGCACAACTGTTGCAGGGTAACCCCCAATTGTGGCAAGTGGCCGGTGACTTGTTTGTTAAGAACATGGACTGGCCAGGCGCGCAAGAAATGTCCAAACGCTTTGCTAAGACGATTGATCCCAAGTTCTTGTCGGATGGCGAGGACGATCCAGCATTGCAGGCAGCACAGCAACAGATTCAGGCCATGGGCGCTGAGATGGAGCAAATGCACCAGATGATCCAGAATGTTGGCAAGTCTATTGAGATGCAGGACTTGGAGCGCAAAGACTTTGAGGCTCAGGTTAAGCTCTACGAAGCAGAAACCAAACGAATTTCAGCGGTACAGGCTGGCATGAGTGAGCAACAAATCCAAGACATTGCCATGGGTGTTGTTGCGGCGGCCATGGAGTCGCAAAGCATGATGAACCAGATGCCTGAAATGCGCGAGGAATCCATGCCCATGGAGATGATGCCTGCGCAACAAGAGATGATGCCCCCACAAGGAATACCACAATGAAAGCAAATGAATTTTTAGGCTTGCTGTTCTTGGCGCGGGATGTTGCCCATTCCGTGCATTTGAACACTCGCAGTTACAGCAAGCATGTAGCGCTTAATATTTTTTATGACCGCATCATTGGTGCGGCTGATGACTTTGCTGAAGCCTACCAAGGCAGGCATGGCTTAATTGGCCCTATCACTTTGCATTCGGCCAAAAAGACGGCCAACATTATTGAGTTTTTGCAAGATTCACTTGCTGAAATTGAGGCGGCTCGTTACGATGTGTGTGATAAATCTGATTCATCACTGCAACAATTGATAGATAATATCGTTGAGATATATCTTCGGACTTTGTACAAGTTAAAATTCTTAGCGTAAGGATCATCATGGAACTTCTAAATCCTCTATCAAAGACCGACTTCCCTGGTCGCACTGTGGCTTACACTGGTTCTGCTGGCAACACTGCTGACTGGAACCCCGGCCCCGAAGGCGTGGTGATCTGGTCTACGACTCCTTGCTATGTGGAAGTTGGCCCAGGCGCTGTTGCTACCACGGCTAGCACACCGATTCCTGCCTACACACCGATCCCGTTTTATGTGATTATGGGCACTGGCGCTCCTTTTCGCGTAAGCGCTATTCGCATTGCGGATGACGGCGTGATTTACTGCAAACCGATTAACAAGCAATGAGCTTTGGTGTTGCCCTTCGCAACGCACTAGGTCTTGGACTTGGCGGCATTGCCACGTTGTTTACAGGCACACGCGACAGTGGTGGCTCGGTAGGCAATCTTCTTACCGAATCTGGCGACAACCTCGTCCAAGAGGACGGTGGGCAAATTCTTTTGGAGTGACCTAAATGGCCGTATTTTTATCCCCCGTGGGCGGTGTAGCGGCCCAGTTTTTTACAAATACCGGCTCTGTTTTAACTGGCGGTAAGTTGTACACATACGCTGCTGGTACAACAACTCCTTTACCTAGCTATACGACTAACGCAGGAAATGTTGCTCGCACTAATCCGGTTGTGTTGGATGCCGCTGGTCGAGTGCCTAGCGGCGGTGAAATTTGGATTACATCGGCATCGTATAAGTTTGTTCTTAACGATTCAAATGATGTTTTGATTGCAACATATGACAATGTTTTTGGTATTGGCATAGCGTCTTATCAAATACAAAACTTTACAGGCACTGGATCACAAACTGTATTTACGTTAAGTACAGCATCATTAGGTGAAAATTTTACTATTGTGTATATCAATGGCGTGTACCAAAACAAAAATACATACATTGTTAGCGGCACAAATCTTACTTTTTCAGAAGCACCTCCTATCACTTCTCAAATTGAAGTGATGTTTAACTGATTGGATATATCATGGCAGATAAAAAGATTTCCGCACTTACCGCAGCATCTACCCCCTTGGCGGGAACCGAGGTTCTGCCAATTGTTCAATCAGGCGCTACAGTTAAAGTAGCCGTGTCTGATTTGACAGCAGGCCGCGCAATGGCAGCTTTAAGTTTGACAACTGCAACTGTACAAGCGACAAACTCAGGTGGGCTGGCACTTAAAAATTCAGGCGGTACAACGCAAATGCTTTTAGGCGGTGGCGGTGGCGATAATATTACGCTATCTGTAGCAACCAATATCACGCCTGCCAATGCCGCAGTAGCAATCAGTCCTACAGGCACAGGAACATTAACGCTTAACCCTGCAACAGCCAGCACAATTAACAATATGTCAATTGGTGCTACAACTGCGTTAACAGGGCGGTTTACTGACGTTACTTTAACCACAGGAAATCTTGTTGTTGCAAGTGGTCAAGGCGTTGACTTTTCAGCCACACCAGGCACAGGCACAAGCGAGTTGTTAAACGACTATGAGGAAGGTACTTGGACACCATCTTTAGCTATTAACTCACCTGGAGATTTGTCAGTAACTTATTCAACACAAACTGGTTATTACACAAAAGTTGGTCGATTTGTTACTGTTAGTTTCCAACTTATTACCTCGGCATTTACACATACAACTGCTAGTGGCGCGTGGCGTATTGCTGGCGTTCCATTTTTGACATCCCCTAATACGTTATATGTAAACGGCACAATTGCTGCATTTCAAGGAATTACAAAGGCTAATTACACTACTTTTGGCAGTACAACTAGTACAGGTTCGGCACAATTTTTGTTGTATGCCAGTGGTTCTGCTCAAGGTCTTGACAATGTTAACGCAGCCGATATCCCAAGCGGTGGATCGGTACTTTTGTATGGCAGTTTTACATACATTGTTTAAGGAAAAATTAAAATGGCATTGACAAAAGTTACCAACAGCATGCTTTCGGGCAGTGCCGCCAACATTTTAGATTTTGGCGCAGACCCAACAGGGGCAACTGATTCAGCCCCTGCAATCAATTTAGCATTAGCACAGCTTGGGGCTTTGGCTGGTGGTGGAGAACTCATCATTCCATCGGGCACTTTTTTGGTAAACAGCCAATGTAGAGTGCCTAGCAATATACGCATTCGAGGCCAATACAATTCCATTATTAACATTAACCCGTTGAATTGGACGGGTGGAATAACTAAGTTTTACGCACTGTTTACAACTGTGAATGTAACCGCACCGCCAGAGGTGGGATATTGGCGCATTGGAACAGGAACATTAACCTATTTCAACATTCAAATTGAAAATTTGACCATAAATTTAAATCGAAATGGCGCTGTTTTAACGCCTACTCAAATGCTAAATTCCGCTTTCAATGCGGTTCGTTTTGAAGATGCACAAAATTGCTCTGTGACTAATTGCCGTTTCATTGATTCAATGACGCAAGCAAATCACAACGCATATACGATGGTTGTGTTTTTTGTGCGTAGCCAACAATGTTATGTAGACGGGTCTGCGTTTGAAAGAACATCTTGTTTGTTTGTAGCTGAGTCAAATTATTGTGGATTTACAAACAGTACAAGTATTTATGGCAACAGTAGTCCTGTTGAAACAATTGGTGGTCAAGGCCACCACATTGCGAACAACAATTTTGGAGTGTATTGGGAAACAACGTCATGCGTAGGCATCAACAGTGTGCAATGCGTTGTAGAACAAAACATATTTACCGCGCCGATGTTGATGGCGGTTGTGCTTGGACATGACCAACCTTCACCACCCGAGCCTAGTCAATATGGCGTTTCTGTTGCAGCAGATAATTCAATTGTTCGCCATAACTACGTTACTGGCGTAGCTGCAACCAATTTCGGTATTTTTATTCAAAACGCAACAAACTCGCAAATTGACAGCAATACAATTGTTAATTTAGGAAAAGGCGCTGCATACAACACAGATGACAAAATTGCAATTCGAGTATCAGGATCGGGCGCAGTAACTCGATTTTTAAACAACACAATAAATAACAATAATATTAATAACGCAACCGTTGCTATTAGAATTAGCGATGGCGACTCAATAACAATTAGTGATAATTACATCACTGACACTAAAGCCGCAATTTATATTGCGGGTTCAGCAGATTATGAGGCCGTAATCAGTAACAATTACATCAGCGGAGCAGAAAGCGCAATTTTATCTTTTGCTGGAAATTGCAGGGCTTTTAACAATAAGATTTCCAACATTACTGCTAACGGCCCGTCTCAATGGTCTATTCTTATGGCGTATGGGTCGCAACAATTTAGCAATAATTCAATAAGCGGCATCGGCGAATGCACTATGTTTAATTTCACCACTGCCGAAATTATGAACAATGTGTTCACCAATAGCCCTGCGGTTGCTGGTGATTTGTGGCTTCTTAACAATGATGATGGATCTGGCCCTGCTGCTGGAACAGCAACTGCTTACGAGATTAATATTGCAGGTAATAAAAACGCTGCCTTTACGAATTTTGTTCACACTTATCGCGTCTTTGATTACGGCACAACGGACTTTTTGCAGAACATGATTACCACAGCCCCAGGGTCTTTGGTGTGGAATCCGGGCAGCATTGCAAGCGGTAGTGGAGAAACATCACCAGTTATTACGGTTATTTATTCTGCTTTTGGTGATCCTGTGATTGTGGCTGCCCCCTATGATTTACAAGGCATGACAGCTACTGCATACATTGACGGTACAAATTCAGTTCGTATTCGAGTAGACAACAACACTGGCGGCGCAATTGATTTAGCAAGTGGAACTTGGAAAGTTTACGTTCTTAAAGTTTAACGTGCTGGCCCGTTTGACCAGAAATTGATTTTGATTGGAGTATCAAAATGGCTTTAGAAAAAATTGAAATAGTTGACCGCATTGAAGTAGTCGAAAACGGTTGCATTCAAGTTCGCACCAAGACTGCCATCAAAGAAGATGGCGTTGAAATCAGTAACAAGTTTCATCGCCACGTTGTTGTGCCTGGTGCTGACTACAGTGCCGAAGATGCAAAAGTTAAAGCAATTGCTGCATCTATTCACACGGCTGAAGTTATTGCAGCGTATGTTGCTTCACAGCCAGAGTAATCTGGTGTAAGATTAAAAAAACTGTATCGGCCCAGTAGACCGAGGAATCTTAGGATTCAGAAAACATGACTGAAGAAGTCCAAGCCCTAGCGGAAGTAGACTCCGCGCCAACCACGGATGTGACGGCCACACCTGAAGTTGTTGAAAGTACGCCGGAAGTAGCTGAGACACAGCCTGCCAAGACATTCTCGCAAGAGGAACTTGATGCTGCTATTGGCAAACGCCTTGCAAGAGAGCAACGTAAGTGGGAAAGAGAGCAAGCAAATCGGTCTGCGGAAACGCAAATCGTGAAAGCTGCACCAACCGCATCCGTTGATCAATTTGAAAGCCCTGAGCATTATGCGGAAGCATTGGCTTACCAAAAGGCTGAAGAATTGATTGCCAAACGTGAAGCGGCCAAACAGCAATCGGCTGTTCTTGAGAGTTATCACGACTTGGAAGAAGAAGCTAGGACTAAGTATGACGACTTTGAACAAGTCGCCTACAACCCTAAACTTCCGATCACAAACGTGATGGCAGAAACGATCCAGTCTTCGGACGTTGGGCCTGAGTTAGCGTACTATCTCGGCTCTAATCCAAAAGAAGCAGATCGCATCTCACGCATGTCGCCATTGAGCCAGGCGAAGGAAATTGGGAAAATTGAAGCCAAATTGGTTTCAGCGCCCCCAGTTAGAAAAACGACATCTGCGCCAGCGCCGATTTCACCTGTCACCGCACGCTCCGCTGGAGTGTCGGCTTATGACACTACTGATCCAAGGTCTACAAAGACCATGAACGCATCAGAGTGGATTGAGGCCGAACGCAAACGACAAGTGAAAAAGTGGGAAGCGCAGAACCGCTAATTTTTTTAAAGGACTTTTAAAATGTCAAACAGTATTCTGACGATCGACATGATCACAAGAAAATCTCTCGAAATCCTTGAGAACAACCTTGTGATCACCCGTAACGTGAACCGCCAGTATGACGACAGCTTTGCTGTTGAAGGTGCTAAGATCGGTTCAACCCTGCGTATCCGTTTACCTGACCGCGCTCTGGTAACTGATGGCGCCGCCCTGCAAGTTCAGGACGACAACGAGCAGTTCACCACTTTGACCGTTGCCAGCCAAAAGCACATCGGTGTCAACTTCACATCTGCTGAATTGACCATGCAATTGGATGACTTCGCAGAGCGTGTGTTGAAGCCTCGTATCAGCCAATTGGCATCTTCTATTGATGCTGACGTGGCCAATGCGTACAAATCAATCGGTAACACCGTTGGTACACCTGGCACCACTCCTTCTACTTCTTTGGTCTTGCTCCAAGCCCAGCAGAAGCTGAACGAGAACGCAGCTGTGATGTCTCCACGTTACGCTACCGTGAACCCTGCTGCTAACGCTGGCTTGGTTGAAGGCATGAAAGGTCTGTTCAATCCTACAGACACTATCAGCAAGCAATTCAAGAACGGCATGATGGGCACTGGCGTGTTGGGCTTTGACGAGATCAACATGTCTCAGTCTATCAAGCAACACACCACTGGCACTCGCGTTGCTACTGGTAACTCTGTGACCACCACTGTGTCTTCTGAAGGCGCTGCTAGCATTGCTTTGACCGTTGGCGCTGGCTTGACAGTTAAACAAGGTGACGTGTTCACTGTTGCTGACTGCTTTGCTGTGAACCCACAAACCCGTGAATCCACTGGTTCGTTGTTCCAGTTCGTAGCTTTGGCCGATGCAACTGCTGTTAGCACTGCAATCGTTGTGACTGTTGCTCCTATCTACACTGCCGCCAATGCTTTGGCTACCGTTGACAGCTTCCCTGTCGCTGGTAAGGCTGTTGTGTTCGTTGGTGCTGCATCTAGCCAGTATGCTCAGAACTTGGTTTACCACAAGGATGCCATCACTTTTGCAACTGCTGACTTGCTGTTGCCCCAAGGTGTTGACATGGCTGCTCGCGCAGTTCACAACGGTATTTCTTTGCGTATCGTGCGCCAGTACGATATTAACAATGACCGTATGCCTTGCCGTATTGACGTTTTGTACGGTTTCAGCACAATCCGCCCACAAATGGGCTGCCGCATCTGGGGCTAATTGATAGGGGCTTCGGCCCCCATCTTTGTTCGTAACATCTTTTTAAGGAAATTATTATGGCTCTCCCTAATGGCGCTGGTGGCTACCAAATTGGCGCAGGTAACACTTCTGAAGCTCAACTGATTGTTCAAGCGGCTCCAACTGCTTTAACAGCTGCGGCTACCGTTACTGCTGCTCAACTGTCAAATGGTTTGTTTACCTTTGACGGCACAGCTGGCAATATGACTTTGCCCACTGTGGCACTTTTAGAAGCAGGCATTCCTAATGCTGTCAAAGTTAACGCTGCATTCGACTTCTTCGTTGTCAATATTGACGGCGGGTCTGACGATGTAACGGTGGCTGTCGGCACGGGTTGGTCGGTTGTAGGCAATATGCAAGTTGACAACGCTACTTCTGGTCACTTCCGTGCCCGTAAGACTGGCGAAGGCTCTTGGACTTGCTACCGCATTTCTTAAGCATCAAGCCCCGCTTCGGCGGGGCATTTTTCTTCCCTTTTGGAATTGATAAAGGAATTTAATTATGGCAAATACTAAAGCTGTTGGCGTTGCATTCGCTGACCCCGCATTTGATTCGGTACAAGTTGGCTCGTCTGGCGATCCTATCGCTCTCACATCTTCTGGTGTGTTGAACGGTTCTTACGCTACGACTAGCGCAACTAGTGGTGACACTCGCTTGTCTTACAACAAGTTGACTTTCACAAGCACAGGCTCTGGTGAAACGCTTCGTGCGTTTTCCGTAGTGACTGGCGCTGGCGCTGCTGCTGCTGGTACTATCAACGGCGCTCATATCAGCGCTGAAATTGATGGCTCTGGCACTATCTCTGGCGCGGCCAATGCACTTCGTACAACGATTGGCGGTACATCTACCACTCCTGGTGGCACATTGGCGGCAATTCAATTGGACTCCAACTTTGGCGCTGGTGTAACTTTAGCTGGAACATCTGCATTCATGCGCGTGACTGATAGTGGCACTGTAAAAGTTGGTTCGCTGCTTAACATGCCAGCACCAGCATCTAACACAATTTTCCGCGCCAAGGCGGCGGCTGCTGTTACTCACGTTATCAAAATCGTGGCTGACAACGGCACACCGTACTACATCATGGTTTCGGACGCTGTGTAATGCAAATCACCAAGGAATTCTTGGTTTGCGAGATCGAGGAACTTGAGCGAGAAGCAGAAAAAGCTCGTACTTTTCTAATTCAGGCTCAGTCCACGATCTCTGCATATCGGATGTTAATTGCCCGTATTGAAGCACCCGAACCCACGCCCTTGGAGGAATAATGGCCGCAATTTACCTTGAACATCCTATTCACGGCGCTAAAGTAGCGACTATGGACATTGAAGCAGAAGTTGATGAAAAAAATGGCTGGACTCGTTATAATCCAGACACGCTTTCTGAACCTGAAGCGGCTCCTGTGAACGTGCTGGAAGTTAAACGCCGTAGAAAAACCACGACTGAGGTTTAAACATGACAACGTACACCGCTGGCCAACAAATCGAACGGGCGCTTAGACTTCTCGGTGTGCTTGCTGAAGGTGAAACGCCCTCTGCGGCTACGTCCCAAGACGCTTTGATGGCATTCAATCAAATGATTGATTCATGGAACACAGAACGTCTGTCAGTGTTCTCTACGCAAGATCAAATCTTCACATGGCCTGCGAGTTTTATTAGTCGCACCCTTGGCCCAACGGGTGACTTTATTGGCCTTCGCCCCATTTTGCTTGACGATGCTACATACTTCAAAGCGCCAAATGGCGTGTCGTATGGCATCAAAATGATTAATCAACAGCAGTACAACGGTATTGCTGTTAAGACTGTGACTTCTACTTATCCACAAGTTATGTGGGTCAACATGACGTTTCCCGATATTGAGATATATCTTTATCCAAGGCCAACGCAAAACTTAGAGTTTCATTTTGTATCGGTTGAAGAATTAAATCGTCCCGCCAATTTGTCCACCGTGCTGTACTACCCACCAGGCTATTTGCGTGCGTTCACATACAACTTGGCCATGGAGTTCGCCCCCGAGTTTGGCGTTGAGCCAAGCCCTCAAGTGCAGCGCATTGCGATGACTTCTAAGCGTGACCTTAAGCGCATCAACAACCCTGATGATGTGATGGCACTGCCATACGCATTAGTCGCCAACCGCCAACGATTTAACATTTACGCAGGAAACTACTAACATGGCCACCATTGCAATCACCTCCCTCCCCGCCGCCACTGCTGCTGCCGTTACTGATGTCTTGCCAATTGTGCAATCAGGCACAACTAAACAAGTCACCAACGCGCTGTTGTTTACCAATGCAACATTGGTTGCGCCTGCACTTGGTACTGTTGCAAGCGGCAATATTAGCGCTTGTACCAGTACAAGCATGGCGCTGACTACGCCCAATATCGGCGCGGCCACAGGCACAAGCCTAACAGCCACAGGCGCTATTGTGTCAACTGGCACGGCTGGTGTAGGCTATGCTACAGGCGCAGGCGGCACAGTAACTCAAGGAACAAATCGCACCACAGGCGTGACGCTTAACAAGCGTTGCGGTGCTATCACTATGTTCTCTGCGGCTGGTTCTGCTACTGCGGCTACGTTTACCGTTACCAATAGCACAGTCGGCGCAAACGACGTAATTATTTTAAATCAAGCGTCTGGCACTAACTTGTACAATTTGTTGGTTACTGCGGTGGCAGCGGGTAGTTTTAACATTACTTTTTTGACCACTGGCGGCGTAGCTACCGATGCCCCCGTAATTAACTTTGCTGTGATTGATGGCGTAGCTGCTTAATGAAAACGCCGATTCTTGGCTCTACTTATGTAGCGCGATCTGTCAATGCGGCAGACGCTCGGATGGTCAACCTTTTCCCCGAGATTGTCCCCGAGGCTGGTAAAGAGCCTGCGTTTCTGAACCGCGCCCCAGGTCTAAAGTTACTCAACACCATTGGCAACGGCCCGATCCGTGGCTTGTGGGCGTTCTCGTCTAACGACACCACAGCCTTTGTCATATCAGGCACTCAGCTTTACAAAATCACCACCGCGTATGTGGCCACGCTAATTGGCACTGTTGCCGGTACTGGCCCCGTCAGTTTGGCTGACAACGGCACGCAGTTGTTCATTGCGGCCAATGGCCCCAGCTACATTTACAACAACACCACAAACGCTTTTGGTCAGATCACTGATCCAGACTTTCCAGGCGCGGTGACTGTTTGTTATTTGGACGGTTACTTTGTGTTCAACCAGCCCAACAGCCAGTTGATGTGGATAACAGAGCTACTAGACGGCACATCTATTGATCCTTTGGAATTTGTCAGCACTGAAGGATCGCCTGATGGTTTGATTGCCGTGGTGTCTAATTTCCGCGAAGTATGGGCGTTTGGCACAAATTCGATTGAAGTTTGGTACGACACTGGCGCAACAGACTTTCCTTTGCAACGCATTCAAGGCGCGTTTAATGAGTTGGGATGCGCTGCCCCCTACTCTGTGGCCAAGATGGACAACGGTCTATTTTGGCTTGGCCGTGACCGCCGTGGCCAAGGTATTGTCTACCGCGCCAATGGCTACACCGGTCAGCGCATCTCAACCCACGCTGTTGAGTGGCAAATTCAGCAGTACGCTGACATGTCCGATGCTATTGGTTACACATATCAACAAGACGGTCACAGTTTTTATGTGTTGGTTTTTCCTAGTGCCGATACAACATGGGTTTATGATGCGGCCACGCAAGCCTGGCATGAGCGTGCAGGATTTGTTAATGGCGAGTTTACTCGTCACCGTGGTAACTGCCAGATGGCGTTTAACAACAAGATTGTCATTGGCGATTTTGGGAACAACAACATCTATGCGTTTGA
>Ga0208975_1000177_pt1 | contig 34308 bp, 18 predicted proteins | sample GreLakmeER78MSRF_FD_187700 | JGI IMG/M metagenome (GOLD analysis project Ga0208975, IMG submission 187700) | Freshwater lentic microbial communities from great Laurentian Lakes, MI, USA - Great Lakes metaG ER78MSRF (SPAdes) | ecosystem: Environmental > Aquatic > Freshwater > Lake | place: Great...
TAAAACTATATGCATAGCAATAGGCGACGATACTGCCCCATTACTAACATCTAATTTGGCACAAATTTATTGTACTGGTGCTGGCATTAGTGGTGTTACCTATACTTTTCCTGTGGATGGAGTATTTACAGAAGAAGTAACTTTTGTTGCTCAACATAAACAAATTGGTGGGTGCGGCATATCAATTAGTGAAGATACAACATCACAAGCAAAAACCAGACAATATTATAGCAGTGGCGCGCCATCATTAGTTACTAGCGCTGGTAATTTAACTAATATTACTATTAGCGCATCTATTAATAGAGAAAATTTATTTAAGCTGGGTCAATGGCAGTCTTATCATAATTATCCTAACTTACCAGCTGAAGTTACTGTGGAATTTGAGGTTAGTGCCACTAGCCTGGATGGTGTAGGAATTACTACCGTAGCATCTTGTGCTAGTCCAACTGGAGGAGCATTTGATCCACAAGATATAACATTAGATATTTGTGGTAAAACATTTACAATGGAAAAATGTAAACTAAGTAGCGTTACCTACGGAGGAGGAGATACTGGTGGAGGAAATGCTACTATTAATTTTACATATACGACATATAATAGTTTAGAGGTTACATAACAATAATTTTTAGGATTTATGCAAGACATAGAGGAATTAACATATAGAATTATTAATGGATATTATTATCTTAATATAAATCATAAAATATATAAGATATTATCTCCTACACTGCCTATTAAACAACAGGCACATAATATATACTTATCTATTATTAATAGTAATAAATTTGATGATACTAGTTGGATTAGAAAGTCTGAAGCTCAAGCTATTCTTAAAAATAATCAATTATGGGACGATGATAAAGAAAATCAACTTAAATTATTAAATAATAGACTTGATGATATGAAGATTGAGTTATATGTAAAGTTTTTAGATCCAACAATGAAGAAAAAAATTAAGACCAGTTTGTATACTGGAAAAATCAAAATACAGGAGATGCTTAATATTAAAAATTCTATGGATCATTTAACATTGGAACATTATGCTGATGGATTAAAAAATGAACATATTATTTTAAATACGGTGTATGATAATAATGATAATTTAGTTTTTGGAGATGTTGTTGATACGGATTTTTTTGAGTCTATAGTAATAGCAATTAATAAGTCTTCAATAGGAATGGAAACACTAAGGGCTATAGCTAGACACGATATATGGAAATCTTATTGGGATGCTGCAAAGGAAAGTATTTTTCCATTACCAGCATGTAATTGGACAGATGAACAAAGACTGCTTATAAATTTGAGTAAAATGTATAATTCAGTTAGAGAGCATCCTGAATGTCCAGATGATGATCTTATAGAAGATGATGATGCGTTAGATGGTTGGATGTTATTTCATAGGCGTAAAATTGAAAAAGAACGTAAAAAAAATAAATTAATGGATAGTGTTGGCGGAAAATATAAAAATGCTAATGAAATTTTTGTTGTAACTAATTCTATAGAGGAGACAAAAGAAATTTATAGTTTGAATGATCCAGAAGCCAGAGCTGCTATTAATCATATGAAATCATTGGCTAAAAGTTCTGATCAACCTATTCAATGGGCCGATTTACCACATGTTAAAGCCGATTTACAAAATAAATTAAGACAAAAAAATGCTGCTAAGGGAAAATAAATTATGAAAAACAATCAAAACAATAGTAGTAGACGACAAATTATTGATCAAATGGAAACTAGATTTAAAACTATTATGATAGGTTCTATAGCCCGATTTGAAAAAGAATTTGGGGCTTTATGGAATAATAATAATGAACCAACAAATGATCAAGAGGTTTATTTTGGAGATAAATGGGAAGATTTGAGACAAGACCTGTTGGATCATGGTAATAATCAAATCCGCCAAGGATTAGAAGAATTGAATATGTATTTAAATAGTGTTGAAAAATATAGATTGCAAGTATTTTATAATCAAAATAGGAGACCTAATAATGAGTGATACTTTTAAGATTAAGACGCAGGATAAAGAAACTAGTTTTCTAGTAAAAATGCCTAGCTTACAGAACCAAAGAGAAGGACAGAAAGTATATAATCAAGCTTTCTCTGATGCTGTTAAGTCTGGTTCTATAGTTAGGGCAAAATTGGATGATCTATTAACAGAGCAAGGACTTTGGGATGACACTAAACAGGCTAGATTTTTAACTATTCAAAAAGAATTAAATGATAGTGAAAAAAAGCTGGCTGTTGGAGGCATCTCTCTTAAAGAAGCCAAAAATGTGGCTATCTCAATGAAGAAGATCAGAGATGAGCTTAGAGACCTTATTTCTGTTAAAACTAATCTTGATACACATACAGCAGAAGGTCAAGCAGATAATGCTAGATTTAACTATCTAGTTTCGTGTTGTGTGGTGTATAATGATAACAAGAAGACTTATTTTAGTAACTATGAAGATTACCTAAATAGATCTTCTGATCCTGTTGGGGTCTTGGGTGCTCAAAAATTAGCCTCTATGCTTTATGGCTTAGACTCTGATTTTGAGAAAAAATTACCAGAAAATAAGTTTTTATTGGACTATAAGTTTATTAATGAAGATTTAAGATATGTAAATAATAATGGTAAGCTTGTTGATGAAGATGGTAGATTGGTTGATGAAAATGGAAGGTATATTAATCAGGAAGGAAAATTTGTTGATAGAGAAGGAAACTTAGTTGATGAAAAGGGTGATTATATTGTAGATTTTAGGCCATTTACTGATGATGATGGTAAACCAGTTGTATTGGAAAAATCAAAGAATGATACACCAGCTACTCAAGAAGCAATCGCAAAAGTTGTTGATGAGGCAAAACCAGCCACAGAACCAGCTTCATCCCCATCTGTTAATGGCTGAAACTATATTAGTGTCTAATTTAAATACTTGTAATAATCCTCCATGTTCTTTGGATGTGGAGGATTTTTATTTACTACATAGACTAATGGATTAATAATTTATGGCAGCAGCATTTAATTTAACAGCTCAAATTAATTTACGCGGACCAACAAATACACGAGCAATAGCTTCGTCTATTCGTAAGCAGCTATCAAATATTAAAGTTAAAGTGGACCTTGATCTTAAAGGATCATCATCAAAAAGTATTGCTGCTGTTAATAAAGGTTTACAAAATATATCAGCAAATGCAGCAAGAGCTAATACTAATATTAATCAATTAAATGCAAATATTCAAAGATTAGCTGCTAGTCTTGGTGGACTAGGAACATCTGGTCCACAAACTTTAGCAGCTACTGGTAAGGCTGCTAGTAGTGCTGGTAAATCTGTTAACGAAGTTTCTACACAGATGCAAGAATTCGGCAAGCAGTCTGGATTAGCTATTCGTCGTTTTGCGGCATTTAGTACGGTTACTGGTGTTATTTATGGATTAACTAGTGCTGTTAGTAGCGCGTATAAAGAATTTATTACATTTGATAAAGAAATAGTTAGATTATCTCAAGTTACTGGTACTAGTGTAGCAGGATTAGCTGGAATTACTAGCGAAATTACTAAACTATCAACAGGTCTTGGAGTAGCATCTGCTGACTTACTACAAGTATCAGTTACTCTGGCTCAAGCAGGCTTATCTGCACAAGATACTAAAACTGCACTAGAAGCATTAGCCAAATCAGCACTAGCTCCATCATTTGATGATCTTAATAGTACTGTAGAAGGTAGTATTGCTTTAATGAGACAGTTTGGTATTAGTACAGGAGAATTAGAGGGTGCTTTGGGTAGTATTAATGCTGTAGCAGCAGCATTTGCTGTTGAAGCTAGTGATATTATTACTGCAATTCAAAGAACTGGTGGAGTATTTGCAAATGCTAGCAAGGGAGTAAGTACAGGAACAGAAGCTTTAAATGAATTCGTGGCAATATTTACGAGCGTACGAGCAACTACTCGTGAAAGTGCCGAAACTATTGCTACTGGATTAAGAACTATTTTTACTAGAATTCAAAGAGGATCTACCATAGAAGCTTTAAAAGAATATGGCGTTGTTTTAACAGACTTAGAGGGCAAGTTTATTGGACCATATGAGGCTGTGCGTAGACTTAGCGAAGGTTTGGCTGGTTTAGATCCTCGTGATTTACGTTTTGCTAAAATTGTAGAAGAGCTTGGTGGCTTTAGACAGATTGGTAAGGTTATCCCTCTTATACAACAGTTCGCTACCGCACAAAATGCATTGGGAGTTGCTCAAAGAGGTCAGTCATCTCTAAGTAAAAATGCTTTAGAAGCTCAGAAATCTCTTGCTGTTCAGTTTGAAAAAACCAGACAAGCTTTCGTTGCACTTATTCGTGATGTTGGTAATAGTGGTACATTTAGAACCATAGCAACGATTAGTCTAACAACAGCTAATGCATTTATCAGTTTGGCTTCAGCACTAAAGCCATTATTACCAATGCTTACGGCATTAGCTGCTATTAAGGGAGCATCTGTTCTTAGCGAGTTTAGTGCTGGATTTTTAGGTGGTCTTGGTGGTGGCGGAGGAGCCAAGGGAGGTGGTGGAGGTGGTGGCGGAGGTGGTAGTGGTGGCGGCGGAGGTGGTGGCTCAGGAGGAGGCGGTCGTGGTAAAGGTGGAGCAGCTAGTTCCAAAGCTGTTATTGCTAACACACACGCTATTTCAGCAAATACATCTCAACTATCTACTGTTAATACAACACTAGCTACTATGATTAGTAGTTTAAATAATTTAACACAAGCTATAAACAATATGACTCCTCCATCAGCAGGACCAACAACTGCTAATAGTGGTGGAAGGATTTTGGGTTTTGCTAAGGGAGGATCTGTTCCTGGAACTGGACGAGGAGATAAGGTGCCAGCCATGCTTGAGCCAGGCGAAGTAGTAATGAGTAATAAAGCTGTAAATAAATACGGACGAGGTAAGTTAGTTAGAATGAATAAATATGCAGTAGGAGGCCCTGTTGATATTGAGGATTTAGAAAATAGAGATGGTTCATCAACTATTATAGAATCTTATGGTTTACCATATATACAAAAAAAAGATAAAATATTAGGCAATATTAATCGTGAAAATATAACATTCGATCCCAATTCTACAATTATAAATTGGAAAAAAATAGTTAAGGACACAGATTCTGTATACCAAAGACTTAAAACAGAAAATCCAGATGCAAACACATCCAAGCTCACCAATCAGGCTTCATCAAAAGCTTTTGAACAAATGATAGCACAAATTAAAGGAGGATCTCCATCAGAACAACCAAATTATCCCGTAGATATCATAAGAAAAAAAACAAATCCTTTAGAAGTAAAATTTACTAAAGACCCAGTTCCAGATATTGATTTACTTAGTAAATTATATAGATATAGATATGATAAAACAACTCTTGGAAGATATGGTTTTACAAAAAATATAGATAAAGACCCACCCATAGACATAGGAACACTAGACGTTGTTCAAATGGGTCCAAATCAAAAAAAAGCTTTTTCTAGTTGGTATAGCTCAAATAAAAAGAAAATTTTAAATAAAAATTTTGGAGGTCAAATACAAAAATTTATGGCAGGAGGAGTAGCTGAAGCTGGTGAAGCTATGACACTAGAAGACGCTAAGAAAAAAAGTAGAAAAGAAATTATGGAAATATTGGCTAGTAGGCCAGGAGGTATTTCTACAACAGAAAAGGCAGCGAAAGTTGGAAGTGGCGAAGTATATAAAATATTAGGACAAAGAAATCCTAATGCTGCTACGGAATCTCTTAAAGAAGCTATATTAAAAGAATATGTTAAAACATATAATAGACAAGCTGGAGCAACTCAAGGACAAATAACTAGAATGACTAATCAGGGATTAGTAGTTGCTGCTGCTGGTATGTTTGGTAATAAATTTGCAGATACGACAGAAACAATAGAGTCCTCCAAATTGTCATCGCCTGCTAAAGTAAGAATAATGAGTGGGGTTATGGGTGCTAAAACAGCAGCTTCTTTAGATGCTATGTTTACCCAAGAAACAGAAAAACTAACAGATAAAGGAGCAGAAACTCTTTTAATATCAGACATTCTAGAAAAATTTGGATTAGGTAAAGAGCTTAATTTAGATTTTGATAGAACCCTAGCTATGGGAGCAGATGAGATTTTATCAGATCCTGGTTCTCCAGTTTTTTCTGAATTTTCTGACAGAAGTAAAGTACAAGAGGCGCTAAAAAAAGCAAGACTAACAGCCCTTGGAGAAGCCCTAGCGTCTTCTGTTAAAGATAGACCAGAGCTACTAGGCTCTACTAAAATAGTAACAGCTAGACCAGATTCTACACTAGATCTAGTTCAGAGTTGGCTTAGTTCTCAAGGATTACCTATTCCATTATCTCAATTTAAAGGTTTTGGAGGAGCGGGAGTTAAAGCCGATGATATAGCTAAACTTAAGGCAGCTTTCTTGAGTCCAGGATCCTTATTTGTTGATGATGATGCTAGAAATATAAGTGCTGCTAGCTTAAGAAAAGATGTTACATCATATCAGTATGGAATTGGCAAAAGCCTACCCAATAGTCAAGCAGAAGGAGATATTCAAGGATTATTATTAGAACAGATTATACAAAAGCTTGGCGGCCCAGGAGCATCCAAAGGATTTGGTTTTGACTTTCCAAAAGGATTAGGAGCCGCTGCTAAATATTTTGATTTACCAGATGATATTCCAACAGACGTTAAAAGAACAATTAATGGGCCATCAACTATTACAGATAATATAGTTACTTGGCTTAAAAATGTTATGGGTTATGCTAGTGGTGGTAAAGTAGATTATTATTCATTAGAAAAAAATAGTGGATTAAATTCTAGAGAATTCGAAGATATAGCAAACTTTGCTAAGACGAATGGTTTTTCTTTGGAAGAATTTAAAAAATATCTACAACAAAGAATACAACAGAAACAGGCTAAATCTGGATTAATGATGGATCCAGCCGGTTTATTAAGGAGTATTACCCCAGAAGTATCATCAGCAACACAGAGACAAATGGATTTGGCCCGTTCTCTAATGGGGCCAACTGATGCGCAGTATAATCCAAAGTATGATAATGCTAGAAAATTTGCTATTGGTGGTTTAGCAGATGCTACTGGTGAGATGGCTGGTTTAATGACAGGACTATATGGAAATAGACAAGCCAAAAAACCAGAATCTAAAGAAGATAAGAAACAAAAGAATTTTGGTAAGATAGCTCTTAGAGATGAAGGACGATCCATCAGTGCCACATATTTTAAAAATGATGATAGATCTGGTTCTGTTAGTGCTTATAAGATGAGGGATTATTTATATTATGTAGGCTTGTCTCAGGCTACTAAAGGTTATGGCCCTAAATTATATGACGCTGTTATGGAAGCTGTAACGGCAAATGGGGCAATGTTAACTGCTGATAGAACTAGTGTGAGTGGAGATGCTAAAAGAGTTTGGGAATATTATTTTAATAATAGAAGTGACGTAAAAAAGACCCCACTTAAGCCTGATGATTGGACAAGAAATTCGTCCATGGTTGATCCTAAACTATATGGTAAAGAAGATACTTGGCCACCAGCTAGTGATCCAGCATGGATATTACAAAGCGGATATAGCAAGAGCCCCGACCTAATTAATGATAAAAGCTCAGTAATAAGACTAGATCAGCCTCAAGATTCTAGAACTATGGCTCTAGACTTTTTCCGATCTAAACAAACTTTTGCTTCTGGAGGATCTGCGCAATCCACTGTTCCTGCTTTATTAACTCCGGGTGAGGCTGTTATAGGGCCAAAAACTGCTAAAAAAATTGGATATGGCACTTTAGGAAGAATGAATAAGGCTGATAAAAATGGAATGGGACAATATGCTGGTGGTGGTGACGTTAGCCTAGTTCCAGGCACAGGAAATAGTGATACATATGGTCCAGTACAATTGCCTGTTGGTAGTTATGTTATTCGTAAAAAAGCCACCAAAGCTTTAGGATTTAATAGTGGCGGAGCAGTCGGTGTTAGAAAATTTGCTTCTGGAGGAAGTGTAGATGCTGATAGAATGGACTATTTAAATAGAATAGCTGATAAATTAGGAATTACAGTTCAACAATATGAGCGTAGCGTTAGACAACAAATTTATAAGAAGGCATCAGGAAGTGCCGCCGCCAAAACATCCTCTCAAACTGATATACAAGATTTATTAACTAAAAATCTTAGTAATATTGGAGACGCTGATGTTGAAAAAGAAACTAGAGAAGGCTTGACTAATCTTTTTAAGAAAATTGATCCAAAGATAGATGATACAAAATTATCTAAAACTATAGACGATATTGTTGACGGTATGAAAAAAGGATTTTCTGTATCAGATCTAAAAAATAGCTCAACAGAACTAGAACAAATTTTAAATCAAAATATTACAATACAATCAGAACTTTCTTCTGCTACTGCTGAATTTGAAAAAGAATTAGGATTTTTAACAGGCAAAATGAAAGTTAGAGGTATTGATGTTAAAGCGCAAAAATCATTACAAGAAGGTAAATTTGGGGCTTTAGAAAAGGGTAATATTCGACAAGCACAAAGAAATTTAGAATCTCCAACTGGAAAAGTATTAGATAGAATTGGTCAGGCTAATAGTACTGCTAATATACCAGGAATGAAATTACTAGAACGATCATTTCCTAATGTAGCAGATAAATTAAATAAAATGGGTGATAAGGTTGGTGGTATAACCGGAGTTATTGGAGCAGCAGCTTCTCAATTAAGTTCTCAGATGCCCACTATTCTTAGTACATTAGATCATTTCGCTGGGACTGTTTCAGAAACTAGTCCTGCTATATCTGGTTTACAAGGAGCATTGAAAAGTGCTAGTAGTTTTGGTTTAAGCGGATCTATTGTTGGTCAACAAGCTTTTGGTGCTAAAGGAGCTGCTGTTGGCGGAGCAGTAGGTTTGGCTGGTGGAGCAGTTTCTGGTTTTATTAAAGAGTCCACGGCCAAAGAGGTAGAAATGGCCATGAAAGGAGTTAGTGGAGCATCCAATACCCTATCTAAAACGTTAGACGAATTAGCTAGTTCTAGAACATTTGCAGAAAGAGAGGAGCTTCAAGATAGAGCAAATAAAAATTATGAAGCTTTAAATGTTGCATTAGAAACATCTGCTAAAACCATAAAAGATAATAGAGTATGGAGTGCTGTTTCTGGTGGATTAGAAGGATTTTTAAGCACTCTAACAACCGTTATAGGAATGATGGCCGCAGTAAATATGAGTGGAGGTGGTTTTGGCGCTGGTGCTGGTGGAGGCGGTGGCAAAGGACCAAAACCCAGAAGAAAGCCACGAAAAGCTATTGGTGGTAGAGTAGGACTAGCTACCGGAGGATTAGTTCCTGTTAAATTAGCTAGCGGAGAAGGAGTTTTTACTCCACCATTACCAACCAGTAAAAATGAATTAGACCAAATGAATCAGGCTGATAGAAATGGATATAAGCCATCATTTGGTGGACAAATGGGTATAGTTCCTGGTAGTGGTAGTGGCAAAGTTGATAATTTTGATACTATGTTACCAGAAGGTTCGTATGTTATAAGAACAGATGCTATGAAAGCTATGAACGAACAAGATATATTTGCCGCTAAGGGAGGCAGAATATCTCGTCAAGGATTATCAGTAGGAGGAAGAGTACAATCTTTTGCCAGTGGAGGAGGAGTTAGAGGATATGCTGCTGGTGGATTAGTATTAAAGCTTATAGGCGGAGCTATTAAACAATTAGGCCCATATTTAGCAGCTGCTTTTGCAGGCTCAATTGTCGAAGGATTTACTGCTTACCTAGATAATTCTACCGAAAAAGAAAGACTAAAAGCAGAGGTAGAGAGTTTACAGCAATTAAGAAGAATAGCAGATAATAGCGAGGCTTTTGCAACAGGAAATAAGGGTTATGCCGAAAGGGTGATGACACTCAGTGAACCTATTGAAAAAGCATCAATGACAGCTGATCAAAGACGATCAGCATATGGTCGTAGCAGAGATAGTTCTGGCAGATTAAACTCTTTGAATATACTACAAGAGCAAGAAGCTAGAACGTCTCTTAGTGCTGAGGGTATGAATGTTAGTGATAGTCAGAGTGTGCAAGAATATTTGGATAGCTTGGGAGAAGGTACAGAAAAACGTAAAAAGGCTGATGCGGCAGTAATCAAGGCTCAAGAAAGATTAAGACAAAGAATCTATTTAGAAGCTAGACAAAGACAAGGAGTTAGCGAAGATATTGCGGCTAAAGAATATAGATCAGCACAATTTGATGATAAGGGTGGAGCAAAGAATAAAGCTGCTCAAGATGTAAATACCCTTGTGGAAAGAGAGGTTGGTGGTGAAAATAGATCTAGAATATTAGCTGATAGATTAGAAATAGTTAATAGAGCTGTTAAAAAATTTACATTAGATATTACTGATGTAATGAATAGATTATCTTCTAATATGACTCGAATTGTTGATGAAATTGGGGCTAGCGCTGATAGGGCTAATAGTGTTTCTGGTGAGTTGTCCGGATCTGGTGCTAAAGCTTACTCTGGAGATTCAGAAAATCTAAGAGTATTACAGAATATAAGTGCTTATAGTAGAGAAGAGCTTGGTTCTGCTGTTGACAGTATCAGTAAAGGATTGGGAGATAATGAACAAACGCAGAAGATGGGTGATTTTATCAAGGGCCTTCAGGTTATTCAGCAGGAGTTGCCTTTGATTCTTAGAGATACTGCTGGTGGCGATATCAATGAGGGGGCAGAATCTAATATAAGATCAAAACTTGGTCAAATGTTTGGTGGATTAGATATGAGTCCAGAGATCCGTCGTCAGTTAGAGGATAGTGTTATGGATTGGATTCAGGCTAGTACTTCCATGAATAGACAAGGTATGACTATGGAAGATTTAGCTGGTAATGTTGAGGGTTTTAAAGAACTAAGTGATGCTGGTGAAAAAGCCAGACAAACTTTTGAGGAATATGCTAGAAAACAACTTGAAGTTAATCGTCAACTTGGGGCTATGTCGGATAATTTAGCTACAAGTTTTGAGAAATTAGCAGATAATACCATTAAGGTTCAAGACATATCCCTCCAGTCAGCATTACAGCTTAAAGAAAAGTTTGGTCAAACCATATCCCTAAGAGAAATGAATGCACCGTTCGAATCTTCTGTAAGAGGATTAACTGGAGGAATAACTGATCCAGCAGCCATAGGTAAACAAATATCAGAAGCTATAGCACAAAAAAGAGTATTAGAAAGTGATCCTAGTAAAGCTACAAGCGCACTAGGCTCTGGGCAAATAGCTGGCTTAACGTCAAAAATAAATAAATATCAAAGAGCTTTGGATGTTTTAGCAAATAGTACTGATAGAGCATCATCAGCACTTAAGAAGATCGATGAACAATCACAAATATCTGCTGGTCGTCGTCGTAGCGTAATGGATTTCTTTGGTATGTTAGATAATCCAGAAGCTATGATGAATTTTAATAAAGAAACTAGTTCCTATAACAGAGTTATGGGTGGCGCAGGAGGAGTTGGGGATATTCAAGGCGCTCTATCGACACTACAATCATTAGAGGGATCAAGAAGTCCAGAAGAATTTGCTAATTTACAAAAACAATTATTTGATAATATAACAAGAGTACTTGGCAATAGTGGAATGGATCCGGTTCTTATTGACACATTCAAAAAAACTTTTGCTGCTGACTTTGGAAAACCACAAGATAATCCTCAGATAAAACCATTTATTGATGCGTTCAATGAGGCGGCAAAGATTCAATCAGATGCTGTTAGAGCACAATCTGATTTAATATCTCAAGGCGGTCAGCTATTATCCAATGCCCTAGCAGCATCTGCAACAGATTTTACTACCAAAATGAGAACAGCCGTAGATGGGGTGGTTGCTCAATTAAATGCTGTAGCCAATAGATTAGGATTAGCAGGAGCGGCTCCTGCGGCTGGCGGAAGAGCCAAGGGTGGTATTGTAGGTTATTATTCTATGGGAGATATGGTTAGTTTTACTCCTCAAGGCACAGATACTGTACCGGCAATGTTAACTCCGGGAGAATTTGTAGTTAATAGAGCTGCTACTAGTAAACATTTACCATTATTGCATAGTATTAATAGTGGCAAATATAGTAGTGGTGGTAAAGTAAAATATCTTGCTGCTGGTGGCCGTGTACCAGGAGCGCCAGAATTTGATCTTGGTACGACCACAGAATATAGAGAAGAGAATAGTTTTGGAAATAGAAGTATTTCTACATTATCTCAGCTACAGTATGAATCCAGATATGGTGTGCCAGGAGTTAGGGATAATGTAAAAATGATTTCTGATGATATGTATGATTCTCTTAAAAATAGGTCTACAGAAGAGTCAAGATTAAGACAAGAAGGGACTCCTATGCTTTATCATGACGAAAGCACAAGGGGTAAGATTAAAAAAGCCAATCAATTAAAACTCAATAAAAAACAATATACAGAATTATCTATTGGAGAAACAGAGCGTAGAATACCTCTTTATCAAAGACAAACAGCAGAATATTATCCGAATGGAGCAGATTTTGATCATAGAGCATTTGATCAAAAGATGTTAGATTATAAAGACTTACCCACACTAAATTATCTAAATGTAGATATTCGTTCAAATAAACAAAAAATCGCAGCTGTTAGTCAGGCCATGCAAACTAGAGATGGTTTTCCAGACTTATTGGCAAAGTATTTATTAGGTTTAAAAGAGTATGAAAGCACATGGGCAAGTATGGGACTTGGTATGGCTTTAGATTTAGAGAATCTAGTTCCTGGTTCTGTAACTGCTGATGCTGGCCCAATGATTGCTAGTAAAGCATTAGGATGGTTAAGTAAAAATACAGGTATAACAAAAGGCATATCTACTGCTATTAAAAAAGGGGCTACAACTCCTCTTGGTAAATTAAAACAAGCTAGTACTAAGGACTCGGGTATTGGTAGAATCTCAGCTAAAGATTTAGGTTTGCCAGAGTTTGCCCCTGCCAGCCCAGCAGCTTCTACCAAAGCAAAACCTCCTAAACCAACTAGTGGATTTGATAGAGTTATACAAATAACAGATGATGTTAAAAGTCTTATTGGTAGACTTCAGTCAGAAACTGGCAGTAAACTAGCATCTAGTTTTAATAAGTTAGGTGCTGATAATTTATTACAAAATACAAGGAATGCGTTGGGTATTTTTGGTATAAATCCAGAAGATTTCTACTTAGCTATGCCAGATTCTATTAAAGTAGCCCCCAGTCTTAAAGATATGAGAGGATACTATGCTGCTAATAAAGGAGCATATAGCGGCTTAGGAGATGTAGTAATACAAAAAGATGTTACTGCAAAAACCCTGTATCATGAAATGGTGCATAGCTTATTTGATGGAGTAAGAAAAAAGGGTGGTGGAGCTTGGGAAAGATATCAATCCAAAGTTATGGAAGTTTTTAGTGGCAATGATCCTTATAAACTTACTGATGCCATAGCACAGTATAGTGATAGCTATAAAGCACAAGATATTGTTTATGGTAAATATTATAAATTAAGATGGTTAGACGATTTAACTAATGGTGTTAACAATAAAGACCTAAGAGAGAAAATTTTAGATACATATCCGGAACTTCAGAATTTCTTTAGAAATCCAAAGAATATGAATATTCCATATGATACTAATTTTGATAGAATCGTTGGTGGCGCTTTAGAGTTAAGCGGTAGACCAGAATTATTAAAAACTGCTAGTGGTTATGGTATGGAGGAGTTTTTAACTAAGTTGGTTGATAGTTCTAATTTAATGAGTAATCAGCAGCGACTAGGATTAAGTAAAATATTAGATGATTTATTAGCAGGGCCTCCCCAAACCTTAAGAGATAATAGCGTTTTGGCTAGTCTTAATACTCCAACAAAATGGGAAGTATTAAAACAACAGTGGACAAGAGTTACAGATCCATTAAGAAGAATGGTCTCTCCACGAAAATCTACGCCAACAACACCTAAAGCCACAACTGCTCCGCCAACCACCACAGGCACATCGGCTGGAGGAGGCACTCCAAGAACAGGATCTCCTGGAGCACGAACTACTGGTCAGCCGCCGGTTCCTCCCAAACCAAGACCAAAAACAAAATCAAATAGAGGAGGCTCATCATCTACTTCAACAAGATCACGCTCGGGTAAATCATGGTCTGATTATTTAGCTAGTAAGTTTGATGATACTAAACAATGGTTAAGTGGAGGAGATGGACCATGGACCTCAAGGGCTAGCACATGGCTTGGAAGAATCTCGAATGGATACTTTCTTGGTAGTCTTGGGGTAGGAGCAGGCACATCCTTATGGCCCTGGATTACTGGGAATAGTTCGTTACCACCAGATGCTAGTTCTTCGTCAGATTCTTCTAGGCCAACAGGTGGCCCACTACCGCCCCCAGCGTTTGATCCAAAACAAGATCCAGTTGCCGATATAAAATATGCTACTGAATTTGCTAGAAAATTTGCTACAACAAATACATCTGCAAAAGACGCATTTACTAGTGATGATGGTAAATATAAATTTGGCCAAGTATTAAGAGCGGCCAAAAACTTAGGACTAAAAGATCCTATGGGTGTTACTGATTTTAGAGTACGAAGCGCTACTATACCATCATACGAAGCAGGAGATGGCTCAGACAAGGGAATACTATTAAGTGCAAAAGAAAGAGCAGATAAAGAATTAGAACTTAAAGAACTAGAAAAATCTATAGCAGATGCTGGGGATTATAATCTAGATAATGATCCCAATATGCGTACGATAGTTGGTCGTAGAGATCAACTACGCAGACAATTACGAGGAGATTATAGAGCACAAGTTAATATGGGTATTCCTACTGGAGAAGGTGGAGGTCCGCCAAAGTTTAGTATGGTTGCTCCTAGAATACCGCAACCAGAAGATTTTGGTTTTTCATCTCTTGATAAATATAATGATGAATATATTTTTAATCTTAATAAAAGACCATATAAAAATATTGTTAGTAAAGCAATGTCTAGTGCATATTTAAAAGATTATACTGAGCTAGAGAAGCAGAGAGCTATTATTGGCTCACCTATTGCAGACACCAGCTCGGGCGCTGCTCAAACTAATGGAGATAATTTAAAACAATATAAAACTAATTTTGAGCAAATACAGGCCGAGGCGGCTGATGCTGGTTTATTAAATGCTGGTAGTATTTTAAATAAATTTAATAGTCTTAAGAAATCATATTTAAATGATTTTGGACCAGTGGATGGTGTTGATGCTAATGATATACCACTTGCTCCTGGGGCTAAGGAAACAGCAAATTCTCAAGGAGAAGCTATTAGACAACACTTAATGAGTAAATTAGGAGATACTAATTTTACGAAACAGCCTTTTAAAGGAAAAGGTTCTGTTTCTGGTGTTACAAAAGAGGATCAAGATAAAGCTAGAGCAGTTATGGCTGATATGGTTACCAGATACGGAGTATCAGGAAGTACTGATGAAGAAAAACAGTCTCAGCTAGCGTCTTATCTTCAGAATATGTCTAGTAAGGATAGAAGAATTATTGATTCTGATAAAGCATGGGGTTCTTTTGATAATAATATAAAATCATATAACGATCAGCTAGAAAAATATTGGATAATTAGAGCACGATATGAGAATAGAGATACTCTTAAAAATGATCCTTTAAGTATGATGGAAGGATCTCCTGTTATTGACCCCAAAATCAGAGATGCTAAATTAGCTGAGGTTAGAAAAATAGATGATACTATTAGAGATTTACAAAAACAACCTGGAGGAGCACCAGACAAAGAAGAAATTGAAAGAAAAATAGCTGAAAAACAAAAGATTTTAGATGATCTATATGGTGGTTCTGGCGGAGCAAAGTTTAAATCCGTACCATCAATGGATTATCTATTATTTAATGATCCTGCTGATACTAGTCGTATCAATCCATTTAAATATTTTACTGATAAATCAAACGTTTACGGACTACCTAACACGAAAAATACTTCTGGAGCACAAATATATGCTAATCAAACCAATGAAGTTATTAAACAATTATTAAGCTCATATGGCACTGCTTTCGGAATAAAAGCCCCAACACCAAATAATAATGAGGAATTTCAAAAGTGGATCAAAGGTATTGATTCTGAAAAAGCTACTAGTTTACCATCAAGCTCTGTGAATAAAAATTGGAAGCTCGATAAATTACAAAATATGTATAGTTTAGCTGGTAGTGACGATACTAATTGGGCTGGTAAGTTTGGGCTTTGGAGCTTCAATAATGAAGAAAATGCTTACGATAGTAATTTTGCAGAAAATTATAAAACTAAATTTTTACAAAAAGCTCGTGACTATCTGATACAAAAGAGTGAACAAATTTCTGGCGAGCAAATTAATCTACCTAAAAATACTACTAATTATCTTAAAGCTATAGATGCTATGTCATTATATAGTGGTAAAATGGATAGAAATATATATGGTAAAGTTAATGGCGGTTTTGGAGCATTAAATATTAGTAAAAAATTAGAGGGCGCCAATGAAGAGGACAAAGCAAATAATTTATATAGACAAATTAGTCGCTCATATAACGCGTGGAGAAGATCCAATGTAGATAAAATATTTGGTGGTATTACAACAGCCGATTTACCACGATGGAAGACAGTAGATGATAAATACCAGTTCCCCGGTAGTCCAGAAGAACTAAGATCGGCCGTCACAACAGATATTGATACATTGGAAAGAATTAAAAATCTAGATACCTATGTAATAGACAGCATTCTTAGTGGAGCAGGACCAGCTCAAATGAGATCTGTTAGTGGTTTTGGTAATCTATTAGCCGCTGGTAATGTTGCTATAGGAGAAGCTGGAGCTACTGGATTAGAAGGTGTAACAGGAGAAACTAAGCTTTTGGATCTTTTAGCACAAACTTTAAATTTTAGCAATCCACACCTTGTACAAGATAGGCAGGCTAAATTACAGTTTGTTATAGATAAAGATTTATCTAGTAATTTAAAAAATAAAATATATTCTAAGGATGAGCCTCAGTTGGATTCTAATTTACATATATTATCAGGAGCATATAATTTATGGGATTCTTTAAAGAGTTATGGAGTAGATCCTAATACCAGAATACCAACAGTTAATATTATTGATTCTGATAGCGGACAACTAGAATCAATTATTGGCGGAGCAAATAAAGAGGCTATGATTGGCAATAAACCTATTAGGCTTGATACTAATTTTGTTTCCAATTATCTTAACGAATTTAGTGATTATCAAGACGAATACGATACAGTTAGATCAGCAATGGACAAAATATCCAAATCAGCAGCTAATACTGGACAGCAAAATATTGCTGGACTCATAGGCACTGCTACCCCATTTCAAAATGCAGCCTATATACAGGCACAAAAAATGATTGATATACAATCACTAGAAAATAAGCCAACACCAGCTACTGATGCAGCATCAACAGACGGTACTAATAAACCACAGTATAGGGCTAAAGGAGGAATGATTTATGCTAGTGCTGGAGCATTAGTAAATTATGCGCCCCGAGGCACAGATACTGTTCCAGCCATGTTGACTCCTGGAGAATTTGTGATTAATAGACAATCAACAGCCAAACATTTACCATTACTTAAAGCAATTAATAGTGGTTCAGTAGAAGGTAGTACTAATGGTATATCTTATGCTAGGTCTGGTGGTATTATTAATCCTATATATAGATTTGATGGTGGAACTAGCATGATGGGTGCCGTTCAGTCTATGGGTAAAGCTATGGGATTTGATACTAGTGGAATTAGTTCAGTTTTTAATAATTTTATTACCTCCTTTAATACCGAAACAAATAATTTTGGATCATTAATTAATAATCTAGCTAAGGTTTTTCCAGCTTTAGGCGGTCCAGTTAGCGCTTTTGGTGGCCATGTTGATAAATTGGTTAAGGTTCTTAATGATCTTAAGTCTATAGAGATTAAGGGACCAAACATTCCTGATACTATTACTGTTAATAGTGATACTATAAGAGTAGAATTAATAGCACCTCAAGATACTAATTATAAATTAAGCGATGAAGATAGAATAAAAATTACACAATCTTTGGAAACTAGATTAAAAACATTGACTACATTAGGTAGATAATTATAATATAATTAACACAAGGCATTACTAATATGTATAAAGTACAAAATGAAACATCAACAGAAAATATAAGCATACAAGCTATTCCTCCGGGAGGAGCTAGTGTCACGGTAGGAGGCTCCTCCCTTGATCCTGCGCCATTTGTGTCTTTATCTATTGATCAATTCAGAGTTGGAGATTTAATAGTTGGTGGAGTATTAATAGTATCATTAAATGGCACAGTATATTCTGAGGATGGTAATGGTTTTAGTGATATAGCCACCAAACTTAAAAATAAATTCAAAGATATAGGACAAAAAGGAGACTGTATTGATGTAAATATAGATTGTGGTGGAACAGTTTTAGTAAATGGATATGGCACCATTCGTTCTGTAAGTATTGATGAAGGACCAGATCCCACATGGACACAAATCGCAGCATATAGCATAGAAGTAGAGATGTATATTAATGATAATGATTTAGTAGTTAAGCCTAATTCTAATGCTAGTAATTATGTAACAAGTAATGAAATTATTAGAGATTTATCAGAATCGGTTACATTAAATGTGGATAATGAGGCTTTTGCTATAGATGTAGCCAGTGGACAAAAAGTTGGAAGAGCACACGCTAAATATAGTTTTAATATAAGCGCAACAGGAGCGGCTGTATCCTGTAAAAGTAATATTAGTAAAAAAACAGGACTAGAAGCTGCTGAAGAAGTTATTAAAAGAAGAATTAGTACCATAGCTAATGGGTCTATTAGTAGTAGTTTAGCGGCTCCACAATCACTAATAGATGCTTTAGCAACTTATCATAGTGGATCTAAATATATGCAAGTTCGTAGTGTAGATGCTGATCCTATTAATGGCACCATGACAGTTGCTGGAGATATTATTATTAGACCACCAGGTTTGACTTATCCTCAAGCCTTTGTTGATATTTCTGTTGATTCTAGATCAGACGCTACTCAAATTGGTAGAACAGTTACCATTTCTGGTACTATTGAGGGCTTATATACTGAAAGTTTTAGTGATTTAATAAGTTCATCATTCACCTCTGCTAGTGCCAATAAAATAGGTAATGCCGAAGGGGTCTATACCTCTATTAGAGGCTTAGGAGCAACATTAGCGAATAGTTGGCAAGAAAATAAGATAACGGACCCTTGCTCTCAGAGCACAGGCAACCTAACCGCAATATGTCCTGTTTCTTTATCCATAGAAGAATGTAATTTAAGGCTTGTAAGTCGTACAGCAACTAGAAATTTTGGACAAGGAACAATATCTTTTTCTGATGAATATTCAACGGTTCCAAATTGTAACATCCCAGGAGCTGCTAAAGTAGAGAGTGAGGTTACACATACTTACCCAACAGATGTTTTTGCAGAATTTACTATACCTTTTAGAGGGGAGCCTCTGCTACAAAATTTAGGAACAAAAACTAAAGAAACCATATCTGTTACAGTAACTGCTACAGTAGATGCTGGATGTAAGGTAGCGGATCTTTCTAATATAGGAGGATGTTTAGCAGCAGAAGCATTTAGGTTAAGAGATGAGGCTGGTGGAGATAGCTCTTGGTATGTAACACAGGATTCTTTGACCAAAAGTAATACTGGAACTTTAAGAGTTAGTACAGAATGGACTAAACCCTATAATTGTTAAATGGATATGAGTAATAATCTTTATCAGATAAGGGCGTCAAAACCCAAATGTTTTATTAATCAAGACGGTAACATCATTATTGATGATTTATCTAGCGGAGCACTATCTTTTAGCTGGATAGACCTCCCAAGTTCTGCACTAGTAACAGATAGTGGTAGAGCTGTTTATAATTTATCTTGTGGAACATATACATTAAAAATATATAATATATCTAAACATTCTAATGAAGTAATATATATTGATTTATCTTGTGCTGATCAATTAAGTATAGATTTAGTACATGTAGATGAGATAAAATGTTATAATGATAATATTAATATGTTTATAGAATGGTCTGGTGGACTTGCCCCATATACATTACAAATTAATAATGATAAAATAATTATTATAGATACTAGATATCATTATTCTATACAGCCAAATCAAGATTATCGTATATCCATAATAGATAGTAATGGCTGTATAGCTACTAGAGAAACTATTAGAGTTATGGCCGAGCCAGTAATTGCTAATATTAGATGGGAACCAATCACAACTCATAATGGCATATCTGAAAAAGTTTTTTGTTTGGTTAGCGGAGGTAAACCACCATATAAAATAGCATGGTTTAAACAAGGAGACTCTAAACCACTACTAGTTAATCAGGATTGTATTAGAAATAAATTTAAGGCTGGACTGTATTCATTAACCATTATAGATAATAATGGCTGTAGATTTGACAAGGATTTTGAAATTACACAACCTCCACCCATAGCGGTCAACATAACATCATTCAATGATTACAGTACTAAGGCCCTTTTTGATTCTGTAGAAACACAAAAAGTATACAATTTGATACTTTTGCCAGATAATAGTAATATTACAGATGATAAAATTTTAAATTCTACCAAAATTTATATTCAACATAATAAAAATAAAATACCACAGAATTTATGTATGGATTATGGGAAAGTAACTATAGATGACAATATTTATCGTTACTACTATATTTCTCCAGGATTATCGTCTTTACAAACATATAAGCCATCAACTCTTGTTGTGGACGATATAGAGTGTGACATTCAGCATAAATTTGGTAATTCACAACCAAAATTAGTTATTGGGTCTCTAATCATGCGTAATGATTATGGTTTTGCTTATAAAAATAATGATATTGTACGCATATCATCAGATGATAAAGATATTAATATACAAATTGATCAGGTATATATTAAAACTGGATTATATTTATCTAATAATATTTATACTATTATTAATGCCATTAATTCTAATCTGCCGCTAGAAGATGGTTTAGTTTTTATTAATAATAATCAGGAATGTATTCTACAGTCTTTAACTACTAAAAGTAATAATAGATTAGGGTCTATTATTTGCTATGTTTCCAACGGCGATAAAAATTCATTACGAGCTATATTAATTAATGAAAATGAAGATAAAGAAGAATATAATTTTAATAATACATATACTTTAACAATTAATAATTTAAGATATGGTAAGTATAAATTAATAGTACAAGATAAGAATGGCATAGCTACAACTTTTAATAATCAAACTATTAATGAGGATTATTTTATTGTTAAAATTTTAGATTCTGATAATACAGAACGAGAGGAATCGTCAATCCAGTCTGCTCAAAGCTTTAATTTAGACCCCAAAATCTTGAATGTTTATAATTATCGTCCAAATAAATTACTATTTTATGATCCAGAATTCAAAAATGGGGTATTAATGAATATAAGCCCATTAGACGCTTGCTATGAAATAGTTGGACAAGATATTAATATACAGGATTGTGGATATAAGATTTTAGAAAATTTACCACATGGTAAATATAGTATTAAAATTTTTAAAGATGGATATAAAACAGAGAATGTTAAATTATTTTTTAATACCAAAAAAGATTTAGTAACAGCAATTTTACAGAAAGATTAGAAATAATGGCCAGTGCAAAATTCTTAAATTGTGAAATAGTTAGTTTAACATGCAGCTTAGGCTTTGGCGGACAAGAATCATCTGTTCAGTTAAAGCTGGTAGAGTGTGGTGCCCCTTATAATGGTTCTTTGGGATGTGTTTATACTATATCTGTTGGAGGCTTTTTGTTTACTGGAGTCTTAGCTGATCATACTTATAGTCAATCTAGCTCAGGATTAATTTGGGACGTTAGGCTTACAGACGGTAGACAAAGCTTATCCAACGTTTCAGTTATATTAAATGATTATTATTGTAATATTAATACTCCAAATTTAATTAATGTTTTAGCTATACTAGAGCCATCAGTATGCAATCTTGGATGTGGTGATTTTATGGCATCATTTAAAGATGACCTAGGAATACCCATGCTATATATTTTAAGGGCCTTACAAGGTAAAACTTGTTTACTTCCGGTGTGTGGAGTAACAATGTATATAGACGTATCACAAATTATTAGTATTTGTCCGGGATATTTAAAAGTTACTGAGTCAAGTTCTAATGTTTTACAGATAATTGGACAAGCTTGTGATGAGGCTGGTTGTGATTTTATTATTACTATCGTTGGTAACACCTTTACTGCTATTCCTATCAATAAAAAGTTTCCGCCACCAAGTGGCGCACTAGGCACTTTTTTAAACACTATAGCCGCTAGTTCATGTGCTGGAGCAGGCACTATAGACTATAGATATGGTGAAGAAGCATCATATGAGCCTAGTAAAAAATTGGTAATAGGCGAAAATGTACATTATTTGATGGTCGTTAGTAAAAATGGGGATTGCGCAGGCTCTCCCGGTACAGAAGGTGGCGGAAAGGGCGGTACTTCAAACGACGCAATAGATTCTAGCGGTAGTGGTAGCAATAATAATGTCTCTCCCGGTGGCGGAGACTAAAAATAAATTAGGGTATACTTATGGCATGTTCAGTTTATCAATATTTTGGCGAAAGATTTACCGGGGCTGAATGGAAAATATTCTATACAGAACCAGACAATATAGACTATCCAAATTTTGATTGTTCTATACTAAAACAATCACTAGATTTAAATTTTGATAAGTTTACTTTAACAGAACTAGAGCTGTTATCAACAACTGATCTTAATACTTGGTTAAGCTATTGTATGAAGAGTGATAATAATGAGTTATTAGGAACAAAAATTGTTAAAAATCTAATTGCAGACTGGGAGAAATTTCAAGACCATACTGGGCGTGCTTTTGACAGCATATTTGGTAATAATAGTTTTCAAGGAGTAGCAGAAAATTTTGCAACGCTTGACATTGGGAATGAAGTATTAGCAAAAATTAATAGTGCTTTAAAATGGTTGCAAAATATACATAATGAATTTTATGGTAAACAATATTTAATACAAATAGGTAATTCTTCCACAGGAGTTTGTATTAAAGATAGGTTTGGCAATGTCCCACAGGGTAATATTAAAGTAGAATCTGAAGGCGGATTATTCTATGCATCTGATGCTCCAGCTACTGGTGGGGGTTGGTTGGGGAAAAATCAAAATCAAATTATGGGACTAAATGTTGGGCCAGAATTATATCCATTTACAGAAAGTGACGATAGAGTTGGATGTTTCGTTAAATATACTAAACATACTGAAATAGATAAATTAGATTTAAAATGGGAGATAAATCTATCAGCCTTAGATAATAAAAATTATTATATCAAAGATAGTGACTTATATGTTAAAGCAGATGTCAATCCCGCTATATACAAAATAGGATCTAATCAATATGCTTTAGTGACCGTAGACGCACCTGAATTATTACTTTCTCCTGATATATTCTCCGAATGTCCAACCGCACTAGCTTCTCAGGGCGCCACGGCCCTACTTGCTTTACATGGTGTTAAATATAAGGATGTTATTCAAAGAACATTCTGTGGTAAGGATAAAGAAGGAGAAGAGACCTCTGGAGTATCATATCTACATAGTCATATAAATATTTTTCAAATGCATAAGCCGTCAGTATGTCCAGAAGAATTTTGTTTACCTTTTAAAAGTAATATTTTTACATATGGTCCTTGGTTTTTTCAAGCTGATCCTGTTGGTGGAACAGAAGTTGAGTCCAATAAAGAGCTTGCGCCGTGGAATTTTGCCAACTTACAAAATACTGGTTATGATGTAATGAATTATTATGGTTCGCTCATAGCTGCTGATGGCCCAAGAGGATTACAGAAACAGGAAAATGGATCTATTACAGTTGCTAGTTTACCATCATATGGTATTGGTTATATAGTTGGAGGTAATGCTGGTACATTAACAGACTTACAGATTAACATTGGAGATAATGGATATACTACTACATATAATTTTAGAACATATACTCCTAAATTTGGTCAGCCAGGAAGACATTTGTCTGATTTATGGCATAAAAACTATAAGTCTATGTCCTATCTTAATAAATTTTTTAAGGATCAAAATTTAGAGATTAGAGCTTTAATTAATAATAATAAAAAAGAATTACAAGACTTAAAACATAAAAATAAAGCTAAGGGCGTTGTAGCAAGTGGTGACTCCATAGCAGAGGGTGCTAACGGAGGACCAGCGGCTGGTTCGCCATCTAATAAAAGTCCACAGTCTTTAATACTATCTGGATATCATATTAGACCAAAAGAGACTAATAATAACGATGGTGTTAACGATTTTGATAATTCTTCTGGACTTCCAGCGTCACCGTGTTCATGCTATGGTCAATCAACCCCACCGCCTGCAACTTTGTCTCCATCAGTAGCAACATCTGGAAATAGTATTAAGAATTTTCCAGAGGTGGTCACAGATGATATTGCTCATAACACATGGTATCAGCAAAATTTTGAAAGAGCAGCTATCAATAGTCTTGATTTATTATTTTGTCCTATGAGCACCAATCAAGAAGGAGATACAGATGCTGAATTACCAAGACTAGCTATGTATCAAGATTTCACTGGTTCTTTTGTCGAATTTAAAGATAAATCACAGACGCCAAATAAACTTGGAGATGGTAAAGCCCCAAACTCTAGATCTCGTTCAGAAATACCCCCCTTCCTTATTGATGATGTGCTACAATATGATTTACCTATTCATCAAATGTATCTTAATGCTACAACATCTACTGTTATGTTATCTGATTGGTTAAGTAGAATTAATGGTAGTACACAGGGATTTATTACTAAAATTATTGCTTATGGAACAGATGTAAAAGAGTTCACCCTAATAATGTCAGACGAGGAGGAAGACAATAAGCAAGATGCTACTAATTTTAGATATAGCGTTTTAAGAGGTCCATTAAGCTTACAGTCTTGGGGCTATGACACTTCTGGCAAGCCAGTACCAAATGCTATAGATTCTGCATATTTAGCTGAGAGGGGTCAGTTTAGAAGACGTGGGCTACAGGATAAATTTTTAAAAGACTGGCTTTCTAACCCTAAAACATGGCCCGCAGGCCCTATAGACTTACGCTGGGATAGGGAGCGTGGAGTATGGGTAGCTCCTCCAGCCAATAAAATCGTAGTTGCTAGACTTTTGACCAATTTAGAAAAATTTGGAGTAGCAGAGGCCGAATTAGTTGATCCTTCGGCTGGTGGTATAAAATTTTATGAAGAATACGATATATGGTCTGTGGATGGAGCAAATGTTAAGCAATCCATGAATAAAACTAAAATTAAAGTTTATGATTTTCTTGGAGTAAAATTATGTAAGTGTGATTATATCTATGCTTATTATGATGATAATAGATATATTGTTTTAGAGAGTAATCGAGCCTATAAGGATCCTAATGAGTCGTGCTGTCCAACAACCACAGCAACTCAACAAACTACCAGAGCATCACAACCAACCCCAACTCAACCAACTCCAACATCATGCTGGTGCGATCTTGATTGCTTAAAGACTCTGAAAAACTATGATGAAAATAAACATCAGGCCCTGGTGCATAAGAAAGAAACACCAGGACCAGATTGCTTAATGTGGGAAGATATTGTAGAGTGCTATACAACCCCACCAAACTTTTATAATCATTAATTCTTTTCTTTAGGGGCTTGCCATTTGTGCCAGCCCTTATTAGGTAGCCAATTATTATCGTCATCTTTTCTCTTAGGAAATAATGTTCCGCCCTTTTTATGCTGACCAAATGCTAAGATAGCATTACAATCATTACATCTTAACTCATAGTAATCATTTCCTTCAACATTTCTTACAACGAATCTTAGGTTTGTGCTCCCACAAAGACCACAAGCTTCTTCTGCAAAAATTTCTTGAATAGTTGCTAGCTCTTTAAAGATTTCTTTTTGACCAGCTCCCTCAAGTTCAAATTCTAATTTATCACCAACTTTATATTTTACTTTCATGAAATGCTCCAGTTATTTAGATAGCCTTTAACATTATTAGGAATATCATCTGTTCTTTGTTGATAAGATGACAATTCTCTTATAACCGTCAAAGCATCATGATGCAATATATTTTTTATATTAGTATTATCAATACTAAGCGTCTTAAGTAGTTCTGGTACATTAATATCTAATCTTTTAGCTAATACGTCAATAAAATTAATCTGATTATTAGTAATTTTAGTAACATTATCGCTACTAATATCATCTTCTATATTTTCGGCTAGTTCTTCTGCTGCCACTACTTTTCTTAGTCTCATAGCTCTTCTAAGAGCCCTTCCTTCTGCTCGTGTTTCTGCAACAGCCACAGGATGATTGCGATATACTTTATCACAATTTCCCCAATATACGTCAGCAGCACCACTTACGGTCTTAACTTTACAAGCTTCGTTTGTTTCTGGACTTAAGTCATACCATGTTATAGAATGAACTACAGAGGCTCTTTTTTCATTAGAAGGCTCAGGAGACTGAACAACAGTAGAGTCGGACTGTATAACAGAACAATTCATTACTTTTTCAAAGACTCTACGCAATCCATCTGTTGTAGGATTACCATTAATTTTTTCATCATCAGATAATTGATGTAATACAAAATCTGTCCACTCTATATCTCCTATGCCAACCTTTTGATTTACTTCTGTAGGATTAGTTACTACTTCAGTATTTTTAGCCTTAGCCATCTGTATCTCCTATTTCTATAATATTAGTATTACTTTTATTTTTATCTAGATTTTTAAGGGAAACTAAAAGATTAGAACATATTAAATTAGCTCTAGCCTTAGAAAAATCCTTAGTTTGCTTGATTCTAATTAATTTATAGCCCTTGCCGATAAGTAAACCAGCCTTTTTCTTATCATATACTATATTTTTTTGTAAAACATCTTCTCCCCAAACAGGAGCAAAGTGTGAGGGGCCATCAATTTCTATAGCTATGTTCATAGTAGGCAGGAAAATATCTATTTGCAACTTGGTATTCGCTAGAATATGTTCTTTATGGAATTCTGTTTTAAAGCCCTGATCAATCAAAAAATTTAGAACAAAGTGCTCTAGCTTTGAGCCAACCTTGCTGCTATGTCTTACTGCTAAGTTAGCTTTATGTAACATATTTGCTTTTTCATCATCGCTCTTTTTATTCCATAATTCTTGATATATTAGTTTTTTCTTTTGTAGCTCTTCTTCACCCAACTCGTCCCACTTCTTCATAACAGACATGCCTATGTTTTGTTTTTCTTTTTCTGATCTTTCTCTACCCTTTGTTGGATGTTTATGTTTACCTGTTTGTAATGCGTTTTTTTGTGCTTCTGATTTAGTTTTAATCTTAATCCCAAGTCTTTTGGCATCCCTAAGAATTTTATTAGGATATGTATTATATTTATCCGCTATGTCTCTAAAGCTTGTATTTAATTTAGTATATAGTTCATTTATCATATCTATTTTAGCAGCATCTGATAGATCGTTATAGTTTTTCATGAAACAATTCCTTAATTTGAGAAGCTGTATCTGTAATATTACTTTTTATATTCAGAATAAATATATGATTATTTGGTATCAAAATAGAATTGAGAATCTTTCTGTCATATTCTGAAATTACAACATAAACTAATTTTGATAAATTTATTTTAGTACTATATATAGTATGAAATAATGCGATATTTTTTATTTCATCAATACCAGCCAAGAGATTATCTGTGAATATTATAGGTTGCTTATATAAAATTTTACAAACACCCTCATAGGTGTGTACTAACTCTTTATCTTCAATAGTTAGATATTGTTTATATAGCGCTAGCATTTTCAATTTTCCTAAATAAATTTTTAATATTAGTTAACTGATCAATACTATTAAAATGCATAATATTGGTTTTAAGTTTTATGGTATTAATCTGAATATTATGATGTATCAACTCATTAATGATCTCAAATAAATACATATTGTTTTTAATATGATTTTTAATTACCCATTTAAATATACCATTATCTTTTTTATTGATATATAAATATTCACATATTTTATTAGGTAAATCATAAAAAACAAATTCAACATTATTGTTATGATCTATTGTGCATCCAATTTTTGATTTAAATTTTGCAGACTGGCTTACTATTACGGCGGAATCTTTTAATTTTAAATTTTTAATTAAACCGGGATCAATAACCATAGATATATTTATAATACTAATGTCACTATTATCTGGTATATGAGAGATAATATTTTTTAATGATTCTCCAACATTAGAATACTCAGTATATGTATGATTAATACAATTAACTCTTTTATGTTTAATTATATTATCTAATATCTTTTTGCTTTCAAAAGCACAAATAATAAATATCTTAGCTTTTTTATTAGTTTTAAGTAGATTTTTGATCTGATGATTCAAAAAAATGTCTTTATGTATCCTAACCAAAGCCTTATTGCTCATGTTCTTTATGTTTTTATCAGGTATGGATGCGATTAAAATATAATACATAAGATTTATGGTTTTGATGCCTTGATATAATATTCAAAAACATTAATATATTTTTTAATATCAATTATAAATCCTACCCTTTTGAGCATATCTAACATTTCAGATATTAAATGAATTGATTTTTTATTAGGATATAGTACTTTTTTAACAATATCTTGATCTATCATATTAAAAGAAACGGCCATACATAATTGTCTCAAGTCGGAACCCTGTATAAATATGCTTCCACCATGATTAAGCTTTTGGTAAGCCTTTTGTAAAAGAGTAGTAGCATCATCTGATATAAAAAAATCACAAAGATCTTGATATAAAATTTCATCTAATGAATTATCTTCATATTTATCTATATCAGAAATATGAGCATACGCACTCTTGGTAGGCATTAATTCTTGATCTGACACATGAAACAAAATAGATTTATCCATAATATTTAAAAACCATTTTACAAGTTTGGAAAATAACCCTTTGCCACATTTCTAAATTTGATATATCATTTTTATTATCTAATATTTTATGATACGAAGTAGCCCATGATTTGGCAATACTTTCATTTAATGCTATTTTATATGCTGAAGGAAACTCATATTTATGGGTTAGTGTTTCATCCTCTATAACATCTCTTGGTCTAGATATATGGTCAATTAGTAGTACTGGTATATGAAATTGAATAGAAATATTTTTACATTTTTCATAATATAAAAATTTATTATTACAAATAATTATATGAGGACAGTCTTTACCAAAATATAAATGATCAAACGCGATCAAATTATGACCTAGTTTTTGTACCGTTTTCTCGAAAATCATATTGTCTACAGGAGTCCATAATATATTAACTTTATCATTATTATTTATGGTTTCTCTGGCCAAAATACCGGTTACAGAATTCATGGATTTAAAACACCTTCTACAAATGATTTTTCACTAAATTGTAATTTATTAAAGTTGGCTAATTTTTGCTGTTTTTCAGTAGATGTTAACTCGTATGCTTTTCTCATTTGCTCTTTGATAGAGTCTAAATATGGTTCTCTCCATTTTTCATAAATAGTATAAGTATTTTCCATATAATAATCTTTACTATAAATATTAGTTAAAAAGCTTTCTATCTCAAGACCATTAGATTTGTTAATATATGTATTGGCTCCTGTGCCACTATTAGTGATTGTTAAATTATTAAATAACATAGATTCAATAGCACTCGCCCCGAAAGATTCACACCTACAAACATTAACATAGCAATCACATTGTTTGTGTAGCCTCATCATATATTCTTGTTCATAATATCCTATAATAACATGAGGAGCTTGTACATATTTACTATTAATTCTGAGTGCTCTTTCTACTTGTTGTATATCATAAGTGATTATTTTTTCTGCTTCTTGATGGTCAAATCCTGTAATATCAGTTTTGATAATTAATTTTACATCGTCATGTTTTCTAAATTCTAGAAAAAATGCAGCTAGTAACGCCTTAATATTATTTTTATCTTGATGTTTCCCTATATAGTAAAATACAAAATCTTTATTTGGATTATCAAATAGGGGATCATAGGTTTTTTCAAATCTAGATAAATCAAATGGTTCTGGCAGAACCTGAATTTTGGTACTTGTCCCCGCTTGCTGTAATGACCTTTTGGACCAATCAGATTGAACTATAACGCGATCCATTAAATTAATACGGTCCACCCACCCAGTATGATTAATGCCCCAAGTGTCAATATCAGTAATTGCTATATTTTCTCCAAACTCTTTTCTATATTCAAAACAGTTAGGAATTCCGTGCTGAATTACCATATCATAATATTTACTACTATTATCTTCGAATTCATTATAGTCTTTACCTGACTCATTTCCGCTATCTAGATATGGAGTAAAATATATGGGACGAATACTAAGATTAACATCAAAATTATATCCTAGAGCATCTATATATCTTCTGGAGGATCTTCCCAAGCCAGTATTTTCTTTATATGGACCTATATATAGTATATTTTTCATATTAATAATTTAGAAAATCGTTAGCGACTATAGCAGAAGGGTTGTCTAAAAATTTATTTAGTGTTACTTTATTATTAAACCATACCTCTAAAGTTTTAAGAGCATCTTGTTGTTTATAGGGGGATACTGATTTGTCTGATATAATATATCCATTATCTAGCCCCATTATGACCTGCTGAATAAAAAAACTACTCTTTAGCTCAGGAGCTTCTAAGATATTATCAACAATGTTATAGATAAACTCCCTATTATTAGTTGTTTGTTTAGCTGTTTTATCAATTTGATTAAAATGTTCCTCTGGTATACTAGACCATCTAGAAGCATCAGTAGCACTAATATTATCTATAATATCTTCAAAGGCTTTGGCAGTATAGTCCCAAGAATGCTTATTTATAGTTTTTATTCTTAGATTCTCTGAGAGTTGTGTTTTTTGTGATATTGATAAATTTTGAAATTGTTTAATTAAATCTATACATATATTATTATTTGGATGTACTCTATCTGAGTTATGGTCATGATCTCTAAATACAGATGCTACTGGAATTTTTTGACCACCCAGATCATCTGACAACTCAGCCATTGCTCCGTGATCAACGGTTAAAAATGGTATGCCACAAGAAGCTGCTTCTAATGGAGGTATACCAAATCCTTCGCATATAGCATATTGTATATATAGATCAAATGTATTATATATTTTAGCTAAATCTTTATCCTCAATACCATGAGCAACATTAGCCAATATCATTTGTTTATTAGAACATTTTGGGCATATAGCATGTGCTCCTTTCCATTTCATTGGAAGCCAATGCTTGCAATTTTTACATAAATATGTGAATAGTACTTTATCATAAATATTATGTTCTAGTAATAAATCTGGAATATCCCACCCTATTGTTTCTGGATAACTAGAATGTAAATATAGATATGTTGGAGTTTTGGTATTATGATTAATATTACTTATAATTTTGAATAGATCTGGTATGAGTTTTCTTTTTTGATTTCTCATAACGGAACCAATAATAAAAGCATCCAGATCTAAACCTAAACTTTGTCTACAAGATATTTTATTTAATGGTTTAAATATATTTGTATTTATCGAATCTTTAACTATACCCTTGCATTTAATATTATAGAGTTCTTCTATAGTATTTTTTGCCCATTCTGTGTGTGTTAATAGCGTATCACAATTCAACATTAAATCCAGCCACTCATGTTTAACAGGAAATGAGTCTATTGTTGGAGCTAAAATCCAATGAAACTTATTTCTAAAAACGGATGTTCTTTGAAAAGAAGCCATAAAAATATCCCTGAAATCTATTACTATATCAGGTTTAAAATGTGCTACAGCAACATCAAATCTCCACTGGCCAAAAGAATTGCTGGGGCTAGAATTATACTGAGCAAATCTTGCGTCGTTTTTTTCAACTGCGTTTGGATATATTTTCCAAGGAAAATCTTTAGCTTGTGATGTTGTTCTATAACAAGACAGTTCGGCTATATCGTATTTGTTAGTGGCAAATAGTCTTTCTAAGATTGATTTGGTATAATTGCCGTAGCCAGATTTTATGTGTGCAGATTCTGTACAGAAAAGTATTCTTTTTTTTATAGTCATTATGTATATATAAACAAATAGCCCCTCCATTAGAAGGGGCTACTGTTCCCACCTAGTCCTTAAAACGCTACAACTTCCTCGTTTTCCTGACTATCAACACCATCATTTGTTGCGCCAGTGGCAACCTTGGCCTGACCGCCCTTAGAAACCTTTTGAATACGAGCAAAATTATTAACTCGTACCTTCATAGTTGATCTCTTAACTCCATCCTTTTCCCATGTGTCATTCCTTAGTGATCCTTCGATCATTACCAGATCGCCCTTCCTAAAAGAAGATGATATGGCTTCGGCTCCACTATCCCATGCTTCACAATTAACAAAGGTAGTAACCTTATCAGTATCACCATTATTCTTGGTAAACTCTCTGGATACAGCAACGGTAAAATTTACTACTGCCGTTTCCTTTCCAGATGGATTTACATATCTAATTTCGGGATCCCTAGCCAAATTACCTCTCAAAATTACTAAATTCATAAATGCTCCTAAAATCAAAATGTATATGTAACGAACCACGCTTATATTGTATCAGGACCGCCTACCCATGTCAAGTCAAACTTGCCAACATTTTTTAACTATAAATGTCTCCTTATCCCTGGACCTATCAAGCTTAATTAATAGTGTATTTCCGTCTATAAGTAAATCTCTATATTGAGAAAATTCTTCCGGAAAAATCACCAAATCTGCTGACCCAGTAGAATCTGTAACTTTAATAAAGGCCATTTCTTGACCAGGATTAACTCCTTTTTTAGTTTTAATTATATTGATATCACTAATTTCCGCCCCAAGAATAGGAGTTTTTGTTTTGGTGCCTTGCGATAAGTCTTTACACTCAACGTTTGCGGCATATATATCACATCCATCAATTTTATGACAAGTAATGGATGCTCCTAAATAAAATTTCTCATTATTAGCTAGCCATTCTGGACTATCATCCAAATTATATGGAGGATGTTTTAAAGTATTGATAAGAGATATAATTGTTTGCTTTCTTTTAGCTGTTATTTTAATCATACTTGAATCAATAAGCATTTGTAAAGCATCATCTATTTTCTGATTATTAAATATTTTTAATAACACATCAGCTTCTCTGTTTGTTAGATTATTTAGTATATCATAATAAAATAACATTCTTGTTCTTGAGATTGTAGAGTTGCTTATAGCACCACAAGATATCAATCCCTTACAGGCCGTAGAATTGATATGTCTAAGAATATAACAATAAATTTCTATAAAATTCATAGAACTAACATCGTATTGTTTTAGTAGATCTAGTAGTTTATCATATACAGAATCGCCCAAGCCTTTAATGTTAGTTAAACCAAATGAAATACTATTGTCTTTTGTATTAATAAAAAATTCTTTTTCAGGCTTAAGTATAGATGGTAATTTAATAGATATATTCATTTCATTAGCATTACTAATTAACTCTTGTATTTCTTTAAGAGGATCTATTTTATCTTTAGCAAATTTTAAATATGATGCAAAAAATTCTATAGGAAAATGTGCTTTAGCATATGCTGATAAATATGCATTATAAGCATAACTCACAGCATGACTTTTATTAAAAGAATATCTTTGACTTTTCTCTATCCATCCGAATAGTTCTTCGGCTTCACTCTTAGAGATTATATTCATGGATTCTGATTTTTGTAGAAACAACTTCTTAATCTTAACCATTTCTTCTGGCCTTTTCTTACCAATGGCTTTTCTAAGCTTGTCGGCTTCTGTAAGATCAAAATTAGCTATTTTCTGACAAATTTGCATAGCCTGCTCTTGATATACCATCTCTCCGTATGTATTACTTAATATTGGTTCTAAGGCAGGATGAAAAAAATCTAGTGCTTCATTTTTATTTTTCTTATCTATATAATGATTGCTTACAGATTTTCCATCTCTATAAGCTTCTAGACATCCTGGCCTCATGATACTGATAAGAGCAGAAAGTTGTTCTATATTTTCTGGCTTAAGTTTTTTAGCCATAGATTGACCAAGCCTAGACTCTAACTGAAAACACCCCTTTGTGTTGCCATCAGATATCATTCTCCAGGTTTTTGGACATTCCAAATCAATGTGTTCAATATCAATATCAAAATCAATAGTTCCCTGATTATTAATGCAGAATTTGCATTCACAATCGTCGAATGTTGCGGTTTT
>Ga0208975_1000178_pt1 | contig 34273 bp, 47 predicted proteins | sample GreLakmeER78MSRF_FD_187700 | JGI IMG/M metagenome (GOLD analysis project Ga0208975, IMG submission 187700) | Freshwater lentic microbial communities from great Laurentian Lakes, MI, USA - Great Lakes metaG ER78MSRF (SPAdes) | ecosystem: Environmental > Aquatic > Freshwater > Lake | place: Great...
TAAGTTTCATAGAGTGGAGTTAATAAAGTAATATCAGTATATAAATAAATATCTACATTGCAATACTATTCTGTTTACATTTAGTATTATGTTTTCTAACTCTGTTATGAGGGGGCTAGGCGGTTGCGTATGATATTGCAGTATTCTTCATCCTGTTCTATAAGTATGTAGTTCCTTTTTGTATTCTTGCAAGCTATACCAGTTGTGCCAGAGCCAGCACAATTATCTAAAACTGTTTCTCATTCGTTGGTGTAGGTTTTTATAAGGTATTCAAAGAGAGCTACTGGTTTTTGTGTGGGGTGGACACGATGTATTGCATTACACTCAGCCATTTTAGAAGAAAGGTTTATTACCGATGTTGGGTAGCTTTTTGTGTTGTCTCTATCTTTGTTATTTATTGCCATGCCCCCAGAAACGGGGATTGCGATTCCCGAACTTGAACCTTTATTGTTGGGTCTTATTTTTGAAATATCCTTATCCGTCATTTGTGCGTTGTATGTTGTTTGTTTTTTACCAAAAATTAAAATATCTTCATGGCTAGGTAATATTCTTTTTTTAGCCAGTACAAATGCACCCCCAATCATTTTATTCCACACTAGGGCATACTTAAACATCTTAGGATTACTCATAACTAAAGCACTTGTGAAAGGTTGTGAAGCAGTAAGTACAATAGCCCCATTATCCTTGATAATTCTCTTGTACTGTTCCCATAATGGCTCAAATGGTATGATAGTGTCCCACTTGCAGGCAGTTGTTCAGTAAGGTAGGTCGCATAATATCATATCAATACTTTTATCTGGTATAGATTTCATAGCTTCCAAACAATCAGCGTTTATACATTTATTTAAGTAGTCTATCGGATATTCCATATTTCTTTTCATTTAGGTTCTAAAGAGTGACATTTTTTACAAAGAGTCATACCATTATCGATACTGAATCTCAATTCAGGAAAGGTAGCAAATGGTTTAATATGATGTGCTTCTATCTTTATAAAACAATCTTTCTTACTTCTAGCACTACATTTACGACAAGTCCAATCATCTCTTTTGAATACCGATTCTCTCCACATTGCATATTCATTGCTTCTTCTTATGATTATATTTTCCGTTGCCACACCTCATTTCCAATTCGGATTATTTGAACCTTTCTTTGGATAGGGATTTCTAACAATCTTAGTTTTTCACTTTTGCCATACAAAATAACAGTCTCTTGAGCAAAATTTACAATCTCACTTTCTTATCCTGCTAGGAGTACGCCATAATTTCTTTTCACAAACTATACAATCAAAAAACTGTCATGTACACAGAGCTTTTCTCTGTTTCTCTTTCTTCAATTCAGGATTTTTTGGTATTCATCTAGGCATGGAGTAATTATATCGTTAATCTCTGTTATTGCAATAGGCAGTCTCATTGTATAAGGGTGTTGAGCATATTATTTTCTTCATTTAATATTTACATAAATAGGTTTCCAGAGATTTAACCACCGTACTATCTCTTCCGAATTATATAGTCAGTCTTTACCTTGTATATGTTTTATCATATTGCGTATTAGTTCACTTTCAATTTTAGCTTGTTCTCTTGTTATCTCTTTAGTCATAGTATCATTATAGTTAATAATTAAATAGTAGTAAATTCCTTTTGCGGGTATAAGAGAGAGCGTTTATTTACCATATTTTATATCAAAGTAATCTTTTTCATGGTTTTGATGGTTTAGTTGCTACGTCTATGTCTTTAAATTTTTCTGCTTTCTTTCTTGCCTTTCTCCATGTACTTTGCATCCATTTTGTGCTAGTCTTTACAGAGAATCAATGAGTGTGTATATGTTCATGGCAGTCTTCACAAATATAATATAAATCTTGGCTTCTCTCTTTTCATATAGTAAAATATCTTATATGGTGAACATTCATTTTTCAGGATAATTTGCAGAATTCACAAACATTGCCAAATCTGAATAAGTGCTTTCTTAATCTGTTACACTTCATAAACTTATTCTTGTTTTTCCGCCACAAACTAGAATAAAGATATTCAGAATATGTATTGAATCATAATTCTTTCAATAGTCTATTTCTAAGAGAGTATTCTTTTATAGTGTGTTTATTACAGATACTAGTATTCATAAAACAAAAAGACAAAGAGAAGTGAAAAGAAACCTGAGCAAAACAAATATGAAGAGAAAAGAGAAAGAAAAAGCCCCCCGTAGAAAATGAATACTTTTCTTAACTGACCGTAACTTCTTTCAAGACTAGGGTTCATCTATACAGCTATGAGTATAGAGAGTTCCTTTCTGCTGTTACATATGTTTATATACCAAAACACTCCCTTCGTCCTGTTGTATTGCTACAAGTAGAAAGTTAGGAGTGTTGGAGTGTCTTGGTTATTATATTCTATTGAGACTTTCTACGGAAACAATTGAATATTACCCAGATATTATATACATGGTTTAAAATATTGCAAGAGAAAGTTTAGGGAAAATAAAAATCCCCTATTTCTAGGGGACTTAATACTTTGGGATTCCCTGTTTCAAAAAGAAATCTAAGAGTATTATATCTTGTTTAGAGATTAATTCAAGCGGAAATTATAGTCTTCTCGTATTTCTTTATTGTGTAATGCTGAGAGACAATTAGTCACATTAGTAGAATGAGTTACTAGAGAAGTTGCGTAACACTTCTTACGGTAGTCTTTCTCCTCGTTACATCAAGGTAGTCAAAGACGTTTACGTCATTCCCCTGAAAGTGTGCCGATTATTTCGTGTCAGCTCATATATTTTCACTTTGCTAAATTCCAATAAATTGCTTCTATTCACGCCTCAAGAGTATCATAATGCTTTACGTCTCATCGGTCATTATTATTGACGTTCCCCACGTTGTTTTTAGACTTGAGAGCTTTCCCAAGTGATGAATCAGCCCAAGCGATACAGAGCGGCACAGTATAATCTATTTTATATTTCTGTCCTAATTCTATCCAAATAGGAAGTGAAGTCTTTACATTAGTAGAGCCTTCTGAAATTAGCCATTCTTTGGCACGTTCCTGAGTTGTTAGACCTCTTATGGTTGGTATTGGCTTTCTACCACCTCAAAGCCCTACTCTGATAGTGTATTTATCTCACTTTAATTCCGTGTGTTTAATATTCTGTACTATTGCTTTCTTTTCTAGTGATTGTAAGAGTTCAATAGTTTTATCTTGTGCTTCTTCATCGTAAGAATCGAGAGAGTACGCTTTCATTACAAACATGAGTATTACAATAGTTGGTAGTGCTATGAATAGAAATGCTATGAGATTTTTTAGATTGTTATCCATATTTATAATTTGTTAAAAGTATAAATACCATTATCTCAATATGTATCTACAATTCTTTTATTTATATCGTAGAGTGCATCATCTTCATTTTCTAAATAACAGTATGACAATCAATTCATAGAGAGAGAAAGATTATTGTTACTCATTACTGTTGTTTTTTGTACTCAATCTACTTTGTGATAGCAAACTAATTGTGTGTTTGGTGAAAGTAAATAAACTACTCATAGTGTAACGATAGACATGTATAGGGCGATTGCTATATATTTCATATTAATTCTTAGAAAATAAAAACACTAACACTGATAAAGGAGCAAGAAGAGTAGACTCTAGCATGTTGCACACGTTGAGAGTTTTTTGTCAGCATGTTTTTTCGATAGCTCTTCAGTATTTATTGGGCGTTCGTTTAGTAAAACCATGAACGTGATTCCATTCTTTTCATGGACTTTGTAGGTCTTTAATTGACCTTGATATATTTGATGGATGAGCATACATATTAGATATTGTTAATTTTACGTTCAATTTCTTTTAATTCTTTATCGTATTTATAAGATTCTATTGCGAATCATATAATTGTTAATGTCACACCAAGGGATAAAATAGTTATTGGTAATATTCTTATATCTGAAATTGTTTTTATAATCAGAAATATATTAAATCAGAGTATTAGTACAGTAGCCATTGAGAGCAATAAGAATAATCCTATTATAAGTGGATAGTTTTTCATATTAGTTAAATTCAGGAAATAAAAGGCTTGGCTTATCTTTTGTACCTTTTTTAGGTAGAAGAGATTTATATTTAGCGATACGAGACATAAGGTTATCTACGAGTCACTGTGCAGGGTCTCTTTTGAATTGTAGTGATTTTAGTGTTCATTCCATGAGAGTTATTGTTTTTTCTAGCTCTTCTTTACAAGTAGGTTGATACTTGTTGAATCATTTATAACGTGGTTGCATATTATTTAATTAAGAGTGTTAGTGATAGAGCTATAATTCAACAAAAATATCAAATTAGAAACATTATAAAGTGATTCATATTATTTAGTTAAGAAGCAATATTTATTAAGTACCTTGTGTTTTTCTACGAGATAATCGTATACACAAGTTTTAGTAGGTGTTTTTACAGTGTAGTATCTAATAGTACCTATATAGGTAGAAGATTCAGTGTAGGAGACACTAGCGAAACAAGAGAGGGATAGGAGGGATAAGAGGAGGAGGGAAGTTTTCATAATTAGAATGTTTTAATCCAAATAAATTTATAAGTGTCGCCTTTTTTTCATGTGACTCTTTCGTCTGCTACATTGTATAAATCTTCTAGTATCTTGTTAAATCTAGTTGTAAATCTATCTTCATCGTACCATCAAATATCTTTCTCGTCTTTCAGAACTGCTTTAGCGAGTGTAGCAAATCTTCTGCGTGTACTCTTGAAAAAGTTTGCAAATGAGTCGGGGTACATGAGTTCTTTTTCTAGTCTCTGCTCAATAATTTTAATTTCTTCAGCGTAAGCTATAGAGAGGTCATGCAATGATTGAGCGTTTTCTAGTTTTTCATATTCTCGTGTGGATTTTTCCACATCTATAGTCATTAGCCATTGGTTACTGTACATAAAGTAAAGGTTGGAAGTAAATGTGAACTAAGGTATCGGTGCTTGTGTAAGAGTGTAATACTAATTACGTTGGCTTGTCGAATATCTGAGAACGCACACAGTATATCTTAAACTTACTCTAATGTCAAAAGATTTTTATATTTTGATAGATAAGGGAAGAAAGCTGAGTACTAAAAGTGTTCGCAACAAAAACACTACCCTTTTTTCTATATGAGTAGTGCGTTTGTTACTTCACATCTTCCTTAGATGTATAGGTATTATACCGATATTATTGATATATCAAAATTTGGTTACTTCACTTCATAATCTTAGTTAGTTGCTCTTCTGAGATTTTATATTTATTGTAGTAGCCTTTCTTTACATAGTCACCTAGAGAGTTCAAGAGATATTTATCCTTCTCTTTAATAACACAAAGAGCATGAGACTTTGAAATGTCACGATTGTACTTTCCATCAATCACTCCGTCGAGGGTTCAATCGACAATCATTTCTGTAGGTGCTACAATAGCGATTATAAGTGCGTAGCCTTGTGCAAGTACCTTTTCTGCTTCTTCGCCCTTTAAAACGCAATATTTCAGTCAAAACTCATCACATACTACCTTTGCTGATAGTTCTGGTGGGTAAGCTGGGTTACAATAAAGACTTGCTGTGTTTTGTACTCGAAGACTTTTAAATACTTTTCCTGTGTTGTACGCCATTGCAGTAAAGGCAGCAAAGAAAGTACAATGTCCGTTTATCTTCTGGTGATAATTGGGGATTACTTTGAAAGTGTTGTTTTCGAGTAATGGAGCTTCTCAGTATTTTGGTTTCTCAATTACTACGTCTTCATTGGTAGGGATTTGAAATACAGGAGTAAACCACCCTAGTACGTTTTTGTAATCATACGGAGAAAGACGAATCTCGTCTCAAGATACATCTCATGCCTGACCTGTGTGGTTTTGCTCTACAACTGTGAAAGTGTTTACGTTGGCAGTGTTTACAACGGCAACGTGTCCATAAGGTCACATACCTTGACCGAAAAATATATGGTCTCATTGTTTAGGTACTCCAGAAGGAGTGTTCTTTATACGCTTCCAGTATTTAGGGTCGAAAGTGTTTCAATTCCAGCCAGATAGTGCAGAGCCTCAGAATGAACCGAGTGTATAACCTTGTACTTCTTTTGCGTACAGCTTGGATAGCGCTACGCATTCTGCGCTACTCATTCATTTCTCACGTTGGAACGTACCTAGATAGGTGTCTATGAATTTTTTATGGTTCATGGTTTTAGATTAAAAGCACGTTTAATAGATTCTTCTGGTATTCATAAATGCTGAGCAATAAAAGCAATAGATTCCCCACGAAGGAGACGATGCTTTATATCATTTATGAGAGAGGTTTGTCACATTATGCTATTTTAGACTTTTTTGGATATGTACGCTTTACTTTGATGTATCCTTTTCGTGGGTCTTTCATTGGGACTTTAGTAAGTCACTTTCGTGGGTCTGATTTTGATACTTTTCTCATATTATTCGTTTACAAGTTTAAAATTCTGTCGGTCGTATTCAAATTCCTGTCTCATAGTTAATCGTACTTCTTCTCGGATACTATATAGTGCAAACTGAAAGACTGCATAAGCAGTAAGTACAGCTAATATAAATGTGATTATTTTTTTCATACTGTTGTTGCGTTATCGAGTTTTTCTTTGAGAAAGTCCGATAGTTTCTTGAGTATTATACTGATTACATCGTATTCTGGTAATACTTTTCCTGTACGTACTGCGTAAATGTTTTGTATTGCACTATATCATTCTGCCATTATAAGGATAGATAGTCCCCATTCCATGAAGTGTGCTGGTGGGATATTCACACCTTTACCAACAAGGGCGAGAGTATAGACTAAAATGACAGTAAGAAACTTTTTTAATACTCCTACTCAAAGAGCGTGGGAAGTTATAGAGCTAGGACTTATGCCGTATGCTTTAGATATTCCAGTGACTACATCAATAATCATTAAAACGCCTAGTATAGTCAGTTGCTTGTCGGGTATTCAAAGGTAGTCAAACGAAAAGATTGATACAGCATATCCGAATGTTTTTAGCCATTCCATTATAACGCATGTAAAATCATTGTGTTGTGTCATACTATTGTTGTTGTGGATTCCTTACAGCTAAATAGGCACTAATTACGCCTGTTATAACTGATAGTAGTTCTGAATTAGGAGTAATTCCCATGAATATCATTACTATCACAGAAGCAAGGCTTACAACAGCCATTACAGAAAGAGTGCTTTTAAAAAATGAGGGCATATTAGTTAAAATCAGTAATAGAAGAAGTATCAGCAACTATACCATATTTCTCGAATACGAGGTCTACTAAGTACTTATCTGTATCCCAATTATCGTAAAAGGGTTTAAAATCTTCACCAGTATATTTCACTACAAGTGCTTCGAGTTGTACACCATCAGAGGCTCTTTTAACAGGTAGTCTTATAATAGCACATCTATTTCCTTCTTCTCATTCGATATTACATTGTGGGATTCCTATGATGTGTTCTTCGATTATGTTTTTAGTTATTGTAATCATATATTTAAATTATTGGCATCACTCACATATTTCTGGTTCTCCAGCAGTAGGAGTAGGAAGAGCGAAGTCCTCTACCACTTCTGGTTTATCCTCCACCACTTGGATACCTTGATTGTACTCTTGGATTTCCTTTACGAAGAAAGCCTGTTGTAAAGTATGGAAAGCGATAGCGTTATTGAGGTCTTGAGGTTGTGAAAATATAAGTGACATTTGTTGGAGACTTTTAGTTCCAGAGAATCCTCTAATTACTTGTCATTTATTGAAAGAGAATATTCAAGGGAACATTCTGAATTGATACTTTTTAGTTATCTCGTCTTGTTCTTTACCACACTCGTAGAGACACACTTTTACAGTAGGGTTATCCATCTCAAATCTTTCCATGATAGGTTTCATGGCTACACAGTTGCCACATCACTCTGGTCGATAAAATTCTACTACTACAGGTTCTTCTGATTCGAGTACCTCTTTTGAAAAGGAAAGTGAATTTATGAGGTGCATGAGAAAATTGTAATAAGAAAGTAAAGAAAGTAAACTAATTGATTATGGTAATTTTACTAATATTAACGATATTGACGGGGGCGCTGGTCTTGTTGGAGTTACTTGTGTGCCTGTTGCCACAAGGCTTAAAGTAGTAGCATCTCCACTCCTCCATACCTCAAGGTACTGTCCTGCTGTCATAGGGAAACTCTCAGAATGAGATATATCTTTACTGTCATTAGAGTTCACGATTTCATTTTGACTATTTGAGTTAGCGACATTCGTGCCATTTATTTTAAACCATAGAGAGTGTACTTTATTAGCCCCTGAACCAGTTAGCTGGAAGTTTACAATCGCATTGTAGTTTCCAGCCTCATTTACAGTAAATCTACTTGAAGATGTTACTGCTATTTTATTAGCTAGTGTGGTGGTATTAAAAGTAACCACCTGCTCTGTATCAGCCACCGCTATAGCTTGCGTTGTTGTGTCTAGGACTTTTAGATAGGGTTGTGTGTATGCCATATTATTCTTTTAGCCAGTTAGAGTTATTACTAAATACTACTAGAGAATCCCACTGAACTAAAGTGAGAACACCAGAAGCCCCACCATCTATTGTTTGGGCGGAAGTGGTAGCAATAGTGATTACTCCAGTTCCACTATTCTTAATCACATATCTCTGTGCATCTCCACTCGTACCCACAGCAGTTGGCAGAGTAATCGTGAAGGTATTAGCAGTACAATCAACAATAAAATCAGATGTTGTGATTGTGTAGTTTGCATTCTTAGCTACATAAGGTCGTTTTACTGCCAACGCTTCATCTACCTTGCCCCAAGTAGATACTCCTGAACCATTGGTTGTTAGTGCATATCCGTTTGTACCTCCTGTAGTTGGAAGTGTCCAACTCCAAGTACCTGCTGCTGCGGCAGGAGCAATAGTAACAGTCCCAGAAGTTGTACCAAGCATCTTAATAGTTCCTGTTTGTGTACCAGCAAGTCCGAGAAAGAGGACTCAAGTAGAGTCAAATTTAGCATAAATAGAACCACCTCACTTTTCCCATGTTTGTAGATTGGCAGTAGGAGAACTCCCCGACTCTTGGACTCTGACAGGTACGACATTACCAACTGATGGCTTGAATATCTGACTGAGTGTCCATGTGTTGTTTCTTGATTGTGGGAATTGGTGAGACATAAATTTAATTAAAATACATACCAGTTTTTAGCTATTACTTCAGTACCAGAACACCCAGAAAAGTATGATTGTCATTCACAAGTTCCTTGGTCTCCTATGCCTACACATACAGCGTTACCAGAACAAGTATTATCACCAGAGTTCCAAGAACAGTAAGAGTAGTTTGCAGTACATCCAGTAGGAGTACACGCACCAGCACTAAGATAAAGAGAGCAGTCATATGTCTGTTTAAAATACGCTATATGTACAGCATCTTGGTAGTTATTGAGGGTAAGAGAAGTGGTTTTTTCAATAGTCTGCCCTGAGTAAGGTAAAATAATAGCATCAGCACCACCAGAAGCATCGTTTTTTATCCAGTAGGTTCTATCAGCACAAGTTTCTCCGTCAGGGAGTTGAGCGTTGAGAACTGACGACCAAGTACAACCAGCTTCTCAGCCACAAGGTCAGCTTGAACCATAGGATGAGCAAAGTACAGTTCCTGAACAGCTTGTTCAGTAAGTACCAGAACAAGAACCAGTGTTGTAATTTCAAGCACAAAGGTTACCATCGCAAGAAGAGAAGTAAGAACCAGAACAAGTACCAGAACAAGTTGAGTCTCCAGAGTTCCAAGTACATCCTGCATTTCACTCACAGGTTCACTGGTCTGTACCATCGGAGAGTGAACAATCGTATCCACCACCAGACCATGTACACCCTGTTTGTCCAGTACATCCTCCATAGTTATCATCAAATCCACTACAAGCATTTCATTCTGTTGCTGTACATCCTGTAACTGCATTACAGCTAGCAGTGTCGGTATAGCTTGGACAGGTAGTTGTGTCCCATGAACAAGAACCTCCGTAAGCATCGTCTTGATTTTCACAGGTAGACTGGTCGGTATTATTAGCCCCAGAACAGGCCGCAGTCACTACTGTACAGCCAGAAGTACCGCTACAAGTGCCCATTCAGTATTCATTATCAAAAGCAGAGCAAGAATATCCAGCGTTCCATGCACAAGGTAGGTGTGACTCACAAACTGCTTGTCATGCTCATGTATAGCTAGAACAAGTCGAGATAGAGGGGGTACCAGTACATGCAGCAGCAGTTGTAGCATCAAGTAACCAGTGTGAAGCTGTGCTATCTAAATTACCACTTGCTGTAAGTCGTTTTACTTTTAAGGCAGTACTACCAGCACTTTGCAGAGTGGATGTTGGTGTTGTAAAAGCACCTGTACCAGCCCCAACAGAACCTGCAAATTGTCAGTAGCCTCATGCTGATATATTGCTTGAGTGATAAAAATAACCTGAATAATTATACGAATAAAGCGAATTAGAAGTAAGGCCAGCGTTTCAGTTGTAAAAAGCAACACCGTTACCACCAGACGTATACATATCGTACCCACCACTTGAATTAGCACCAGTAGCACCTCGGAGAACACCACTAAAAAGATAATCAGTCCAAGTATAAGAACCGTCATTGTTAAAAGTCTGCCCACGAGTTGTTCAAGGAGAACCATTAGACCAACTACCTTCTATACTCAGACCGCCTGTGTTTAAATTTGTTTTTTGGCTGTTCCCAGTAAGAGGCTTTATACTCACGCTATCTATTGTAAATCGTGCAGTATTTGTAGGTGTGAATACAATCGAAATTGAGTTTCAGCTTGCTATAAATCTCTCAGTGTATGTTCCGTTCGCTCATACCGCAGTTCAAGAAGAAGTACCGAAAGAGGGGGTAATAGCACCAACAGTCCAGTTTGTTATGGTATAGGTAAGCAAATACTCTCTTCTGGTAGATACAGAAAGGCTTTGAGTAAGTGAGCCAGTACCATTTCATGTTTTAGAGACAGAGTTAGAAGAGTACGCCATTCCAGACGGAACAGTCCATCCATTTGCGTTACCTGTGAAAGTTCCATTTGTGACTACTTCACTTCATAGACTAGAAAATAAAGAAAGTCTTTTTTCTGTATTATTAAAATTAAAGTTCTGATTGTCTTGTGCTAGAATAGCATTAGGATTGACGTAGAGGACACTTCATGCAGTACCAGAAGTTATTGCTCCTCAGATAGCAGCTCCACTACCTAGCGTTTCTATTTTATCATACAAAGCATTTTTAGTAGGTACTTCCATAGAACCATTCCATCATGCTCAATAGACCTCATCAGGTACTATAATATCGTTAGTAGTGGTGTTTCACTCGTCAGTTACTTGTTGGAGGTTTTGAGAACCGCTAGCATCAGAAGTAATAGTAATATCAGCTCCATCAGAAGTAGGAGAACCAATAAGGGTAATTCCAGTTCAAGCTTTTAAATTTAAAACAGAGGCATTGGCAGCTTTTTTTACTCCATCAATTCTATATTCTTGTCCACCACTTCAAAATCACATATTCTTGACCTCTTTGATAATCTCTTTACCTCATCGAATATCTGAAAGCTCTAAAACTATTTTACTATCCTTATCCTTGTTCAGTTTTTTAATCTGTTTTACTATCTCAGGCGTTATATCTTCTTTTGGGAGTTCCTTGAGAGTCTTCTTTACTATTTTATCATAGTCTACTTTTGGGGTATCCCCATCAAGTCAGTCTAGTCCATTATTTCCTTTATCTCACTTGTCACCTTTATCTCATTTTAATTGTAATCTTGTTTCCTCGTCCATCTCAAACTCAATTTCTTCTTTTTTTTTTAGTTCTTCGAGAACATTAGTAAGAAGAGTGTTTGTTTCGGTGAAGTCTACTTCTCTTTGCTCTGGTATTTCTACCTGTGGCATTTCTTTTATAGCTTGTACCACTTCTAATAGTGCTGGTTGCAATTCTTTTAGCCCTCAGACAATCATTTCTGTGTTTTGGTTGTCATTGGTTATCTGAGCAACTAAAACAGGCTCTAAAGTGCTTTCTTGTCATTGAGCGATTAAAGCTTGTAAGAGATTATTTGTTTCATCTCAGTTATTCTTTATCTCTTCATTCTGCAAGATTGTACTCTCTAGCATTGTTTCCAGTGGATTTATTGGTTGCTCAGGAGGCATAATATTAGTTTTTAGCAAATTCTGATATACATTTAACGATTATCAGCCCCAGTATCACTTGTATTATTGTTCCCATTTTTTGTAAGGTTATAAATTGCAAAATTGATAAATTTAGTTTTAGCGTTATTTATTTCTGCTTTCTTGCTAGGATTTTTAGCAACAGCATCATCAAACTTTTTTAGTATCTTACCTATTCTAGCCCTATTTCAAGAAGACATTGCTAATTCACTTAATTTTTTAAGTCAAAATCAAACTCAAATTGTAGCAGAAAGTGGTGCTAAAAATGGAGCTGCAACAGTTCACAATCATAATGCTGTTGTAAACTCTATAATTTCTGTACGTGGTATACCTGTAATATCTTGAACCTTATTTAATAGCTGTCATGCTAGAGAAGTTGCCTGTCAAGCCCATCTATCACTAAGAGTCTTCTCAACTGTGTACAAAGCACTTTGTCTATCTAATATTTGTTTTACTTTTGCATCGGGTACTAACTCAGATACCTTGTTATTAAGTCATTGTCTAAAATCCCTTACGGCTGTACTGAAAGCATTCTCTAATTTAGGGTCAAATACACCTTCTCATTTAGCTTTAGCAATAGCTTTATCGAAATCTTTTCTAAGTTGTAAGATGTCTTCTGGGAAGTACGTTTCTTTTGTAAGTTGTTTCCTCAATTGTGGTAGCAGTTTATTTATAGCTGACTCCGCCTCTCACACAATACTAGGATTGTCTATTATTGTACTACTAAGCTCATCAAATAGAGTTTCAACTTGTGCTTTTGGTATACTCACATTACTTGCTCTAAGGTTCGTTTCTAATGTCTTTGACAAGTTTTCTACTTCTGCATTTACAACTTCTCTTTTTTGTATCTCAGACATTCATTTCTTTAGCTTTCCTTCTTGTAAAAGTCTAGTTGTTTCTTCTATAGCTAAAGCCTCTTTAGGGCTTCTTACTAACTCTTGTTTTTTAAATGGAAATCATTTAGTTTCAATAATGTCTTCTGCAACTATTCCACGCTGTCTCTTTCCAAGTTCCTTCATAGAAGGAAGTGCAATACTCTCAGCATCTTTACGAACCATCTCTAAAGCTCATTTCTCCAAATTAACTCATTTCTTTGCTAATTTTGTATTAACCTTTCCAGCTTTGAGTGGTAGGAAATTTAATCATGCCTCTGTAATATCTCTCACATCTTGATTTGGTATAAGATTCAATCCTCACTGTATTACATTTCATACAGGCTCTACTACTGCTCAGACGTCTTGTTGTACGTTTTGAGGCAATTGCTGTACTCCTGTTCAAAATATATCACCTACTATTCTATTTCCAGTTCTAGCAACTGTTCATAGTTGTTTTAATGCGGTTGCTGGCGTTCTTCATTGTGCTTCTTCCCTTGCTATTATTTCTTTGGTTCACTCTTTTAAATTTCATAGAGTTCTACCTACTATACCCTGCTCTCAAGGAGTAACTGCTGTTTTAATGCCTTGTGCTACTCAACTTGCTAATTTATATGGAATAGAAGCATATCATTTAAAAATATCTAATCATTCTTTTAATCTTCAAGCTACTTCTTCTTTATTTTTTGGTAGGATTGTTCTATCTGAAAGCTTTCTCTCTGAATCAGGGGTCATATCTAATTTCCTTCTCTTTTCCATCTCAATAATTTGTTCGGGTGAAAATCCTGCTGCTTGTGCTTTAGTAAATTGCTCACGAGTCAGTGGAGTGTAGGCTGTTTTTTTTGTGACCTTGCTCTGATTCTTCATAGGAATAGAAGCATTTTTTACATAACCACCTTCTTTGAAAGGTGTTAATGCTTTTTGTAGAGTTTCCTGAGGTGTTCAAGCGAGATAGACCATATTATTGTCCTATAGATTTAAGATAAGTTGCATAGGCATCTTCTGCAACTGGTGTTTGTGTGGTGTTTGGTGGTGGTGTTTGCGCCTGTTGGTTCTGTTGTTTTACCACTTGGTATATATCTTTTATACTATTACCCCTAGCATCTTTGCCAGCACTAGAGAACATGTTGCTTGTAACTAAGTCTCTATTTTTTGCTTTTTGTGCTAGAACTTCTGGCGTATCTCAAGGCTGAGGGAAATATTGTTTATCAGCGTTGCTAAACTCTGAGTCAGAAATAACAGCACCAGACTCATTACGAAGTACCGCATTCACGAAGTTTCTTTTTGCTTGATTATACTTCTGCATTTCAGCAGACTGCAAGAAGCTTGGAAGAACATTGTTTATAAACTCTTTTGTTGTCCCAGATGTTTTGTAGAGATTTTCTATTGCAGCTATAGAGTCCTCAGACTCTGCCATTCTCGTACCGAATCAATATGATTTCTTTGAAAATTCAGTAGCTTTACTAGGTAATTCTACTTGTTGTAAATCAAGTGACGCATTACCAGTAGGGTTTATATAACCAGCTACTACTGTTCCTCAGCCACCTCCGCTGCCACCACTTGCTTTCCTAACCGCCTGAGCATTTCCTATCAATTCATTTGTAGCACCATCAAATATAAATCCACCCTCAGTATATACACGCCCTGTCTTGAGAGCGTTGTTTATAATGTCAGCTTGGTTCTTGTCTATTTCAGATTGTGTTTTTAATGCTTCAAGTGCTGCTTTCTCTTGGTCTTGTTGCCTTTTAAAGTCTGCTTCCGCTTGTGCTTGGTCTAGCATATTGTATTCAGCAGCTAGGTCATTCTTGTCTATTTTTAACTGAGCAAATTCTGCATCAGTTAAATCGCCAGGATTTTTACCTAAAGCAATAAGTTTCTGTGCAATACTCTTTGTTTTTGTTGCTTTCCGTTCACCTGCTCAAGCATAGTAGTCTAGTAATGCTTTCCCGCCTTCTTCTACTGCTTTTCTTTTTGCTGCTATTTCATCGGATGCGTTCTTTCTAGCATCTGATAAAAGTGCGTTTACAAGTGAAAGCCTTTCTTGTTCTACGAGATTATTAGCTTGTGTGTTTACATCTTGTATTGTGTTTTGTTGTGCTGTGCCAAAATCAGAACCAAGTAATCCGCCTCTAGCTTGCTGTGCTACGTTAGAACCTATTCTACCTTGTCATTGTATTCTCGATTGATTGAGTTTATCAGCGTATACTTTATTGATAGCATCTATCTGAGCTTGCATTTCTGCTTCTTTCTGTTTCCTTATAGCCGCTTCATCAATAGGAGTGTTGTATGTAGCATTTTGTTTAGCTATGTAGTCTTCTATAAATTGTTGGTCTACTCACATTGTGTTATCACCGAGAATAGAAGAAACACTACCATCTGCTGGCGTATTAACTGGTGTAGTAGGAGTTCTTACGGGTCACGCATTTATACCTATACCTTGTCCATTTGTTGTTATTTCTTGTCAAGGAGTAACAGTAGTAGTTCCAGTTCTCTTTGCTAAACGTGCTTGGCTATTCGCTTGTTGAGTAGCGAGCATCTGGTCGTTAATACGTTTGTTTTCGTCTAATTGTGCTTGGGTAAGAGTAGGCATATTATCGTTGAATAGAAACTATAGGATTTATAACTCTCATTGATCTAGCACTTCAAGACGAATTAAATCAAATACCGAAAAGTAAAGTACCAGTGGTTGGTAGACTTGATGTATAATTTGCTACCTGTGTACCATTTATATAAAATTTTACATAAGTAGGCATAATCTCTATTTCGTAAGCGTTCATTCTTGTGACTGTAATACCGCTTGTCACATCAGTCGATTGTGCAGTTGTACCATTTGCAATATGTGTGTATAGTGTTGAGCTATTAAGCAAAAATCTATATGTTCCATTTGTTGTATCTGACTGTACAGTGTGCATTGCTGCTCTTGTTACACAAAATCAAAATGCTTTTCTGTCACTCGTATCATCAAACATCATACCCCACTTCATACGTATACCTTTTCCGTCTTGTATTCTAAATTCCCAAACACCACTGGTTGGTGAAAATCATATTACATCAGCTTGCATAGAGATTGTACTCAAAGCATTTGGTTGTATAAAAGCTCCTAACGGACTAGAAGAAGATGAAGAACCAAATGAGTCACCAGACCAACCAAGAAAACTATTTGTACCATTTTTATTAAATATAGTTGGAATAGTCAGCCAGTCAGCTTCTGTATTTGTATTTGCTGTATAATCAAAATCTACTAATGATTCGACAAATCCTTTAGAAGCCGCATCATTTGATGCAACTGGAGTAGTTGGCACTTTCAGTTGACCAGTAGAAGAGTATCTTGCACCCTTATCGGCTGTCACACTTGTGATTGTCACACTAGCGCCAGCACTTTCCGTGACAACACTTTCAGCTACTACGATTGCTCATGCAGCGACACTCTCGATTGTAAATGTAGAGTTATTCGATGCGCTTCCTGTGACTGTAATTTGAGTACCCTGTTTAAATCATGCCGTGATAAATCCATTTCCACTATCAGCTATTGTTTTAGTGCCAGATACGAACGAGATAGTCGTAGCAGTCTTTGTAGAGCCATTGGAAGTATCATATTGAGTTTCGTATAGGTTTGTAGACGATGGCGTACCCTGTCATACGAGAGCATCTTGCTGGTTCTCAGTTATTTGTTGGTTATACCTTGGTGCAAAGAATAATGATGTAGTAGACCTTGATACACCAACTGTGACTTCTATTGTTCAAGGTGTACTTGATATTGCTCCTGCGGTATTAGATATGTAATAAACAGTGTTTGTAGTTAAACCAGTTTGATTTGAGTCAAGACCATATGTAAGTATGCCACCAGTAATAGCGACACCGTCTGTACCAGCTCCTTGTGCAATACCAAGAATTATATTATCTACTGTTCCTGCTGTGTCTGCATCACATTTCTTCCATTCACCATCTGCAATATCAAGATATAGAAGGTTTCATGCCGCTACTGTTTCTCCTGCATTACCAGCTACTACTACTCTATCAATGTTTGTTGTTCATGTAGCTGTATTGTCTACATACTTTTTAGTAGCAAATTGATTATCTGATAAGATACTAGCAACTCCATCGTAACCAAGAGGAGTACCAGCATCAAAAGAAGTCGTGCCATCTAAGAGGTCGAGCATCTTTTTAATAATAGCAAAATCTGTTATAGTAACAGTTGCTGTTTTAGCTCTATGTGCTTTTGAAAATCCTGTTGTTAGTGTGCCGTTAGATGATACGTTTTGAATACTTGTAAGAGCTGTTCAAGTTGCTGTACATTTTATGTATTCTTTTGAAGAAGAGGAATTACCATCTATCGTAAAAAAATAAGTACCATTTGTATCTACTGCACTACTCAGAGTAGCAGTAGTGTCACCAACTGCTGTTTTTAATGATAGGACTTTATTAAAATCAGGAAAGATTTTTCAGAGCGTTTGTGTCATATAGTTATTTTATAGATAAATTGTAATTGTAAAAGGATTATTGGTCTGTTAATGTTCAATCTAAACTTGTACGCTGTTTTGTCCTAAACTGGCTAGGGATTTTATTCTCGAATAGTTGTAGTTTTACATCTACATACATATCACAAGAGACATATCAAATACCAGTCGCTATAAGTTTAATAGTTCGCTTTCTGAATTTACCAAGAGAGAATTGTAATTCTGCAAAATATTGGTATCAATCGACATCACTAGGCTCTCCTCCGATTATAGCATCTCAAATACCATTTGCTCATATCGTATAGGACTGTCACATAGATACATACGTTCAATTGCCTAGAACAGTACCTACAAGAGTAAATTCTCATCAATCGGTACTCACATATACTTGAAGTGATTGTGTAGGCTGTATGAGTCATTTAATTCGTAATCTCTTTGTTTTCTTCAATCTCTGAGTTCCAAAGAGTTCATCACCACTTATCCAGTAGTTTTGGATATTATCACCATCGTCATCAAAACCAGAAAATATTTGGTATACGTTATCTGTTAAGGTATCGCCTATAAATAACTCACCGCTAATATCCTGAATTGTTTTAGCAGAATATGGGACAACATCAAGAGTCTTCCTTCGATAGTTATAGAGGAAAAGTCTATTATTTGTTGTAGAACCAAAAGACATACCAGAGAACACTATAAACTCTCCAAATGTAGTCATTGCACAAGCGCTCCATGTATATTCCGAGAAGTCAAATTGAGAAGCGAGAGTAACAGGAATTAAGTTATCTCCTAGTTGGTTCGGAGTCAGGATAGTGAGTTGTGGTTTATCCAAGTTCGCTGTGTTCATAAATACAACACCCTGTCCAGTCGTAACAGTAGCACGCCAATAAGGAACGCCTATATCTTTTCTGAACACTATATTTGTTGCAGTTGTATCGTCACCTCCGATAGTAAGTTGATAGGCAGAACGTGATTTTATTGAATAGTAGCTTCCGTTATGAATAGTAACTACTTGTATTGCATCACCTCACTCATCTTGTCGAAAAATAAAACCTTCTCAAGCGAGACGAGTAGAACTTTTAGTAAAATCTGTCACGCCCTTATTATTTGTCATTTCCCATAGGTAGTTTACAGTACCTACGCCAGCATTAGAAACTGTATACGCACCTGTTACGTAGTTTATTGTACCAGTGCCACCGAGAGAGCCTGTTAGGACTCACATGTAGTTATCTGTGTAGACTTCTCAAGTTGCTGTAATAGTAAGTGCGATACCAAAACAAGTTCTTTTAGCATCTCATGCTTTAAAAGCAAGAGTACCAGTAAGACTTGTTGTAGCTTCACCTGTAACTGTAGTGTATACTGTACTATTTTGAGCATCTATATACGAACCATAAAGACCAGTAGCATCTTTTTGTACTGTTCCTGCTGTGACATCCCACATCACCATTCTTCCAGTGCTTATAATTGATTTACCTTTGAAATTCTTTGTAGAATCGTACATCGAACAGAAGTTTCATGGATTCGCTGTGTGTATTTTATAAATTCCATCTACACCAGTTGCATAGACGAACGTACCAGCCAAAGATTGATAGCGAGAAAATGTATATTCAGCACTATCTGTCAATCCCGTGACAACATCTACCCATAAACTTGTAGTAGTATTGTAATATTGAATCTTAGTGTTTATTTTTCTGAATTGTATGACTGTGCCATCAGCCTTGTAGCCGAATCAATGTCATTTAACGTAGCCATTAGCTGTTTCTTCTGCTCCAATCAGTAACCTTCCCCGCATGAGTTCTATTTTACCATCAAGAGAAATCCAACCAGAAGAGTCTTGAGATGATTGTGGTGGTATTTGCTCACTATCAAACATATTCGCTATACCTTGTCCAAGTCATGTGGTTATTTTTTCAGCCATATTATGCTAATTGAGTTTTTTGATTTGCATCGAGCATTCTAAGTTGTGAAAGTGTAGACTCATAAAGCTGTGTGTTTTCTCTTTGATAGCTTTGTACTTTGTCAGTAAGTTGCATAGGGTCGAACTTAGCAGCCATTCAATAAGCTATAACTTCATGGAACTGTGGAGAGAAAAGTGGGCTAGTTCAAAGTGTAAGGTCAGTAGCCATTTTTACATAATCATATTCTACTGAATTAGCGGCAGTAGGTTGTACGATAAAGTAGAGTCTATTAGTAGAAAAGTCTATATAACAAAGATTGTTCATATTCCTATAACTTCTCCTCGAAGAGAAGGGAACTACTTGATATGGTATAAATGTAGAACCTACAAATACAATCGAAGAAGAAGCACCAGAGACACTTGGATTGTACCAGTCACCTGTCCAGCCTACTGGATACCCCATGTTTCCTGAATTATAACCAGAATTACCCATGTAATTAGGGCATATATTTCGGAAGTCAGACGGTAGGGCAAGATATGGAACGGAAGTAGATTGAGTACCTGTGTACGTTGTTTTTAACCACTCCCAGTCTCTATCGTTTTGAATATCAGCGTAGACTTCATTAGCAAGTGCAAGTGCCTGTACGCTAGATAGTTGAGAGGAATCATCTACCTGTAGATAGAACCTATCGAGTATGTCTTGTCATGTAAGTGCAGCCATAGAGAGAAAGTTAATAATCTATTCGAGCCTAGCCCCATAGGAGCTAGAGCGAAGAGACTATACAAGATGATATTTTACTGTGACTGTAGCTGTACCAGTACCAGCAGCGAAAGCAGCAGTCTGATTTGAGATGTATAGACCAATTCCAGTGATGGAAGCAGTTGCGACATCTGAAAGGACAACAGGTATTCGAGCAGTAACAGTACGACCAGCAGCACCAGTTACAACAGTTGCAGCAATAGTAGCTGTAGTAGCTGTACCAGCACCATTAGCAGTAGCAGCGTATTGAACCGCTACGACACCACCACCAGTAAAGGCAGTAGCTGTACGAGTGATGTCAAAGTCTACACTGTCTACAACAATGTTGAATCCAGCTATAGGAGCGACAACAACTACAGGAGTTGCGTACATTGCTATAAGGTTTGCAGCAGAGAGAGAAACAGTTTTAGTACCAGAACCACTCCATACAGGAGCAGCAGCAGTACCATTGTTTACCCACTGTGTACCATCGGCAGTATTGACGATAATACAACCAGCAGCAAAAGTATTAGCAGTTGTTGGGATTGTCATACCAGCAGTAGGAGCAGTACCAGTAATGTAGTAACCATTTTTGTCTGTGTCTATTCCTTGTACAGTAGTAGATGGGATTGCGATGGGCATAATAATTAGATTAAAGAATAACCCCCACGTCTTAGGTGGGGAGATTTATTATGCGTTGATATTACTGATTTTAACATCGAGGAATTTCTGCGCACCATCGCTGAATGTCTTAATACCTGCGACCATATCCAAGAGGAAGTACTGACTTCTTTGAAGTGGTGGCTGAGTGATAAGGAGGTCGATTTCTTCCTGAATAACTACATCGATTGCACCTTTCTTACCGAAGTAAGCGTGAACAAATTGAGTAGCCCAAGTAGCATTTGTCTGAGTTTCTGAAAGTACAAGACGAGTACCTTTAGCAACGATTGTGAGAACAGTCGCAGAGGTAGCAGTAGCAGTCATGTACATAGCAGCAATAGCAGCTTGATTTGCAGCAGAGAGAGCAACCTGATTAGCACTTGTAGTACCAGGGTTGTTGATAAGACCAGCGAGGTTAGTAATACCAGTAGTAGAGTCTGATGCACTTACGAGGAAGTTACCAGCAGTAGCACCGATAGTAGTAACACCAGTAGTAGTGATACCATTGATAACAACAGTTTCAGCATTTACAGAGTTACCAGTATAAACGAGAGTAGCCTCACCTGTGAGGTTGTTACTCATGTGGTACATAGTACCGTAGATGTCTGAACCAGCGTATCCATTCTTGAATGTTGTATTTCCACCTGATAGTTCTTTTCCGATAGGGAATTGAGAAATAGCAGAGATGTGGAAAGGGTCAAGTACCCAGCAGAGGTCTGTCATTTCTACGTTGTTGCTTGCAAGTTTAGCGTAAGTCTGAGCAACCATTTGTGGAACAGTTGTACTAGAGAGAGCAATAGGCGTGCCATTAGCAGTAGTAGTAGTGAGGTTCCCTGTGTCGAATACAGCCCAAGCGTTTACAGTTTCAGCGAGGATAAATGCATCGAGAGCAGCACCAAGTTTCATAGCACAGTTCTTACCAGCAGTTTCTCCAGGATTAAGAGGGCCTGCCTGTATCTTTTCGAGAGAGAAGATAGGGAAAGTCATTCCTTTCTTGAAGTTGATAGTGAGAGTGTCCTGTGAATCAGTAACAGGGTCGAGAGTTCGGTCAGTGAGAGCAGTAATGTCACGAACTTGAACTGCTGAGAGGTCAAGAGCAAAACGATTTACTGTGTCTCCGTATTTCAATTCAGATTGAAAGCGTGTATTTGCGATTTTTCTACCAACGAGAGTCTTTTGGAGAATCTCCTGATAGGTAGGGTCGAAATATTCACGAAAGTCGGTTAGAGCCATATAGGTTTGGTTAAATATAATTTCCGTTATATTTTCCTCCTAGATGACATTGATTTTATTGGTACTTAGCATCCATGTATTTTTGTCTGGCTTTTGGGTCAGCAAAGATACGTTTCTTCTGCTCAGGAGTCAAATTATCAATATCAGCGACATCAGTGACTAATTCCATCGCTGGTCGCATATCATTTTCAGTTGTGACTCTTCCAGTAGGTTCTACTTTATGTAGCTTTTCGATAAGGTCTTTAATAGGGACATTTCTATACTGCGGAGAGAGTGAGAGAGTTTTGATTACTTCTGGGTCTACTTTAGACTTGTCGATTCATTCAGCCTTAGCCAATTGGTCGTTGTATAAAGCAGTCCATTGCTTCTCAAATGACTCTTGCTTCTGTAGATTGCGAACTGGTGCGAGTTTCTCTTCTGCCTTTCTATCCGCTATTTGTACCATGTCTTCTAAGAAGTCAGGGTTTACATCGGGATATTTAGCCTTCAGAGTTTCGAGGTCAGGAGAACTACTTTTAGGAGTTGCTCTTTCTAACTCTTCGATTCTCGCTTTCAGCTTTGCTTCCTTCTGTTGTGCTTTGTCCTTCACAGCCATAAGGTCGCTTTCAGGAACTAATTTAGGCGTAGGTGCTTCTTGAGTGGCGTTCTCAAGAGTGGCAACAGACCCTTCTACTTGTCCAGCTATTTCTTCTGCTGTAGATATTGTAGCTTCATCAGCCATAATTTTAATACTCTTTTACACTGAGCAAGTGGGGCGTTATTTTGGCGAGGCTGTCCCATACCTCTAAAATACCAGTTTAATGTCTTAGCGGACACTCTTATTATATATGTATTTTATCTTGTGCAAATAAATTATTCTATGTCTGGCTCTCAGGAAAATTAACGGATAAAAAACCAAAAGCCAGACTCACAATAATCTATCTGTGCATCCTCATTTCTTCTGCTCTACTTTTTACAGCATTATCTAATAGCTTCTGTACTTCCTCTATGTTGTCTGATTCTCTTATAGATGATAGTACCAACATATCACTACGATACTTAGCTAAAAAGCCCCTTATTTCATCAATAGAGAGGCTTTCAAAGTTAAGCAGTGAGTTTAAACACGATTGAGCATCGTCTTGGAGTTTCTTTGCAAGGCGTTTACCTAAATCAGAAATCCAAAAGTTTCTAGTTTCTACTTTCTCATCAAGAGCATCGCAGAGTTGGTTTATCTCTGGTGGAAGTTCTCCGATAACTTCTTTAATTAGTCATTTTTCTCAGCTCATGTGTTTTTATTAGCTTCTTCTTGTAGTTTCTTTTGGATAGCAAGTTGATACTCAGATTCCATAGTGTTAATATCGAACTTGTCTTCTATCAATTTAATCTCATCTTCGTACTGCTGTCGGAGTTTCTTCTTCTCTTCCAAGCTATTCTGCATTGCAGATTTAAGGTTGGCACACTTGAGCTTGAATATCTTTGGTGATAGGTCTGTCTCTCCATGTGTTATTTGCACATCAAGTTCAGCTTTTACCTTGCATAAATCAAGGAAAGTAGTGAGTTGTGCTGTTTCTGTTACACGAGCGATAGGTCTATTGATAGGAGAAAGTTCAGGTGCATCAGCACCTACTTCTACAAAATCATAATTAGCCTCTCTAATACGCATCAACTCTAAAGCATCTTGTGAAATCATATCCGTTATTTTAAAAATTAAATCATTTGTTTCCAACCACCTTCGTATTTCGATAATACTTTGTCAGCTTCTTCTTCGTTATCACAGTAGGCAACAATCGAAGCACGAGAATTGAATACATGATAAGGGCGTGACGCTTTAGATTTTTCCAACTTCGCAACTTTCTTTTCGAGTTCTACAATTTCAGGTGTAGATACTTCTTCTGTTACTTCCGTAATCTGTGCCTCTTCTCGTAATCGTTTTGCACGAGTGAGGTGGTGTTCTTTCTTTTCTTCCGTCATAAAAAAGGATTAAAAATAAGTGTTATTAGTATACTGGTTGTTCTTGATTTGCAAGAGCTGTGCCTATCTCTTGTCATACTTGTGGTATTTCTGGCTGTCATGGTACTTGTGCCTGACCTGTCATACCCATAGCTTGCCCTGATTGTGTCGGGAGTCATTCTCTTGCAAGTTGCTCATCAATAGAGTTATTCATGTTATATGTAATAATCGGCATGAGTTCATTCAGATATTCATAGAATCTATCGAGTTGTTCTGGTTTCAAGTCATCACTCTCGTCTTTTACATAATCGAGAATCTTCTGAGCATAAGCAGCATTAGCACCTCTAAATGGTTTAGGCATTTTCTTTAGGAGAGTTTGTATGTCTTCTGCTGCGTGTGCCATGAGTTCAGTTTCTCCATAATCTTTAGCAAGCATTTGTTTAACTTCATCAGCATTAAACCCAGCAATGAGGGCTTCTTTTTCTGCCATGACTTTAGGATTGAATAATGGATTTACTTTGTTTGTTTGAATAAATGTGAGTTTGTTTCTCTTTTCTACACCTTGCATTGCTTGTTCTTGTCCACTTGTTACTATAGATATATCAAAGTCGTATTGTCTCTTTAGGTCTTTATTGCTTACATCTTTCTTATAAGATACACCATCAGCACCGATAATATCAACAGCCATTGGTTTAGTCATGTGTTCATCAATACCCTCAAGGTAGAGAGTAGCAAATCTACGTTGTGCGTATGCTTTTAGTTCTCAAATTACTGCAAATCTGTCAGCAGCTTCTTTAACATTCCCCTCGTAGATACCTACCTTGTCTTCATTTGATTGTCATCTTGCATCGTTTGTAACACCAGATGCGACAGCAGTAATAGAATCGAGTTTATCATAAACCGCGAAAGGAGTATTGATAGACGGTATTTGTCTTGTCTGTACTGCTTTGTTTATGTCAGTGCCTCCTTTCATTGGGACTTTGCGAGCTTTCATGTACTGTATCATCAAGTTTGGGTCTTGTACAGCATCGACATCAAAATATGTAATAGGTTCATTAATCTCTTGGCTATTTTGTAGAGCTTGATTGATTGATACTTGTTTAGCCATTATTGCCTCCCTGACTCCATCAGCAGGACTAGGACTCCAAAACTCTGTAAGGTCAGGGGAAGAAGCACAAGTAAAGTACTGCCATTTGTCACTAGCGAATAAATCAGAGTGTAAATTAACACTCACAGCCTTTCATCCATCTTCTGTTATCAAAATTGTGTATCTCTTTCATTCATACGTTGTATTCCACTCCCAGAACTTCCATACTCCTTTCGTTTGTATCGTTTTATCGTTAGAAGTAATACCTATGTATCTATTCCTTGCTTTCATATCTTCTTGACTGAGAGTATCGGCATTACCCGAGCCGCTAATGAGTTCTTCTACTTCTGTTTTTAAATATCTACCGTCTTTTACTCCGTCTTTGAGTTGTTGTTTACTCTTGAGAATACCACCACGACCCAAGTAAAATGCTTTCTCAATATCGAGTCCACCAGCACTAGGGTCAATCAAGAACTGATAAACATCTACGTTAGAGAGATGTGAGCAGTAGTTATTATCAATAGAATCAGCATGATATTCATAAATAGCTCGTCAGTACATAACGAGTTGCTGGTCTCAAAACAATGCTTTAGCATCCCAATCACCACCTTTTCTGTCTTTTTCTTTAATAGCATTAGCAATCTTTGCTTTCTCTAGGTCAGCCTCTTCACCTTTTATATATTCAAAGTTCCATGGAGCATTAATCTTAGAGACAAATGTATTAACGAATGATTGCATTTCGTTTAGGTTTACATTTATTCTTCCAGCTTCTACGTTTATTTTCTTATTGTAGTACAAATCTTCGTTCTTGTGCCACTGTGGGAATTTAGGCTGTTTTGCCTGTCTGGCGAAATCTATTTCAGACAATGCTTGTGCAGCAATTTTTTGTCTTGTAGCGTATGGGATTGTTGTCATAATTTTGTTTTTGTGAAAATATTATATCACTAATACTTTAGAATCAAATGTCATTCATTATATTTTGTACAGGTCTTTCACTAGCGAGGAAAGCACGAGAGTCAAAAGTAGATGTAGGTTTCTTGAGTAAGTTGGACAGAGCATAGCGTACTCAGTCAAGTGAGTGGTCGAATCATCCCTCTGGTACGTTTATAATTTTTCAGTCTCTATCTGTCATCCACATATAATTTCTATATTCTTTAATTACATTAGTGCTAGACTTAGTAACTGATATAGGTTGTCACTGGACTAATTGTATTCCATTCTTGATAGAGTCTGGTCATTTCTCAGCACCTACGATAGATATTCCATGTGTTTTAATCTCATCAATACTCTTAGGTTCTGCACTATCAGCAACAACAAGAGCAGTAGGATAACTTTTTAGTATGTCTACTATCTGTTTATTACTGAGTCATTTAGTAAAAGCAATCTCATCGAGAATATATCAGCCATTGTAGGCATATATAGCAACTATTGCTGTTGGGTCGTTAGTATATCAGAAGTCTAATCAATATCTCTCTAGTCTAGCTTCATGTGGTACAGAGTCAATAATCTTCCAGTCTTTGTAAATCTTTCACTCTACTTCACCAAGCTGTCATAGTCAGTATACAGTCCACCATCTCTTGTTGTCTTTGTGACTTTCTATTTCTGCTACTATATTAGGTGAGAGTGCTTCGTTATCGAGATAAGTGAGAGTGATAAAATCTACATCTTCTCTCTTACCTATAAAGTCAGTGTACATATAAAACTCTCATACTGGATTCCAGTCTATAAAAGCAAACTCTTCTGTACGAATAAGGAGCTGGTCAAAAGACTCATAGTCTATGTTGTTTCACTCATTCACGAATAAACGATGTCTACGTGGTCATCTTACTTTACCTGGTTGGTCTGCACTAAAAAACTCTATCGTGCTTCCTGTCTCAAATGTGTATGTACTATCAGTCTTATTCCATCTTTCATCATCATAATAGTTATGCTCTTTCATTATGTTGAGGAAATCACGAATAGCACCACGCTTTAGATGTGGCATAGACTCACTCACAATAGATGTTAGCGTAGCACTCTCGTCAGTTTGGCAACGAGCTATAAGGTATAGGAGAATAGATATAGTCTTAGAGGCACTTGTACCTCATGTAACTGCTCTAATACGTTTACTTAGCTTTGCTATTTTCTTTGTTGCTGTCGTTAGAGCGTAGGGCATGAATATCTATAATAGGGATAGGTTTACCACCACTTGTTAAGTCTGTTTGTGTTGCTGGGTTTCATTCTGCCATCTTCCAAATCACTTCTTTAGGTAATCAATCCATGAATTCCTCTTTCTCCTCATCACTAAGATTCATTATATATTTACGAGCATACTCCTTGAGTCATAATGTACCAGGAGTTCTACCTTTTGGGTTGCCAGATTGCCCTTTCTTAAAGAGCCAAGGCTTACTGTTTATTGTCTGCTCATCAGTTTCCATAACTATATTATATTGTTATTTTTTATTGTGCAACATGTAATCTGGTATATGGTTGGATGCTATCATAGCCAGCACAATAGCTCATTGTATTCTCTCATCTGCTATTTCCTGTGCATATGAATGAAATGAATTATATTGCATAGTTATTTATGAAGTTTATCGTAGCAGTCCTTACATATATAAAATGTCTTACCCTTATAATCGAATCATCAGTATGGTTTTTTACTTGTGAGTTTACCAAAGCAAGAGGAACATTGTTCATTCTTGTAAAGAGCCATCTTATACTTAAACTTCATGTCAGCTATAAACCATCCTATTCACTTGGCTATCGAGAGTACCCAGCCGAATAAAAAATAACATACATCCTTTACTGTGTGCTGGTGTTCTTGATTTCAAGTCAAGACTCAGTTTTTAACAGAATATTTTAGGACTGTTTTCATACTCTTATTATATTAAAAATAACTTATTCCGCAACTTCTTCCCTATAAATCTTCCCAAATAACTTATACATCTCCTGCCTACTGATAAACTTGTTATCAACTGCGAACATAGCTATACTTTTATCTTTTTCCTTTTCGTTTCTAAACATAGGATTGTCTTTTAGGATAGATAGGTTATGTTTTGTAAGAGGGTGGGAGAAGTACCACGACTCAACTGTTTTTTTATCCATATTTTAGTAATATTTATTATGTTCAGGTTTTCTCCAAGATGTAGCGTAACGAAAAACACCAGACGCATATCATTCAAGACATAGTTCTTCAATTATTTCTTGTGCCTGTTCAGGAGATATTGATATTTTCAATGCCGTGAGTGCTGAATCTTTCCTGACAGCTTTTATTATTCTGTATTCTTCATTCCATTGTGATATATACCATAGATGATTCCATTGTTTTTTTAGCTCTGATATGTCTATCTCTTTTATTCCGTGAGTAGAAAACTCTCATTTATATATATTTTTTCTAGTCATGGCTTATTTGTTATTTTCTATTTCTTCTATCTTGGAGAGGACATCCTGTATAGCTGTGTTGTATCACACAATATATTCACTGTCAGCTTCAAGACTATTGCTACTGACAGTTTGTATTGTCAGTCCTGTTACAAATTCTTTTAGTGAGTTCATAGTTACAATTGTTTTAAAAGCTCTGCTAGGACTTCTTTCTTCTCGATGTAGTACCTTGTACCTTTTTTATCAGTTCAGGTCAGGAGAGTGCCTTTATTCACTAAATTAGGTACATTCTCTCGAAATGTTATTCAGGCTCTTTCTATTTCAGTAGCAGTTCTATAGAGGTGCATATTATCTGAGGTATGAAGAGTCAATAAATATATTCTCAGGTGCGATAGAATATTTCTCGACAAATGCAGCGAGTCTTGCTTTTGCAATATTCTTTTTGAAAGACCAAGTTCGCTCTACTACTTTTCCATCAAGTTTTGCCAATACAGTGTAATCACCGTGTGTTGTCATAAGTTTTGCTGTGTAAGTCATAAAAGGAAAGTAAAGAAGTAATGTACACACAGTATAGCAGATTCATTTTCAATTGCAAGCGATAATTGTGTTTTTAGCTTACTTTTTATCTCTCTTTTCCGAGATAAGTGTTAAACTAGCCATCTCTACATTCTATAATATTTCTTGATATTTACTATATTGGTATGAAATATAGTTTATTGAGTAAAATATGTGTTCATAGTTAGAGGGTTAGAGTTGGGAATAAAACACTTTCATTTCTTTTTGATTCATTCAGGCACGAATAGCATAATCCCATTGCTTTTTAATCTCCTCAGCTCACTCCCTCTTCGCATTAGCTATCTCTTGTTCGATGAAAGACCAGAAACTATATAAATCACTAGCACTATCATTTCAATATGAGTATTCTTCTTCTTTCCATTTTTCAAATCTCTCTCTAGTAGATTGTGTCATAAGTAGGTGTTTATTGAGTTAAACTATCTATTTCATCTTGCATCTGGGCAATTTTAATACTGAGAAGCCTTATTTTTCATTGTTTCTTTGCATTCTCAAAATCATCTTGCATATCCTCAATACTAACACGACAGAATTGAGACAATTTTTGTATATCATCAAGCCTGTCTATTCTTCGAGATTCTGCGTTTCGATAATTCATTCTAGTGAATCACAAAAGATGTGCCATCTCAGTTTCGGATATTCACAAATATTTTCGCATTTCTTTTAATAGTTTTGTCATAGTGGTTAAGGTTGAGGTGGTAAAGGGGGTAGTTTAGACCATTCTCATTCATCATCATAGAGTACCAATATACTGCCATCATCACAAAGAGCATAGAGAGATTTATTTTCTCAATTCCATGCACTAGATGGTATTGCAGTTATTTGTATTATTTTTGTCATAGAGAGTTATTTAGAGAGTGAAATACGGCAATCACTACACATGAAGAGAAAGGAGTTATCTTCATCATGTTTTGTAATCTCATCTCAGCATTCACAGCAGTAGTTTGTTTGTCAGTTTGGGGTGTCTTTGAACATAGTTATTTTATATTATCGCAAATAAATTTGAGAGTTTCTTCTGATTTACGCATATTTCCAGATAAATCAATAAGAAGTTTTGTATCTGCCAGCACATGCGTTACGAAAAGATTTACCAATTCATAATTCTCGTACAACGTCCATAGTGCTTCACCATTCTTTTATGAGTTTTCCATCAAGTGAATATTGCAATACTTTCTTGCTCTTCCAATTATCTTTTCAGAACTTTCATTTAGATATGTGCTTATCGGTAGTTTTATTGAGACCAATAGAATAAGCATGTCTTATATTCTCAGTAACAGTACACCACGATAGATTTTCAACTCTGTTATTAGTCTTGTCACCGTCTATATGATTCACTACTGGTTTATTTTCAGGATTTGGAATAAAGTGAATAGCCACCATTCTGTGTACAGAAAGATTCTTTTGTTTATTTCACATTGACGAGTGTGTATACAAATATCAATCTCTATTCTTCTGTATTGTAACTATATTTTCTCTGCCATACTTGAGACTTTTTACTCTACCAAAATTACTAATCTGGTAATCTGGTAATCAAATTATTGTTTTCCATAATTCTTGCTGTTCCATACTTCCTTCATTAAAAAATAGAGTACCAATGAAGTCTGGAGAAAACATTGACACTCTACTCTTTAATCAAAAATGTATTCCAGACTTTTTTGATGTGAGCATTGTACTAATATTTTCTAAAAAATCAAGAGAATTTATACATGCTTTTCTTATTTGTTCGTAGTAGGTCATATTATTGTTTTAATGATATTGCTATTTGCTCGTCTATCTCTCTTTGGCATTGTTCTTGCCCTTGTTGACCATCGTGGTCGTAAAATGAGTCTGCGTAGATGTTATTCATTAGGAGAGAAATTAGAGATAAAATCGAGGAGGGCTTGTTTGGACGATGGATAGAAATTGTCATTATTAAATCTCCATTCGTTATGTTCTTGCCAATAGCCTATGTTTTGGAAGCTTAAAGGTAGAAAGAAAGACCAGTACGGAACGCTTAATTTATGCTTCTCAAATCAAAGCTCTATCAATTCTTCTTCTGTTGGTTGGTATGTTTTCATAGTGTTTATTGAGGTGAGGGGTTAAAATCTGTAAATCATTTCATTTGATTCAAAATACATTCCTCTGCTTGTTTTAGTTCAATATCTGCTCTCGGAAATAACTTTATGCACTTCTTGCAAGTAACATCGTGCTTATTGTTTGTAGAATTATCACATTCTGCAAGTAGAGTTCAGCAATATCCTTGTTCAGAGCTATCTTCTCCGTATGGGTCGTATGATGGTTTAAATGGGTCGTAGTGTATTTTCATATTATTTATTATTTATTCTCTCTGAGGTACTTAGTGATACGCTCTACTTGTTCTCATATTTTCAATGTAGTCCAAGTATTTATGTCTCATTTTCAATTCCATTGTTCAGACAATTTCCAATAATCAAACTCAGGCATATCAATAGGTACTTGTGAGAGAGGCTGTGTCTCTTTATATTCAGGATTTAGCTTACATTCTAATTCTTCTCATTCACTGTTTATTCTCTTCCATAGATACTTTGGTTCGGCTGTTTTAAATTGTATAGGTTGTTGTGTCTCTTTCTCTACCACTGGTGCATTTCCTACTCACAGTCTTCAAGAATCGTCATACACTGTCTCTTCTAGTTCATTGAGGAGGGAGAGGAGTTCACATTCACATTGCCATGCTCACAATCAAAATTCAGAGAGTACCTCTTCACAGTCTCTGTGTTCTTTTTCTCTTCTCTCCAATTCAGCTCTTAGCTTTTGTAGGATAGATCGATTTTTTGATATACAACTTTCCCATTTTTCCCATCAAGTGTTTTCCTCTGTCTTCTCTTCCTGTGGCATTTCTACATCTATTCTTGGTATGTAATTAGGGTTATTAAAATTACTTGATACGCTTTTATTGTTTTCTATTTTTATATCTGTGACTGATATTTTCTCTTCCTGTGGTTGGAGTTCCACCAAAAGTCACGCAAATAAATATTTTTTTATAAGAGTTTCTAAATCAAAATATGGATGCTGGTCATTACCAGATATTCAGTATTCTTTTCAGTCTAGTTGTATTGTTAATTTAGTCATGGTTTAGAGAGAGTTTAGAAATTTATCTACGATCAGCTCAGCTTTCTTAAATGATACTCCGTAATGTTCCTTAAAACTTTTCTCATCATTCTCGTCGTATTCAGATGACATTGCCTGTAATAGATAACCATGACCTAGCAATGCTTTTAGAAATTGTTTTTCTTTTTGTGTCATATAAAAAAGGATTAGAGAAGTAAGGGGGATTATGCTTGTTTCTGTTCTTTAGGATTAGAAATCCAAAATTCTTTGAGTTCATTAAATATCCAATCAGCCATTTGTGATACGTTTCAGTATGATTCGCTGTGTGATGTTTCCCATTTTGTTTTATAAACTTCTCAAAATTCTGCATTATCTATGTGAAGAGAGTTCATAGACCATTGTTCCCATTTTACTGCTTCTATACAATCTGAATTTCTATGTTCAAAGAATGCAATATTTAATTGTTTAAGATTCTTTGCTTTAAGATAAACTACATATCATTGTTCTCTACAATTTTCCCATCTTCATACTTTTATGTCCGCTTCGTAATCATGCCATTCTTTATTATATGATTCTTCTATTTGCATAGGTTGTAGAAATGCTAAAACTGCTTTCGCTTGGTATCAAGCACCGTCATCTAAGTATTGAGATAATTTTGTCATATAAAGGAAGTGAGGAAGTAAATGTGAGCAGTTTTTGTCATGCTCAGGACTTGTGATTAGAGAGAAAATTCAAATACTTTTGGACTTTCTGGTGTTTCTTGTGAATAAACGATAGGTTTAAGTTTTTTCTTTTTATCAATCATTGCAATCTTTCTAGCTATATCTAATGATGGAGTTTGGAAAAGTTCATTTCCTGTTTTGACTGTGTACATATAAAAGAAGTAAGAAGTTATCAATCTTGCGACTGTGTGAAGAGTATACTCGTGATATATCCATCTGTCAAATATTTTTATGTATTTTCTTTTTGTATTCGTTGCTTTATGAGAGATGCTTGTCTAATATAGAAATCCCTATCAGCCTTTTCAAGCACAGAGAACTTCCTATTGCTAAAGTATTGTTTAATTACTCCTATCTTTCTTCCTGTTATTTTTGAGAGTTCTACATAGAGAACGTGCTTTGTTTGGTTTATTGAGGTCATAGATATTTTTTAATAGGGGTAAATGGTATTTTGTTTTCCACGAGAAGGTCGTGATATTTATTATATATTTCGAGGAGTTCTGGTTGTTTCATTCTTGAGACTTGCCTAGCATATATTTCTAATGCTTCAGCTGTTCATGCACCATATCTTTCATCTATTCTGCGTCAGAATATTACCTGTTCTCATCAATGCCAATTATTGCACGCTCGACACTGGACAGCACAGTTTAGCTCGGAAAATCTCGTATTCATGTGTTGGCGTACTTGGAAGTGTCAGTTGTCGTATTCTTCGTAGAATCTACCGCAAGTTATACAGGGTTGGTCTTTGTCTCGAATAAAACGTATGTAGAGGGAAAAAACAGTATCGCAAGCATGAACAAGCTTTGGGATATTATGTTTTACTACTTTAGGCTTTCGTAGAGAGTTCTTGAGTTTCTTGTAGGCGTTCTTAGCTTTCTTGTCTTTTTTCATATTGTTCATCGAGATATTTAATAATAGATGCTACGGCTATTGCATTTTGCTCTGGCGTTACGATTCAATTATCTTCAATACCAGTAATTTCTATTGCTTTTGCTATATTGGAATAAATTATTTCAGATGGTTTCATAGTTATAGTAGGTGAGGGGAATTAATCTTTTTCTGGTAATCTCTCTTTTATTTCAGAGATTTTCTTTTCTATCCAACTGATATAGAAGTCGTTGAAGTGTTTATAGCGAGTCTTCTCGAAGTTCTCCCAGTACACGAATAAAACAGCTCTCAAGCGTTGCGATGGTGTCTTCCCGTCACTTACTGTCTCTTCTACATCTATCGCCTCAGCTATACCGCTTTTTTTAGCAAGAAATAAGTACGCCATCTCTTCTGGTGGAAGTTCAGGAGTATAGAGAGTTATTTTGCACCCGCCGTCTGCCATCGTGGCTATTTGTCATATTTCTACGTTTTTTAGTGAGAGCATAATCTAGAAAGGTATTGAATTCACATCTACTTCACCGTTGAATACTCCTTGTGCTTCGCTGTGTGATATTCCTTGCTGTTTTGGCTCACAAAGTGTAATGCTCGGTTTATCTTGGTAGATAGACCAAAAGAAATTTACATAGCCTTTAGGGCTTTGTTTCGCAATACTATT
>Ga0208975_1000179_pt1 | contig 34145 bp, 38 predicted proteins | sample GreLakmeER78MSRF_FD_187700 | JGI IMG/M metagenome (GOLD analysis project Ga0208975, IMG submission 187700) | Freshwater lentic microbial communities from great Laurentian Lakes, MI, USA - Great Lakes metaG ER78MSRF (SPAdes) | ecosystem: Environmental > Aquatic > Freshwater > Lake | place: Great...
CCCGCCCAATATCAATATCAAGCGCATTCGCGTCACGTTTCGTACTGGCAAAAAATGGACGATGCCAGCCAACGCCTTCTTGTCTAGCAACTAGACCGGCTACAGCGGCGTACAGGTTCAAAGCTTCTGCTTGCGCAGGGTCGACCGAAGTTTTCCCTTCTTCGCCTTTTGACGGCGCCATAGCAACTAGCTTCTGGGAGCTCGGCGACACCTCGCCTTGCCACACACCCGGGGCTAAAATGTTATTCGTGTCAATTAACAAACCGAGAAGTTGGGCAATACGATCAGCGCCGGTGTCATCAAGAAAAGCCGCTTGCACGGCTTGCTGGAATTCAATCTGTTGCGCATACGGTGCATTGTGGATGCCGGGCAAGACACCGGTGCTACGCCCCGGGCGGGCCTCAAACGAGACTTGGCCGAGGTGCCGCATGACGCCATCTTCGAAGTCAAACTTAGCAAGCTGCGTGTCTTCCTTGCTCGGGTCGTGACGAAACGCGTGCGCCAGCCAATTGTCTCGATGCGCCTGAGCGTCGATGATGACGCGGGTCTTGAACGGTTTCCCATTCTTCAGCGGATAGTCGTAACGAATCCAACCCTTTTTCTCGCTCGATGCTTCGGTCGCTTTCTTGACGCCGGAGTTTTCCATCCGGGCTTTCATTGCTACCCAGATCGCGGCCTGCACCTGCTGCGGTTCCCAACCTAACTCCTTGGCAATCGCATTGGTTTCGTTCTCCATGAACGAATACTGATTTGAGTTTGGCGCATCGGTTGGATACTCAGCCGCACGCATCATCCACATGTCGATTGTCGCGCCCTGCTTGCCGGCGGTTGTCGGGTCAATTTCACGAAGTAGATTATTGAAGAAGTTACCGGTCTTCTCGCCTGACCAAAACTCGTCAACGTCATCCATCGCGGCCTTGGCCTTGGAGTCCATGACACCGGTCTTCACGCTGATCGGTAATCCGGCTTTGTACTGCGCCCATGCGCGTAGTGCAAAAGTTGAATTTGCATCAACCTTAGCCTGCGGCGAATAGATGGCCAGCAAGGCTACAAACTTCCGGGCTTCCTGTACATTACCGCCAACCATCCGCAATATTGCGCGGCTGCTGTTCTCGTACCAGTAACGACCCGGTGCACCTTCTTGCGTTAACTTGCGCAGGCTCTTGCGTAGCGTGCCGATCTTGCCGGGGGTATTGTATTTCGGAGGGGCGCCAAGGTATTTGCCGTCCTTCATTGGCAACTTCTCAACGACGGCACCGCCGCGACTATAGGCCAGCTTCCGGCCTTCTAGCGCAGCGCGTACTCGCGGAGCGTTGGCCGGCGTGAACATGATCCCGCCTTCAACTGGCCGCCCGACTACGCCTTCAGGGAGGATGCCGCGAATCTCATCGACGTCACCCTTGACCATGATACTGCCGTCTTTCTGCGGAATGGCCTCGTACTCGCCGAGGGTTGTGGTCTTTTCTTTGCGAGCAAACGCCGGTGCTTCTTCCAGCGATTGGACTGGCACGGCGTCGTGCTTATTACCTAGCAAGACGACAGCACCGCCGTTGCCAAATGGCGCGATGTAACCATCGAACCCGGCGTCAATGACTGCCGACTCGAAAGCATTAGCGTTAGGCTGAGGGGCGATCAGACGGGTCGCCGGATCGTAGATGTTGTTAAGTTGGACCTCATGAGCAAAGCGACCTACGCCGCTCTCAGGGCGTATGCCCTTGCCTGTGTCCACATAGAAATAGATGCGGTTACCGATCCGCGAGTCAGTGCTCTGACGTAGGCGGCCTGCCTCTGCGCCACGGATACCCGTGCCGTAGTAGTTGCCGCTTAACGACGTTTGAACCCGGGGCGAGTAGTGCCGGCCGACGACTGAGATTGCGCCTTCGATTGGCTCTCCGTAGCTTGGGAGCTCACCGCGCCTACTTTTTGCAGGTACTGGTCCACCTCGTTCTGCAGCTTGCTGTACGCCTTCAACTCCGGCGGGGATATTTGTTTCACGTTGTTCTCCTTGAGTCCGATCCTTACGATACGCGATAAGCGCCTCGCGTGCAACCATCTTGGCCTTCGCCAAGTCACGCATGTAAGCGTCGACCTTAGCCGACTGGCCACGTCCCTGCGTCGTTTTGCCGCGCAAGGTGGCCATCAGGTTGTCGATAATGCTTAGCCACTTCTCAACAAAACCTTTGAACCCTTCAGGGTCAGCCTGCGCTACATCAGCCCAGAATTGTTTATCAACGGCACGGTTGCCAAGGAAGTCGGCGGTCATCTCTGACCGGGTTACTGGGTCGGCTAACAGCTCTTGAATACGCGCTTCGCGTGCAGCCGGGTCAGTAATACCTGCCAGCTCAGCCTTAGCTAGAAACTTCTCAAGATAGGCACGCTTGCCCTTCTCGGTTAGGTTGTCGTCATAGAGCGAATTTATTGCCGCAACGAACCGCTGAGCCGGCGTGTCGGTTAAACCTTGACGGGCTTCAGCTAATGCGATCTGCTCGACGGTATGCGTAAATTCATGGAGCGTTGTTCGGGTTACGTTGATGTCTACGTTGGCCGTATTAATAAACCCTTGACCACCTAGCGCGACACCGTTCATCGCCGTTGGGTTAGTGTCATGGTACGCGTACAACTTACCGCCAAACTGGCTGTCCAGCGCATCGGCGATTTGATTGATGCCGGCGGTTTCTGCATCAGGCGCAGGGTTTAACTGCGCAGGTACTTCTACGTTATTAGCGGCAGCCCAGCCTTCAAGAGACTGTTGCGCAGCTGCTCTTGCTTCTGTGGCGGCAATTTCTCTGTCTGCTTGCGCAACAGGTACGTTAGGCATTGCGGCCGGTCCAGCTTCCGGGATTGAGATGAAGTTGTCTTCGACACTTGGGGCTTCCGTGGTTGGCGCCAGTCGCAATTTATCAAGGCCGAATCTTTGTTCGGTCTCAAGGCTTGGCACAGGTAAAACCGGGGCGTCCATTGTAGGCTCGACACGTCCCGGAATCTGTTGTATTTCCGCCACAGGTCCAAGCGTCGGCTCAATACGACCCATGTTAAGGACAGGCACTGGTCCAAGGATATCGTTAGCGTCGCCAGCCAGCTGCTCAGCAGCGGCAATCGCGTCAGAGGCCGTAGCGGCTTGCTGGAGCGACGCTGTAGCCGCTTGCTTGTCTTGCTCCAAGAGAGCAGCCCGAGCCTCACTGGCGGCCGTTTTGGCAGCCGTAGCCTGCTCTAAGCTGATCAGTGTCTGGTCATAGGTTTGCGGGTTCAGAGCGGCAACAGCTGCTTGGCGCGTACCGGCGGGCTGAGCACCGGCAACGCTTTGGTCAATCGTCCGTGCGATCTCTTGCTCTGGGGTAAGGGGCTGGTACCCGCCAGCTAAAGCCGTGACCGCTTGCGGCGCCGACATTGCTCCACCGGTAGCCGCTCCGATGACGGCAGCTTCGCCAAGCTGATTGGTCAGCTCGATGTCTTTACCTTGGAAATACTTGTCGAGTACGTTCCCGCCAAACTGCGCAACGGTTTCTTCAATTGCGTTAGTTAGGGAGTTAGCAGTAATGGCGGTGCCGGCTTGCAGTAAACGCTGACCGGCGATGGCCATGACAGCGTTCTGCTTAGGAACCGATAAACCTTTGAGCAAGCCCGGTATCTTATCGAACAGTTTCAACGGCAGCATTTCTGTGCCGACTTCGATCAAACCTTTTGCAGCAGAGATGTAAGAGTCTTCGCCTTGCGCATAGCTTTGACCGGCAGCAGTTGCGCCCATCGTTGGCAACAATGCGGCACGGAGGGGCGGAGCAAAAGCGGCGCCAATGGACAATGCCATCTGCGGAGAATTGGCGGCAATCTTAGAGACTAACCAACGCCCAAACTCGTCGTTCTTATACGCGTCTTCCATCCCTTGCTTGGAGACGTAAGGCGTATAGTCGGACGCGCTCTTGGCCAAGAATTCTGTGCCGAAAGCTGTCGGTGTACGGTCCATTGGCTTGAAGCCAGCGGCGGACAGGATAGGATTGATGAAAGTCTGATTGAATAAATCGGCTGCGACGCTAGGTGCATTCGCTACGCCGCTTATTAAGCCAGCTCCGCCAGCTGCGGCGCTGCTTGTAATGGGAAACTCACGAGCAAGGCGCTGGCGTTCTTTTGCTAGGTCTGCTTCACGAGCAGCTTCAGCGTCCTGCGTAATCAGGTCTTCCTCTTGCACACGCTGAGCGGTGCTAGTCAGAGTTGGAGCGCCTTGCTTGTTAAGCGCAGAGACTACTCGGCCAACACCGGGTGTAACTACCCGAGGTGCTTTGCCTTCTCTGATGTTTTGCGCTTCGGTGACAGCTTCCGGGCTGATAGGACCTTGACCTAAAGCCAGTCGCTTATCAATCTCTGCCTGCTGGTTAACCGGGGGTGCATTGTCCATCACGCTACCGGAGCTTGGCGTGAAGACGTCCTTGATTACTTTGGTAGCACTCTCAATAAACCCCGGTTTGTCGGCGTCTTTGTCTACCTTACCTTCGAAGGTAACAGGCGCGGCTGGTTTGCTAGGCGCAGGCGCAGATTTTTTAAGAAGATGCGCAATAATTTCATCGTCTGAATAATTGTCTTTGCGTGCTGACGCCGCATCAAATTTATTCTTCGACGCAAGATAGTCCGCAATCTCTGCGCGGCTATAGCCGTCTTTTAATGCGCCTTCTACGTTAAACGCCATGCCGTATCCTTACTGATCGTGTGTAGTAATTGGCGGCCGATTTGCAGACGGGGCAGAAGACGGGGGAACTCTACCAGTAAGCACCTGCTCAGCGATAGCACGCTTTTCAGCAGCTGGTTTCTTAGCAAATTTCGGGTTTTCTTTTTCCAGCTTCAATTGGATGTCGGCAATCTTTTTATCGTAATCAGAACCCTTCATGCCAAGGTCTTTTTTGCTACCGTCACTCATGATTGCGAAAGCATTACCGTCCGCGTCCGTCATCACACGCCGAACAACACTGGCTCTGTCGCCGCCGCCTTGGCCTCTAAAGATATTACGTTTTTCAGCAACCGCGATATCACCCGCCTTATCGGCCACGCTCATAGCAGAAACATTTTTAAGATGACCCGCATCACCAGCAAGACTCTCAACTTCGGTTTTCTTAGCCGTAGTTGCTTCAGCTGCTTTAGCAAGACGGTTTTTCTGGCCGGCTGCCCAGTCGGCCGCTTCAAGTTCGGCTTTATCTTCAGATAAGCCGGAGTTCATAAGAGCCTTAACCTTAGCTTTTTCAGCTGCCACTATCTCTGTCGCAAGAGCAGCTTGATTCTGTGTAGTTACTCTACCGCGAGCAAGCTCAGCTGCGCCTACCTTGTCAATATATTGCTGCGACATCTTGCGCTCTTCTTCAGTAATGCCGGCCATTCGGCGACGCTCTTCGACGCGTTGCGCCATAGCATCTTCGGCTTCGGCCAGCTGTTTACGCAAGTCAAGCTGAGCGTTCTTTACTGATTCCCTCTCAGCAACTTCGCCGACACCTTTAGCGGCGCTACCCAGAACGCCGGAAATCAATCCACCAAAACTAGGCATTAGGTACTCCCATCTGCTGCTGAGCAGCGTTCACTGCAGTCTCGTCATACTGGTCAAGCATCTGCTTGAACTGGCTCGGGTCTACTCCGAACTTTTCCAGAATGATAGCAATCATCAACTCGATACCGCCAGCAATATCCTTGTTGGATATTTCGCCCATGCCCGACTGCTTTGCAAACTCAGCTGCACGCATGAGCAGCTGCACAGCGGCTGGGATAATTACTTGGGGCGGGATGGTTTCATTAGATTCTTTGAACAGGATTAGCATCAGACCAGCAATGCCTTTGCCTAACTTCTCATCAGCTGGACCTTCCTCGTCCATAAACTGAAGCATCATCTTGTGGCTCTCGTCAGAGAACATTACTTTCATGCCAGCAATCACAACCCGGTCATAAGCTTCTTGCAATTCAGGCGGCATCTTAATGTTGTTGCTAACCGCTTCAGCGGATAAGTCGTTTCCTTGCGGGCGACCCATGTTGTCTTGAATCATGCCTGTGGCCATATTATTCTCCTTAACCTATGCGAGCGGTGTTGATCAGGCCCTGACCCGGCAAGGCAACAGTAGGCGCTGCAATACTTGGGGATTGCATAAGTGCATTAGTGTTAACACTCAAACCTGTATCAACGGCCGCATAACCTTTGTTAACATTTGTTCTTCGTGTTTTCTCTCTTTCGATCTCTTGCTGAATCTGCATAGCGCGGGCATCAGCATAACCGACCTGAGCTTTCATCGCTGCAATCTCAGCATCAGTCTTACCGCTCATCCAGTCAGCTAAACCGCCAACAGACTTAGCCATGATTGCCGCCGCATCAGGGTTTGCTTTAGTAAATGCAAGAACACCTTTGCCTGCATCTTTAAGAGTATCAAAAACTGGCGGAGTAACAGACTCGATAACAGCGGCAGCGGGCTCAACGGCAGCGGGAGCAGCCGATACAGCAGCATCTGCCGGGTTAGCCGGGTTAGCCAAAGCGTATGCTTGATTAGTGTTTACTCCGGCAGAGGGTACGCCGCTAGTACCGGCGCTTGATACACCGCCGGTTGAGTCGTAACCAGAAGGTCTGCCGGCGGGAATGGCACGCGTAGCCTGTAGAGCTTGAGACTGTGACAACGCTTCTGCGCCGCCGGTCACATCAACATTACTAAATCCCATCTTGCTACCCAACTCACCGATTGTGCCGCCTATTGTCTTTTTTGTTGCAAACTCTGCAAACTGACCAATGCCGCCAGCAAGACCCGCGACCATGCCGATCTTTGACAACGTCGCGTTACCGGTAACATTACCGACTAAGCTCAAAGCCGAGCCAACCAATGTCAAGCCTTGCATCAAAGTCATCGAGGCTATAACCGAACCAAAAGAAGCGGTTGCACCTAACGCGGCAGCGGCAGAGGCATAGGTGCCAGCCATCGACGAGATCGCTACAATCGCGCTAATCGGATCATTGCGTTCCCCGTAGGCGGCTCCGCCAACCGGGTCACCGATGGGGTGATCTTGCGCCATTGCGCGGGACACCGCACGGGACATGTATGTCTTATTCATTTCTTCTTCCTTTCGAACGGCACACTGCCGAGGAGGTAGTATTCAAAGTTTCCGTCTTTCCACGTCGGCTTGAAACCTACTCGCTCGACAAACCTCTTTTGCGATAAACGGTGATGCGGAACACGCGTCGTTAAGAAACCACGCCTGCCTATTAATGGCTCCATAAAAGCTTTGACTACACCACGCTGGCATGACTTAGGGCGCCAGCCCGGCACCAGTGCAAAGTGAATTTCTGTGCCTTTCATTACCGCTGTACCTACATGCTGCCCGGCTAATTGCAGAGGGACAACTTCCCAGTCTGCAAGGTATTGCAAAATCTCCTGCCTTGGCAGGTTGGTACCTTTCCTGATCGATTCAATAATCGGCTCAAGCATTAGGTAAATGTGATCAGATTCTTTAGGCCGGGGATGCTGGAGGTAACGCTAAGAACATTCATTGCGCCTTGCAAATATGTTTTCTGCGCGGTAACTGCAGCCTGCTTGGCCGCTGTGTCGAGGTCACCATTCATCATGATGTTCGAGATGTTGGCTGACACTTGAGCAAAGATATCGTTCGCACTAGCGGACGCCTGCATTTGGTTCTTGTAAGCCGCCTCAGTGGCTGCCAAGTCCTTACGCGTAGCGGCGTCGATGTTCTGCAATTCAAGCTTCGTTGCAGCGTCAGCATTTGCTAGAGCGTAGCTCATCGACTGGTCAAGCATCTTGTTGACCGTCGCATTTAAAGCCTGCGAATACTGCTGTGACGCGACATTGGCTGCGCCGGATGTAAACTGCGCGGCTTGATTCTGAGCTGCAGCGTTAGCCAAGTTTGCTTGATTAGCTGCACTTGCCGTGAACTGGGACGCGGTATTGGCCGCAGCTTGATTAGCAGCGGCTGCGGTGTTCTTAGCAGTTGCGGCATACTGTGCAGCTGCTGTACCCGACTCCGCGCCATACTTCGCTTGATTGGCGAACAGTGTTGCGTCTTGCTGGGCGATAGGTAGTGCTTGCTTAATCACAGCTTCTTGACCAGCGCCTACGGCCATGCTTGTATTGAGCAGACCGCGTTGGTTCATCTGCTGCTTAGAAGCCGCCTCAGCCTGCTGCATGAGCGGTGAATTGGCTGCGATCAGACCCTGCACTTGACCTTGTACGGTCTGGCTGTCTTTGGTCTTATCTGTATCGATGTCCCACTTTGAGGCCGTATAGCCTTCGCCTGTAGTCTCTTTGCCAGTGTACCCAGTCGCGCCGGACGTGGCGGCGTTATAGCCTGTCGTAGTCGGCGCCGCGATAGCCGTTGTGGCTGCCGTCAACAGGTCTGTGCCGGTGGTTTTGCTTAGGTCAAACGGATTAGCTGCTGTTGCCATAATTGCTCCACAAATGAAAAAGCCGCCAAATGGCGACTTTCTTGCGGGCGCACGGGCCCCGCAGAGGATTCTAACTTAACAAGCTCTTTGCTTCAAGAACTTAATGCTTTGGGTTTGTTTCAACTATTGCTTCGTAATTGGCTCGGCACTCTTTGAGGAGTTCTCTGAGCGTGTTTGCTCTGGCAGCTTCCCCGACAAGAAAGCTTCCATCCGCTTTATAAAGTCCTGATCCAGTACATCCACTGGGAGCGGGTCCAGCCTCGGGGGCGTCGGACACTTGATCGGTAGCGGCGGGGCGCTCGGGGCGGTCGCGCAGGCTGTTAGCAAGAGCGGTAGCACGAGCACTAATGTTGCGAATCTCACGGTCCTTCTCCTGTCTCAGTTGATCTGCGTTGGCCTGCATCGCCTGCTCTTTCTCACGGGCTGCTGCCTGTCCGGCTGCATAGGCTGCGTACTGGGCGGCCTTCTCCTTGTCCCATAGCTGCTGGACCTTAGCCTGCCCTGCAGTGTCCCCGCGCCAGTAGCCAGTGCCGAACGCACCGGAGACGGCAACCACAAACCCGACGACTAGCCACGGGTTCATTTTGGCGGAACCTTCGTGCCTTCAAGCTTCTTGTGTACCTTGATTGTTTTGCAGACTTCCTTCTTGCCTTCCATGTGGCAAACCTTCTTCATCTCACCGCCGGCAAACGCGAATGACGAGACGGCAAGTAACAAGACTGCGATCAATGCTTTCATCTAAATCTCCGGTTGATGTGCTGCTGGTGGGGCAAGCCTGCCGTAGAACCCAATTATCGGTGGCAGGTCGTCTAAGGACGGTTCACTGCGTTGCATGGAGTAACCCCTATCCTGCTGCCCCCGACGGCATGGCGCCTGCTCAGCCGGGGCCGTGGGTGGGTTATAAGCTTGGGTCAATGACGGCGGTAACGGCTCATGCTTTTCGTTGTTCAGTGTCTGCCAAATTTGATTGATGATCGTCGGCAGGAATATGGCCAGAGGTGTCAGGATCGCGAACATCGCCTTATCGTTCGGCGACTGGCCGGACATCGGCTGTGTAACAAACATCACACCGTAGAGAATCACGAACACAACGCCCATGAAAGACGCGGTCAAAGACAAGATAATGAGCAGCTTGATTAGCTCATGGACTAAGTCTTTTATATCTGTCGCTGACCACTTCATTGGTTCACCTTTGGTGGAGGTACTAAGTCGGCTGGGCAGGTCGCAGTCGCGGTACAGATAGGCGGCTTGCACTCTGCATTATTCCAGTTAGCCGGGTCCTGACAAGGATACCGAAAACGTTCCTCGCAACCAACTAGCAGGCTAAGCGCGCAGAATATCTTTAGCCAGTTCATAGTGATGTATCCTGTCCTCGAGTCCGATGTAGCCGCCGTTGATTGCTTTGGTCAGCCCTTTGATATCATCCGCGTCAGCGAACCGATTCAACCTGTTTGTTTCCCAGAACCAACACGCGCTCTGCGCTGCGCCTTCGAACGTGGCCAGATACTCGGGCACGTCGTTAATAGCTAATGGCTTGTCATCTACTTCGATACTGTCGGCGAAGGATTGATAGTTATTGCGGCCGGTGAGCTGGATAAGACCACGGCCACAAAAGCGGAAGCCATCACCGCTAGACTCATCACCATTGCCCATACGACTAGCGTAGATGCGGTTTGCAATGGCTTCTTGTTTGTTTGGTTTTGATGCGTACTGTTGCGCGAGTTCATCGGTTGGAAAGTATTTAGAGAATAGTTTGCGCAGGGATGGAGCTTTGTAATTCAAATTTTCTTTGAGGACCATAAACCCGCCAGACTCATGAGAGCATTGGGCAATGAATGCGGCCATGCGTCTTGGCGTGATTATGTCGTATTCAGGAAAGAGCACCTCCAAAGCTTTATGCCAATGCTTCACATAAGGATTCTTTGGCAGCATCTGTTTAAGCTGGGCTTCAGTTACCATCGGTTCTCCTCAACCTTTCCATCTCCAAGTTATGCTCTTCCAGCATCGCCCGCCTAAGCTCGCGCATGCGATGAATCTCGCGCACTGCGACTACTGTCGCGTTGCTCATGTCCATGTACATAAACCCAAGCACAGGGATGGCGATTACGAACACGAGGGACATGGTGAGCAGGCACACTAATAAAGACCACGGTATGTTTCCGTCGTCCTTAGAAACACGAAAACGAGGACCATCCATACTACGACGAAAAGGACTGCGCCACCCCATACCGCTTGCTCCTTGAATTCTTCAATCATCTGCCGGCGGTTCCATGCAGCTATTTGCTGTTCCCGATGCCGCTCCTCGTTAGCGGCTTGTTGTTCGCCTACGATACGCGCACGCATCGCTTCGAACCGGGTGTACACGTCTTTCATCTCCGGCGGAGACCGATAAACCATTTCCTCCCTGATCTCTTCTAGCATTTGGTCTAGTCGCGTTCTAATCAACACGCGTTGCAAAGCCCGGCGACTTAACGAGACGTCGCCGTCATAGACTTTAGAAGCGTTGTTTTCTTCGTCCCAGAATATCTTCTCGACTGCGTCCATCGCATCGAAGAACTTACCTAAGTGTTCTCCCACTTGCGATATGGCGTCGTTAGGATCGGTCTTTGCTATTATCTGGACGCGCTGTACTTCTTCGTTGTACTGGATTTTCTCCGCCGCATTTCGTGGCTTGGAATTGAATTGTTTCTTTAAATCATCCAGTACTTCTTTTACTTCTCCCGCTGTACCCTTGATGTCTCTATAGAGTTTACATCCCGCTTTAGCAGCGGCGATAGCCGCATTCGCAGCGGCTAGGAGGGTAAGCGGGTCCACATTTTAAGTAAAGTGCAAACGCTTTTTCAGCTCTACGATTTCCAAATGCAACTCATCGTTTCGCGCTTCGCATTTCTGGTTCTGCTCTTCTACAGCAACTAAACGCAATGACAACCTATTCACTTCATCGCGAAGGGTATCAATGAGCTGATGCCAAGCCGCATCTGTCGTGGTGTTGGTTTTGTCATCACGTTTGTCAGCCATGACTTTCCTATACATTCCATAGGCGCCAGCCCCAAGAGCGGAGACACCGATCACAAATTTAGCTATTAAATCTTCCACGCGTTACTCCGGTGCTGGCTCTTCGACCACAGGAGCCGCGAAGCTACCGTCTTCTTGTCTAACCCACCCGGCTTGCACATCGTCCGCAACGGGGCACAATGTAGCTACAATCGCAGGTGCAAAGCAATCCTCGATCATAAAACCATCAATAGGCGTGACAATCTCAGCCACAGCGTTATCTACAATTCGTCCGTATCTCATAATTTTCACCACTCCACAATGACTAAACCTTGACCGCCGCCGCCGCTGCCTGCCCCCCCACCACCTCCGGGGATACCACCAGCACTGCTAGCAGCACCGGCACCACCACCACTCCCGTTAATTCCGTTTTGATGCGCCCCACCGCCGCCACCGGTACCAATAAAATCAATAGAAAATTGTTGTAATCCAGAAGTGGGAGGAGTAGGCATAATTGTAAAAGTTGCCCCCGCAACCCCACCAGACCCCATAAACCCAGTATTACCCGGAAGATTAACAGCAATCGCCCCCAGTCCTGCGCCTCCAAAGGTGCCCGCGCTTGACGGCCCATTCCCATTACCAAATATTGATGCTGCACCGCCGCCGCTGGTTGCTCCGTTACCCCCAGTATTATTAATATCTCCACCAGAGCCAGAGCCACCCGATGATGATGAGACCCCCCCAGTAGCAGAGCAATAAGAACCAAAAGAAGATGTACCGCCCATAGGCGTGCCTGAAGTACCGCCAGCACCAACAGTAACTGCAACTGAGGTTACGCCTGTTAGATCGTACACAGCTTTAAGCGAAAACCCACCACCACCCCCACTTTGGTATCCGCCGCCACCCCATACACGAGCACGAACTCTGGAGATGCCGGTAGGCACTGTCCATGAGCCAGACGTAGCAAATATTTGAACTTGGCCGGTACCGAATACGCCGGAGACGGGGTTGTATGCTGTTGAAATTGTTTGGATAGCCATTTTTTACCACTCCACAATAACTAAACCCGCACCGCCATTTGCAGCATTTCCACCGCCACCGCCGGGAAACCCACCATTTGCATTAGCCGACGGACCACCGCCACCGCCGCCGCCGTTTACGCCGGGGTAAAAATGTACGCCACCGCCGCCTGTACCAATAAAATCAATAGAAAACACGGGTAAAAGTCCTGTAGATGGCGGGTAATTTCCCGTAGAAGCGGTGGGGTTAAAGTACCCTCCAGCGCCTAAGAATCCATTACCCCCGGAAGCAAAGTTTGCTGCGGCAGGGGTTCCCGCGCCGCCGCCTGATGCGCCGTTTCCGCCGTTAATATTAAGTGCCGTAGCCGCTGCACCGCCGTTACCAAACAAAGAGGCTACACCTCCACCCGCGAGAGAAGTAGCGTTACCTAAACCGCCTGCATAATTAATGTCCCCGCCAGAACCTGCGCCTACGGTGCTTCCGGCTAAAGTTCCACCAGTAGCAGAACAGTAAGAACCGAATGAGGATGTACCACCAGAAGTTCCGCTTACCCCCGGTGCGCCAACGGTGACTGCAATAGAAGTAACGCCGGTTAAGTCATAAATAGCACGTAGAGAAAATCCACCACCAGAACCGTAATTAGACCCGCCACCACCCCAAACTCTCGCTCGGACTCTAGAGATGCCGGTGGGAACAGTCCATGAGCCAGAAGAGCTGAAGACTTGCACCTGCCCTGTGCCAAAAACCCCGGTGATGGGGTTAAAGGCTTGGGAGATTGTTTGGATCGCCATTGTTAATCCTTAATCATCGTGACTGTTCTGCCGACCGCCGTACCTCTAACACCAATCGTCACAGGGTTCTGGAAGTCAAAGCCTTGGAACGCCGTGCTCGTACTGTACTGGCTATTCAGGTTAGCCACACCGTTCGTCTGAATCTGACCCGTACCGCCCGCTGGGCAGTCAGACACCGCCACGCCAGCTAAGAAGTAACCGCTGCCTTGCGAGATGTTCAACGGTGTTGTCGGCGCAGAGCCTGTAACGCCTGCTGTGAGAGATATGTACTCGGTGTAGGGGAAGGCATTAGCAATCGCGTAATACAAAGCCCCGTTAATATCAAACCAAGCAATAACCGCGTTGTAACCGTACGAAGGCGTAATGCAAGGTTGCATACCGTAAGTCGGCGCTCCAGTTACATTTACTGTGGCAGTTAGTCTTCCTCCGGGAGTAGCAGTGTCGCCATTAACAAGCGCCGCACCAGTAAAACCGAAAAAATTATTGGACGTGCCAGTAGGGCCGGAACTTAAGTAGGCAAATGTACCGGCTCCTGTTACGCCAACACAAGCCATATTTGAAGCATAACTGAGACTGATATTAAAACTCGATCCTGTCTGAAGTATTGTGCCAACACTTTCATTGCTCACAGTACCTAGCCTGCCTGCTGTTGTGGAACTAGGGTAAAGAACAGTAACAACATTAGAAGGGCTTACTGTTAACCAATTTGAACCCGTAACGTCAGTGCCAGCAATATTACTGGCAGAGTTTGTAATAGCAAACACATTAGTAGCATTTTCTCGACAAAATACCCATCGAAAATTTCCTACTGAATACGTACCGACCCAAAAACCCGTAGAACCAGCTTTAATAACTGTACTCTGGGAAGCACCCGATGTAAGACCTGTATCTACCGCGTTTTGTAAAAGTACTAAAGTATTACTATATATGTTAAATCTAACCGAAGTATTACTTAGATCGTATGCAACTGCAACGCGATCCCCGGAGATACCCGTAACATTAAACCAACCATTTGAACCGCGCGTTATTGTTTGCGTGGCGAGTATGGTCCCCCCACTAGAGCACTGAGTTATAACGAAAGTCGTAGCGGCAGTAGGGTAAGCAACAACAACTGATCCGCCAGTTAACGCCGCTACGCTTATCTGTGATTGATCTCCAGAGCGAGCGGTGCCCACAATTGTGGAACTCTGTAAAACACCAGCAATACTGTACACGTTTAAAGTTACATTGAACGGGCTAGTAGCAAATTTATACACAATTGCGAAACGCCCATCAGGTAAAGTCGTGCTCGCTAACGCGTTGTTTCCCGCGCCTGTTACTTGAGTGGGTGGTAATACATAAGTGCTACCCGCAGCTATTGCCGTATTCGCAGACAATGTTTGAGTCGCCGTGGCTAACGCCGCTGCCTTCATAGGCAAAGACGAACTTCGCGCATAACCACTTCCCGATGCCGACGCAGCGCCTACTACCTGTAAAGACGTTGCCGAGCTATAAATATTATAGGTAGTTAAGTCTATTTTGGAGTTAAAAGTTTGCGAGTTAATGGCGTTTTGTGCTGAAATATTCCAAGGACCATAGTAGTACAAACTTAAATACCCCGTTATCTCTACTAAACCTATGTTTGCATTAGCGTTTTGGTAGTTTTGGAAATATGGAAATAGTTTCGGTACTGCAGAACCGTACAAAACCACCCCCGCAGAATTATAGAACACATACCACGTAGCACCGACAGTATCGTTAAAGAGGTAAACAAACCCACCAGAAGATAATGCTTTTAAATAAATATTAGATAACGCAGTAGTGCCGGATACGTTTAAAGTAGCATTGGTTGTCGGGACGTTTACAACTGTACCTAGTACATCCCCCGTAGGTAGTGGGGCGAAAGAAAAAGTTAAAGGGCTTGTTAGGGAGATATACCCGAGAATAAACGTGTTGTTTGTTAAGCAGCAGACATCGGAACTTACAGGGGTGCTACTAGCAACAATATTTCCGGTAGCTAATTGTGTGCCGCCAATGGCCGCGTATACAAAATATTTATATGTGTTAACAACGCTTGACATATAAAACAGACAGAAAGTGCTATCGCTTCGTACAGCCATGTTAACGCGCTGTGAGCCGCTTGGTGCGACTGCTTGAGCTGGAACCGTCCACCCACTTATGCCCGCACCCGTGCTAGAAAAAACTCTAAATAGGGCGCTGTTAGCAGAATTAATCGCTGCGAGGACAAAACCACCATTGGGCTGCGCTACGCCAGTAACTACCCCAGAACCCGAAACTATAGTCCCCGTAAAAGTTGAGTCTTCCGCGTAAGCTGTTGTTACTGCGCCAGTGTTGGTATACACAGCAAAACCTACTTTACTAGCGGCGCTGGGGCTAAAGAAAACTACAAAGCCGCCACCGGATAAAGCTACTACACCGACGCAATTAGTGTTGTTCACAGTTGTTGCTGTCGTTACATTAGTCGAGGCTACGACAATATTGTTGTTAGTATCAACAATTTTAAAAGACGCGTAACCATTTAGTACGGCTCTAGCGACAACGACAATATTACCGTTAGTTAACTTTGCCGCGTTTTGGCCGCTAGAAGCCCCGGAATCTACGTTGCTATTAATAAAACTATTAACTACAGTAACTGCGCCGTTACTACTACTTTGCATACTAACTGGCGCATTCTGAGTCGCGTTAAAATTAACCGTGCCGGAACCGACCACAGGAAGGCCAAAGTCACCGTTCTTCTGGTACACATAGTCGCCTGCGCTGAAGCCGGTTGTGCTTGGTACGGTGATGAAATCTGGGCTAAGACTGCCGCTTGGTGCTGGTGTAATTGATCTTGACATGTGTTACTCCTCGTATCCATAAACGCTAACACTCAGGCCAGCGACACTTGCGTAAACCACCACGTTCTCGGCTGCATTGGCGACTATACCACCGCGCTCTAACACACCGTTTCCGGGGATGATCGAATCATACTCAATGTACTCGGCTGTCGTCGGAGTCGCTGTCGCTGAAATAGCCAAACGCACCGGAATCGCGTAACCCGTCCTGTTCGTAATGCTAACATTAAATGTTCCTACTTTTGTAGCCGGTACGGTATAGACCGTGGTTAGCGTTGCAGCTACCGGGGCCGCTTGACCTAGAGTTCCTGTTGCCATGATGGTTCCTTAAAATTGACCCATGAAATAGACTTTAGCGGTAGTTGGCCCACTCGCCGCTAAATCAGCCCAAGCTGGCGATGCGCCTGACCCTGCTGATGTTAATACTTGTCCTGCGGTTCCGTAGCTTGGTGATGCAGCAGTTCCTAGTCCGATCTTGCCATTAACAATCGTATCGCCACCAAGGTAGTTGGCAGCAGTACCGTTCATGTACAGATTCCAGCGACCAGTATCAGAAGCTATGTTGCCGTAAAAACCGTAGTTGTTCGTTGCGCCGGTTAATGATGAATCAGCAATAAATCCAGTTTGAGTAGTTACCGCAGATGTCGCGCCAATTGTTCCTTGACCAGCATAAAAATTATATATATTTCCTAATGTAAAAGCGGTAGCTTGAGTGCTTAAATTTGATCTATACCCAAATGCTTGACTTGTAACATCAGATTGAATTGTTGCTTGTGAATAGTTTGCATAAGATATTGTATTACCAGTTATGTTTCTAGCATTGTAAAAACTTACAGCATTTGCATTTCCGCCAACACCAACTTGTCCCGCGCTACTAATCCGCATACGCTCAGTCGGCGTAGTACCACCGGCAGCAGTTGTGCCAAATAGCAACCTGCCGGGCATACTGCTAGTGCCGGGAACGCCGTCTACTTGTGCATATACTTGTGCAGCTTGTATTGCCGAGGTTCCGTCGTCACCATTCCATAAAATTAATCCAAGATTATCTCCATTAACTACACTGGCACCTAAAGTGCCAACTGTTGTATTTCTTGATTTTAAAAATGTGGCATATCCCGATGCTGTATCGTTACGAAAACTGCCTATTCCAAAAGAAGTAGTATTATTTGCGCTACCAAGCACTTGCATTTGTGGAATTAAACCGAATGCCGTAAAAGTAGCAACCGAAGTATTTCCAACAATTACACGACCAGTAGCATCAATAACAAACGGACTAGCATCAGGATTGGTAGTATCCTCAACCAACAACGCGTTACCTGTACCTAGCTGCGTGATGCGTAATGCTGCGTTGACGTTGTCGGTAGTTGCAATAGCTAGAGAGCCTGTCATTGTGTCGCCGGATTTCTGCACATAGCCAGTTGCCGGCAAGTAAGCCGTAAGCCAAGCAGAACCAGAATACACACGCATTTCGCTAACCGTGGTATTGAAATACAAAGCACCCGTCAACAAAGCGTTGCCGTCATTATCAACCGAAGGATTGGACGCTTTAGCGCCTAGATACCTGTCATCAAAAGAATCGAAAGAAGCGGCAGCGTTATTAGCCGACGTCAAAGCATTACCCGCGTAAGTTGAAGCATTACCCTCGCTGGTTAACGCATTTGAAGCACTGATTGCGGCAGCGGCAGCTGACGCAGCGGCTGATGTCGTACTACCGAAAATGCTGTCTATCTCGGTCTTTGTATAAGCGTCAGTAATTCCGTAACCGGCCAAGGTCGTTGGATTTGAACCGCCAGTTACTCGCCCATAAGCATCAACCGTTACCGACTTGTACGTACCAACCGTAACACCGCTTGCAGCTAAGTCGATGTCATCAGCGTTAACTACAATTCTCGATGCCGAAGCAGTACCAACCGCAAGAGTGTTTCCGCTTTTCGTAAGACCGTTACCCGCCGTAATCTGGCCAGCGCCCGAGAACTGCGCCCAAGTAACCGCTGTTACGCCAAGAGTACCGCCTGCATCAATTGTACAAACGTAACCGTTGTTGCCGCCGGCTGAACCTTCTTCGACAAAGATAAAAGCCGATACCAATTCGTCCCAAGTATCAGCGTCCGTTGACCGGGACCAAGCTGCATTCGACGCAACGTAGATACCGTTTTCAGAAGCTGTGCCTTGGTCTTTTACCAGTACCCGATTACCGGCCACTACCGCCACGGTATCAATTGTTTGAGCGCCAAACAAAGTAATACTCGCCGTGGTCGCTGCTCTTGCCGACGCCTTAGCGTCAAGCCCCTGAGCTACCGTGTCAACGTATCCTTTATTTGCTGCGTCTGAGTCACCTACTGGAGCAGCCAAACCTGTAATCGTACCGGCTGACCCGCTGTTCATATCCAACGTGCCGTTGATGGTCACGTTAGTAAACGTCGATGTGCCGCTTGCAGCCGTGACATTACCGGTCAAAGTTGCAGTAAGGGTGCCGGACACGCCGACGTTTGTAAACGATGACGTGCCACTGGAAGCTGTGACGTTACCAGTTAAGCTGCCCGTAATTCCGCCAGAGGCGCTTAACGTAGTAAACGCGCCGGCAGCTTGCACGCTCCCGCCAATCGTTGTACCGTTAATCGTGCCGCCAGTAATAACTACCGTTGACCCAAGATTTACGGTACCTGTTGCCGTGATGTTAGTAAATGTACCAGCCGCAGCGGACGTCCCACCAATTACGGTACTGTTTACGGTGCTGCTAGTAACGGCCAAACCTTGTAATGCTGACGAGCTAATAAGTGCAGTGCCGGCTGAGTTAACCATCGCCACTTTGTAACCGTTGCCGGTTAACGTAGGCAACAAATTAAAACCGGTAGTAATTAACTCTAGTTCAGAGCGCATATTCGCCGAAGACCCCGGCGAGTTTGGCGTTGGGTAAGTCGAATGATTGTAATAACTGTTTGGCATTATCGAAGTCCTCGACGCATAGTGTAGTGAACAATAATGGTGTTCACAGTAAATGGCTCAATGATTGCTGACACCGAAGAGATTCGAATGGCCATGTTCTCAGCCGTGCCTTGCACTTCTATTTCAGACGGGGAGATGTCAGAACCATCCCACACAAAATTGTCCCAATTCATACTGTCCCAATAACTGGACCGTAAATCATTCGTGTATTGGCTATCAACCGGCTGACTCAAGTAAACAGATCGGTAAGCTAGGTCATAGCCAAAGGCGATCTCTGCATATGAATCGCCTGTCATCTCGACGCTTGCTTTACGGAACCGTTTTAGAATTCGTGGCGATTTAACGCTGTTGTAAACCAAGTTAATGTTGGCAGGAATTACCTCACCATCAAAACTTGTACCGGCATCAAGTCGATAAACAAAGCCGTTTGTTGATCCAAAGAAAGAAGTAGCCGTGCCGTCAGGCGCCTCACCTTCAACTGAGCACATAACCGGATTTTCATACTGCATCGGCATGGAACCAAGCAGTTTGCCGTTTAGGATCGTTAGGTAGAGCGCAGTGCCGTCTGAAAAGAAAACACGGTACTGGCCCTTCTCACGGTCAACTAAACTCGCTGTGGCTTGATTACGGTGCTGCTGGACGAACGGCCGAATGTTCATCGTCAAAGACGCTGGCACGAAGTTACCGAAGTTTAGAGACGTACCCAAGCTCATAACTCCTCGATCATCGAGGACATAAGCTTGGTCCATGTTCTGCGCCGTGTGCTCAATCGCGCCGGTGCCGCTGTTAAATGTTGACAGCGAGAAATTAGCCGAGCTCGTGCCGTACAGCACTGACGTATCGTTACGCGTGTAAACCGCCAAGGCGCCAGACGCCTGATCGCCGGGTAGTACTAACAGATTTGTGATTGGCGCGTTCATCACGATCTCGCCGGCGCCAAGCAATGGGGTCCATTGGTACGGCAATCCAAGAGCGGAGAACTGCAAAGACGCATCAAAGCATAAAAACAGATGTTGCTTGTGGAACGCAAGGTGCCTCGGCGTATCCACTACCATGCCGGTGTTGATTGGCACAAACACCGTACCGTCAAACTCAAATGCGCGGTTCACCGCGTCGGTGCCATATAACCTGTAGTTTGACGTACCGCCGCCAAAGTTAGCAACGACTGATTCAACGTGGCCGTTCGGCAAGAGCGTAATGTTGCTGCTATTCCCAGCAATGGTTGCGACGTTGACATTTACTGAATTCTTAACAAACTCAGATTGAAAAGTTCCGGTTTGCGTTGCAAAAATAAAGCGGCCGGCCGCTGTGCCCGCAGCAAAACTACCTGATTCAAGAACAACGCGGCTAACAGTGGCTATTGCACCCGAGGTAACCCCCGTAATTACCATGCCGTCAACAAGAGTGCTGCCAAAGGCGCCCCCTGTCATGTCGGTCGTACTGCCGGTAAGTGTTGTGTACGTCGCTGCAACCACATACCCGTTTGCGCCAGTGCCGCCTGTGACCGCTGTAATAGTGACCGTCGTGCCAACTGCGATTGCGGTGTAATCGGGCCCCGAGGGGTGCGCGTTAATGTTGGCCGCCAGTGCCGTTGCCGTTGCAGCCAAACTAACGGTGTAATTCACGACCCCGCTAATAATTGAAACCCCGTTAACGGTCAGCGTGTCAATTGATCCCGCAGCCCCGGTTGCCAAGGTAATGGTGCCGGTAGCCGACACCAGTCCGCCGCCAGCGGTAAAAGAAAGTTCTTTGCCTAAATTAACAGCAGCCCAGCCAGAGCTGGTTGATTTGTGTATCACGGCAGCCGTGGCGCCGACATTGTTCCGCCATGCGTAGACGTCACCCTTGTAGTAAGCAACGCCCCACACCGTACCGCTGCCCGGCACTGCGCTAATCGAAGTACGGTACTCGTCAGCTGCAAGACCTTTATAGGTCGCGTCGAGTAAACCATCGGCCGCAACACCTTCAACAACATTAATTGTGCCGACCGGCACCGCGCTAACCGTAATCCCTTCGGATGCTGCAAAGAAGAGAGTCTCACGAGTGATAATAATCCGAGAGCCTGCAACTGCAATTACTTTACCCGTAGCGCCCGTCGATTGGCCAACAATCGTATTGCCTACAGCGACAGTGCCTGTCAATGTGCATTCAAGTACGTTATAAGCCGCGTCCGATGGATTAGCGTGACCGTCAAAACGCTCGTACCCTGCAATCCTTGAATACCCGCCAGTGATTGAGCATTCGAAGTTAGCGGATCGACGCAGTACGCCGGGAGGTAAAGAAAGCGTAGGTGTGACTTGGTCCAGTCCACCTGAAAGCCTGATCAGGTCATACGAAACTGGAGGAGTAGCTAAAGGCATGCTTATGCTAACGGTGGACCGCTAATTAAGGTCGGCAGCTGATCAATGTCAATCCGATTCATCAGCCGTTTAAATTCCAATTCGCCGCGTTGGTAGACCTCTGACGCGGCTTCAAAACCTGCGTAGTACATCATCGCCCTGTACACAATCGCCATATGGAACCGGTCCTGAAAACCGATTGCAGGCGTGTCAGTGTCCGCCACAAACTCAACCGGCTTGACGTAATACTCACCGCTGATCACATAAGGCTGATCGGGGATAGAGCCAAAGCCGAGGTCTTTGTCTGGCGGGGTAATGGAGACAACCACAGGCCGTGCGTACGTTGTTCGCATGTTTGCGTACTGGTACAAATTACGGAAGGTGTTGTACTCCATGTAATTCATTAACTGCTCGTCTTTAAACGACTGGCCAACCGATGAGCAACGGAAGCTGTCACGTTTCCAGTTCGCAAAAGTAGCAGCCACGCCGACCTCAGTCGGCGTGTAGATTTGCTGCTGCGTAACCGTATTAAATTGCAACGGTTCACGCATCCACTGCCAGTCTTCCTTCGCTGTCTGGATATCCGTCCACGCACTGTTGACCCAACTAGCGATACGTGACGATTCGCCGGTTAGGCCTACCACGGTAGTCAAGGGCGTGTTTGCCCCCGAGACACCGCACTCGATACGTGTTCGGTTAACCAGTTGAAGGTAGTTCATGGTTATGCAGGCTCAGCAAGGACGTTTTGCAGCCAAGCGCGGCCGCGTGGGTTTTTGTCGTCAACCAATTCAAACGGGTAGGCAAGACCGTGTCTAGCTACCATCTCGATTTGATCAGGCGCAGCCGGGTTAGGCGTGCGCTGATTGTATTTGGTTTCTTTCATACGCGCCAGAATCTCAAGATACTTGCGACGGATTAAAGTCGGCTGACCGCGAACGACCGGCTGATTGGTGCCATTGCAATTCAGAATAACGTGTGGGGACTGATTCTCATCCGTGGACGAATGGACCGTAACGGTGACCAATTCATTCATGAATGCTTCGCTTGATGCGAGCTCACGAAAGTCAACAACCTGCGAAACCGGGTCAACGGTAGGTGAATCATCCAGAATTTCGATACCTTGTACTACGTCTTTTTTTGCCATTATTGTTCTCCGTTTTATAAAAAGATTGCTCGCCAAAAGAACAGGCCACCCGAAGGTGGCCTGTTAAAATCCTCAGAGGGAGGATGGCAACTTTACTGCGCGGAGCCCGGCATGAGAGCGACGTCGAGGTACGCCGCCGTGTTACCCGTGCCAAGCAACGTGGTGCCCGGTGTGAAGATGGCCGAGGTCGTGGTGACCTTGGCCAGACCAATCACAGTAGCGCCAAGTGCCGAAGCAGGTGGCACTGGGCATGGATCGCCGGAGTTAACGATTGGGCCTTGGGTAACGTACACGTTACCGCTGCCGTCAAGGAAAACGCCGAACAGGCAAGCTTGGCCAATGGCCAGTGCGGTGCCCGACAAAGTGATAGCTGCAACAGCGGTCTTCGATTTGAAGATACCGTTGTACAGATAAGTCACCGTGTTAACGGTCTTCAATTGCGATGCGGTGGTGCCAGCAGCGAGGCCGCCAGCGGTTAGGGCCATATAGCCACTATTTGCTTGTTCAATGTTATAGGACATGTTGGTGCTCCTTAATTTAGGAAGTTGTATTCAAAGTGACTGCCGCTGCCGTCGTAGGAACGGTGGCTGCGTTGTAGTCAGTGCGCAACTGGTTATAGCTAGTTTTCAATGCGGTCAAGTCGGTCAGGATCGAAGCCAAGAGCTGTGCAAGTTCTTGTCTATCGATACCGTCGGCTAACCGATTTACGCGGGAATTAATGCTTTCAGCCATGATGTGTTCCTTTTAGGTGATGCCGGGGCCGTAGCCCCAGCTATTCTTTAGAGGGCGGTCACACCGGCTTCGATGCGGGCCATGAAGGCGTCGTTCAGACGCACAGTCGCGAACCAAGTCGAAGCACCAACGTAGCCGAACTGGCCCAGTGGATTGGCGTGGTTAGTCTGGGAAGCTTTCAGGACGACGGGCTTGATAGCCGACATGCCTTTCAGTGCAACTTGACCCCAAGCGTCTTCACCGATAATGATGAACGGGTACACGTCAACAGCTGCAGCGCCGACAGACAGCATGCCGTTCAGCGTAGCGGAGCCGGCGCCAGCGAACGAACGCAGGAGTGGCGAGCTGATGAAACGGAAGTCTTCGCAGGCACCGATTTCGCGGTCATGGATAGGCTTAAATGAACCATACTCTTCAACGCGGGTGAAGCCCGGCAGGTTACGAATGTCAGACACTGCGTCGGTGTGAACAAACACAACGTATGCAGGCTGGACAGCACGGGTGCCGAAGTTTACGCCCGGTGCGAGACGCGAAGTCACGCGACGTGAACGGTTCGATTCCAGCGTACGAGCCGACTTACGAATCGAGTTCAGGCTGATTGCGGTGTTCACAGCGGAACGGCTGGAGCCGTTTGCGTAGATAACCGTCGAGCCAGCTTTCAGGACGCCGTAGCGAACCATCTCCATCACCTCAGCCAGAGTCTCGCCGGTCAGCTTGACCATCTCGCCGGGGATGTCATCCTCGTACAGTTGCTCAACTTTGCTCGAGTACTTGAACAGGATACCGTATTGCTGCAGTTGAACCGACACGTCTTGGAACGAGATCGTGTTGCTGTTAGGCGTAACGCCTTCAGCCAGCACGAAGTTCGAAGCGACGATGTCAGGAGTACCAACGTAGCGGTTAGAGCCTTCGATCACGGTGCCGACGGTGCTTGCACCGAATGGCAGCGTACGACGAAACACCAAGGTGTCGGTCGAGTTCTGTGGCATTTCGCGCTGGGTACCGAAGTCGCCCAGAACGGTGATTGGTTGTGCATGCTCGAGCATGCCTTGTGCTGCACGGATTAAGTTACGTGAGGCAACTGTGCCGTAATTTTGAATAGACATTGTTGTTTCCTTTTAAGATTAAGTTAAAACCCGCGCTGCGCTTTAGTCTTTTCGCGCTTTGCGGCTTCGTAGTTCCATAACTCATCCGGCGACATATCGTCCAAGGTTTTGGGCGGTCTTGTCTGGCCGGGTCGAGCGGTCGCTGCAACTGCCAGTCGTGCTCCACGCTCTTGTTTAATGTCTGAGGCAGAACGCTCTTTAGTTTTGCTATACATATCCAGCATCCTAATTGCGTCCTTGGCGGCCGAGCTATCGGCTAAAGCGCGAACATCAGGGTTTTGCACGCTGAACCATTGGGCAAACTCGGTTGTGTTAACCGTGTCTTTCCAGTCCTCGTACTTCCCTTCGATCCTCGCCTCTTCAAGAAGACGTCCCATCTCAGCTTTGGTTTGTGCGACCTGCTGATGCACAAAAGCGGCAACTGCTTCTGGGTCGAGACCCGGTTGCTGTTGCACGCCGCCCAATTTAGATGCGACGTATTCCTCCATCGCCCCAGCCCACTCAGGAAAATCTTCCTTGAGCGCGTCCCACTTCTCTGGGTTTTTAGCGGCAGTAACGATCTGTCCCTGCGACGGCGCCTCTTGTGCTGCCACTTGACGCGCTGCGTAAAACTCACGTTGCACTGCTGCTACACGACCCTCTGCTGACTTTATATGCTGCTGCAGTAGAGTATTGGCTTCGGCCAGCTGATCAATTTGAGCCAACTTCGCTCTCACTACATCAGACAACCCCGCCAGTGGATCGGCTTCTGGCTCAGGTGCAGCCGCTATCTCTTCTTCAATGAAATCTTGATGCAGTTCTTCAACTGGATCAATGGCAAAATTCTCGAGTGCGGACGCGTTCGCATCGGCGTCGAGCTTTGAAGCCTCTTCATTCCAAAGTTGTTGCGCTTGCCCTTCTGTCAGTTGTGTTTCTTCCACGTTGCTCTCCGGTAATTACTGCCTTACACGACCAAGCGGGACTATTCATCCGGCCCGGCCACCACACCCCGAGTTGCCGCGTTTGGCAAGTCGAGAAATTTCTTGATCATGCGAATCTCACCTCTTAATGATGCCGTCTCTATATCGGAGAGTCCGACAGCGTCATTCTTTTCGCGGGCCTTAGTTAGCTCGGCCTCAGCCCAGCGTTTGAGTTGAAACCAAGTTGCCGAAGTGAAATCATTCATGATACAAAAAAGCCAGCATTAAGCTGGCTTTGAATAAATTTTGGGCGCAAGTCCCCCACGCAAATTTTAATACCAGTTGTGCGATTTACGCAACACTTTTTATTTGTACTAATTTGCATGATTATGTACGGTTAACCTATTTCAAATGGATTAGCTACGCCGGCGGGTAGCTGTGCGCCGGTCGGCATGTTAAACATTTGCTGACGTGCGCCTGAGATGAAGCCACCCGGATTGGTGTTGCCAGTCTGGCCGGATGGGACAACAAACCCTTGGGAGTCGCCCGCTGTTGCTGTGCCGGCGCCGGGGATGAACGGCTTGGTGGTAGTGTAGTTCGTTACCCCGGCTGAGATAGCCGCAGCCGCTGAGCTGTACATCGTGCCGTCAGGACCGTAGACAACGCCGCTAGTACCGCCGTCGCCCGTGTCAATTAGGCCACCGGTTGTAACTATGCCGCTATCACCGTACGTCTCGCTTTGCTTAGCTGACAGGGTGTCGTAAGCCGCCTGTAAGGCGTTTAGTTGCGACTGCATTGACTTGTATTCGGATGAGTCGGTCCATGAAGTGCCGCCGCTGTTAATGAAGCCACCGCCACCGCCACCGCCACCGCCACCGCCACCGCCACCGCCGTCAGTAGTAGTGCCCGCTGCCTTAGCCGCTTTCTCAGGCTGAGCCGCGTTAATAAACTCCGACACTTCGGCGGGGCTGATATCAGCGCCAAACTTCTTTGTCCAATAGTCGGCGCCTTCGGTATCACTGGCGCGGCCTAAAACATTTTTGTACAGCTTCTCAATAGTCGCAGGCGTGTTAGCCGCATTCTTTGTGGGGCCAGTGGTCCCGGCAACGTCATTTTGCGCTACGGTTAACTGGTTTGCTGCTGTTTGTTTCGCCGCCTGCTTCTCGCCAAAAGTAAGCGGCTTAGCAGCTGTTACTATCGGATTAATTCCGCCATCCACCGTCACAGGCGCCGCTGCCGTTGTAGCAGCTGTAGTGCCTGCCGCCTTAGCGGCTGCCACTTCAGTTTGCGACTGGATAGGCGTGGCGCTGGTCACGCCAGCAACCGTACGAGCCTTGGCGGCGTCCGGCAATGCCGCGTTAGCTGTCTGTGAATACCAAGGTATCGCCTTGCCTTGAGGGTCTGTGTAGTCGGCTGCGTTGAATGCCATGATCGTTTCCTTTAAATGCCTGATCCGGTTGACAGCTTGAGCTGTTGCTCAGCTGCAAATAGTTCCTTCTTACCGCGCTCTTTGATTGCCGTATCTGCCAACTGGGCCTTGATCTTCTCAAGTGAAATGTTCTGCGTGTTGGACAGCTTCAGCATCTCGATCTCGCGGGTCAGCTGCATCTCAGCCATACGCATCTCAGCGTCTTTCTGAGCAATTGTTTGACGTACTTGCAGCTCCTGCAAGTCGCCTGCATTCTGAGCCTGTACCTTAGCCATCTCAGTCTCAGCACGTACCTTGGCCACCTCGAGTGCTGGATTAGGCGGTGGGCCTTGAGTAGCTGCCTGCTTTTCAGCTTCATTGATGCGGTCGATCTCTTCCTCTGACTTAAACACCTCAGCCGGGTCGACGTGCTGCGCCTGCAATGCTTTCTCAAATAACTTCTGCGTGTCGAGATACTTACCGTAGATCGGATTAGCACCAGCGGCCAATAGGTTCAAGAACGATTGGTTCTGGATATCGCGCACCATAAGAGCCGATGAGCCACGGGCGTCGATGGTGAAGTCGCCTTTGATCTCTTCGTCCTCGTTGTACATCATGTTGTAGTCGTAGTAGCGGCGGATATGCGGCTCGGTAACCATGTCATCAAACTGCTTGACCAGTCTACGTAGCACCACGCTTGCGCTGTTCATCAGCAACTGCATGCCACCGACAGTGTCTGGCGCTGCACCCTTCTCGCCTTGCATGATTGTCGGCACACCGGTCTCAGCGTCAGCCAGCTCGGTAGCCATCTTGATGATGCCTGCCAGCTCACCTTGATGGCTATTAAACTCAAACGTCGCAAAGGCTTTCCTCACGTCGTCCATGTCATCCGTTGCGTACCATATCTTACGAGCCGACAACTCCCATCGCTTATCGGCTGGCTGGATGACGGACGGCTTAACCACGATCTGCGGACCGGAGGTAACGCCTGAGTTGTCCATCATCTGACGCCATGCGGCATTGAGCACTTTCTGCTGTGAGCGCATAAGGTACGGAATGCCGTAACCCCAGACCGATCCGGCAACCTTCTCCCAAACGTAAAAGTCGTAAGGCAGTTGGCCGTCGTCCAATGGATTCAGGAATGCCTTGACCACGACGCTGTTGATCATCACCACGCATGCGCTGATTGTACGAAGCTCATCATGCTCACCGACATCAACGTCAGCCGCTTCAAGGTCTTCATGTTCAACCTCACCCCAGTAAGTCCACATCTCGTAAACGTCGCGGGCCATGTCGCGCTGGTCTTCGTCTTTCAACTCTTCCATCGTCGCCGACTTCTTCGGGCCCTCTTCAAGCACCTTGCGCAATTGCGACTTCATGAAACCCGGCTGCTTGGCTAGATCGCGAACTTGCTTAGACGTAAGTTGCTCACGCTCATACAAGCCACGGCCGTTATGCACGCTCTCACCGCAGCCCGGGTCAGGCCACACATTACGCGGGTCGATACGGAAGGTAGCAGGTGACAGCTCGTCGACGATCTCGACTTGGTGCACAGTCTGGCCGGTGGCATCGGTGTAAGGCTGCCATGCTTTGCGGGTGCGATTAGTAACGATTGGACCCTTGATAACGCCGGTGCCAAGCACTGCAGCGTCGTGAATCATCTTACGCAATTCGCCGTTGTAGCCACACTCGACCAACTGATCGTCGATCTCGGTCTGCATGGCCAGTGCTTTCTTGTTTGCCTTGTCCATGATCTGGCGGGCAAGGTCTTTCATCCGCATCGGCTGGCCGGCTGGATTCATTGGCGGCGGCATGCCGGTTGCTCCGGTCTGCTCCATCGCCATAGCACCGAGACCCTGCTGCGGCATTGGTGGTGCTGGCGGCATGCCGGGTTGCGGCATCTGTGGCGGCATGCCGGGTTGCATCTGTGGTTGCATCTGTGGTTGCATAGCAGCTTGCTCACCGGCTAGGCTTTCATCCTGCGACATTCCTACCAGCTTCGGATTAGGTGTCGGTTGGATACCCCAGTTGCGGTCATCCGTTGGTAGCAAAATGTCAGCGATCCGGGCCTCAGCGGCGTTCGTCTTCTGACGCGTCATGCCGATGAAGACGGTAGACCGATGCGGCTTAGCGCCTTGTGTCGTAACAGGGTAACCCTGCTCAACTGACGTCATCATCTGCGACGCTGCGCGGTTGACGTTGTCCTTGGCGTTGTACTGATCCTCGTCCTCGAGCCATCGCTTGTCAACGCCATAGGCGTAGCGCGTACGAATCCACTCGTCACGCTGAGCGGCCATCGTATGGCCAAAAGCTTGCAACCGCTCTCGGGTTTTCTCGGCTTCGTCTTCCGGGGAAATCTCTTCGATCTCTACGTCGATTTCTACTGGATCAGTTGGATCGATCATTTTTTACCTTTGTGCAGTTTAATAGCCCGTCTTGCTGTATCGCGCCGACATTGCCAAAATTACTGTTACCGAAGTGCCCGTACCAGCGGCTACTATTGGCCGAATAAAAGCCGGCATCTCATTGCAGCAATGGTTGGCTGCCGAGGTGTAAGCCATGTTTGCCGTGCCGCCACGCTGGGTCAGTGGATGCCAGTTCGTACCATTGTTGGAGCCTTGGAACGTGACCGTTGCTCCGCCGAATGTACCGAAAACCTGAATTGTTAGGTCAGACGCATACCCGGTTGAAATAGGGGCGCCGGTATCGTCAGTGGTTAAAGGCGTCCACGTAAAAAGAACCATGCCTGCTGCTGTATTGCGGTCCGATGTATTAGCAATGACTGCCATGATGCACTCCTGTGTTTAGGGTTAATAACCCATTTCTTGATCAAAAATGCCGAAGCTCGCCACTGGGGCGATTCGGTTTGTGCGTATTCTAGTCTCAGCTTCTTCCTGTGTCTTGGCGAATCGGCGCATCATCATGCCGTACCTAGTCGCTGACATCAGGTCATCCGTCATCTTGACGACCAATCCATCCTTACGGTGATACAGGCGAAACTCCTCAAACCAATCTTGCAAATGGGCAAACACCTTCAACCGTTGGGTCTGCATGCGTGCCAGCATCTCAGCTAGACCAGCCTCAACGCCGTTGCTGCCATCCTCAAACATTGCCCGATCTTTCATCAGGACAAGACCCTGATCGCGGTATTGCTTGGCCAGCTGTTCGCCGCTGCCTTTGTCACGTTGCAGGCCATCATGCGGCCAAGCAATAGGCACCCATTCGCCCCGAGCCCGGATGCTTGCCGCGTGCATGATGATCGACTGGTCTTTGACCCGGTAGCAATCGGTCACGTAGAGCACGTCATTGTCACGGTCCCACGCCATCCAGACCGCAGCGGTCGGGTGGTCGATACCGAAGTCAAGACCGATAACCCTTGGCCAATGCGGCGGGACCGGAAACGCTGTGACCTTGATACCCTCTTCAACAATCGGGAACACGCGTCCTGATCCCAGAATTGGAATACCCTTGGCCCGTGCTTCGCGCTCATGCTCTGGATAACCTGCAATGATCGCTTCGCGCTGCTCAGGCGTGTAGTGCTCAGCGTCCTCAATCGTCATCGTCGTAACGTGACTAGCCGCTGGCTTCTCAAGCAGGAACCGCTTAACCACTTCGGACATGCCGAGCAATGGCGTAAACGTCACAAAGACCTGACCGGCTGTTGCGTTCGTCCGTGTCAGGCCCTCAGAATAAATTGGGAGCGGTGGCTCTTCGTCAAACCATACAAGGTCAACGGTGTCGGCCTGCCACTTCGTGCGGCCCTGATCGTATGACAGGAACTGCACCACCGAGTCCTCACCGCAAACATGGCGGACCACAATGCTTGATACGGCGTCAGGCACACCCTGCTTCATGCTGGTGTCCTTGACACAATCGTGGGGTATTGCGCCAGTGCCCCACTCTTCCCGCATCTCTGGCGGGCCAAGCAAAAGCCGCTGCACACCCTTACGTGTCAGCTCAGCTGACTCTGATCCGACCATTGACCGGATCGCATACGGGTAGCGTTTACCCTTCCACCAATCAGGGTAACGACCGGTCAGGTGCATAGCGACCTCATACGCACCGGCCCATGTCTTACCAAGCTGATTGCCTGCCATGAACAACCGTTCACGGTAATCGGCGCCGGCGGTGTGGAACTCGACCTGCTTGGCGTATGCATGATAAGCGGCCAGCCTGTTACGTTTGGCCCGGATATCCTTTAAACGCAGCAACTCGTACAGCTCCCGCTTTTCCTCCGACGTCAGCAGCGTTGTGTCGATATCGGCCAAATTCATCTTATGGCCCGAGCAAGTAACATTGCCAGACGCTGATCAAGCTGTTCGCCTGTAAGCTCGAGACTGCCTGACATTTTGATTTCAACGGCTTTCAGCTTCGGCTGCGTGTAGCTTAATATCTCAGACAACATCCGCACCCGAACGTCGGCCTCGAGCTCGTACCGACGCGCTGGCTGGCCAGTATGCGGATCGATGACAACCTCGCCGTCCCCATTAACAATCGGCCGACCCTTGAGAATGCGTGCAAACTCAATCGCTGGATCGAGTCCCTCTTCGATCAATGCCTCAGAGACCGCAGTCAGATTAATTCTGAGCGGGTGCTTGATGCCTGAGCTTTTACGCATAGCATGCGCTCGTCCCGTCTTGGGACCAGCGTCTTCGAGGTCTTCAGGCGACGCCAAACGTGGCGGCGCTCCGTTTAATTCAGCGAGCCTTTTTGGCCTTGTTTTTACTTTTGCCATCTGTCATTGCCCCTCTCAACAAACCACCGTCATCATTCCTTGCGCTGATCGCCTTTGCCTTCGCACGGGCGTCCTCTTTACTGCTGGCACCCCACGCGTTCAGGCTAAGCAGTAAACGCGTTGGCTCACCGCCTTTGCGCTCAGGGCCGGGCATGTTCCCCATTCTTGCCAGAAACGATGCACGGCGCGGGTTGTCGCCAGCTTTGACGGGGGCTTTAAGACTCATGCCCTCCGCCTTTGCACTAGCCCGGCCTTTGGCGTTTAGGCCGCCGGTCGGTGACTTACCCTCCTTGCGCTGCCAAGCGGGGGTCTTCTTCACTTCGACCCCATCGCTTTGCGGATGATCCCCGTCTTGGCCTGAATGTTAGCGTACAGGCCGGCCGGCTTCATTCTTCTTCATCCAAGTCGGCGTCTTCCCGTTGCAAATCTTGAAGAATTTCTTCAGCTTCGCAAGTGCAAGGGCCGTCTGCATGAACGGCGCAATCTTCGGCGTGCATATTTACACCATGCCGTTAATGATGCCGCCAGAAAAGCCGGGCACGTTGCCGCTCTTCATGCCGCCTGTTTGCGCGGGCTGAGTTTCATTGGTGCCCGGCATTGGTACAGATACCTTGCCCGGGATTTCGCCTTTGCCTTGTTGCTGGTTGCTACCGACCGGTGCTCCGAGCGTAGAGCCCGGCATTGCTGCTGCGTTTTTCATCATTCCTCCTGCTGCGCGGATTAGATTACGGGATTTTGGGTTTGAATATTCTTGCATGGTAGTACTCCGATCAAGCCATCATGTTTGACTGCTTCGGCCGGTTGGCCGCTTCTTCATTCCAAGCCGCCTTGTAAGCTTCTGGCTTCTCAGTAGCTTGTTCTTCCGAGCTTTCGCCCCCTTCCTCGGCCAGCATGTTGTCAACGTAATCGCGGCACTCTGCCACGCTTTCGCAGACGTATGGCTGCTCCATCTCGTCTGAATCGACAGTGATCTTGCCGCTGTCTTCCATCGTAATCGTGATTGTTTTCGCCATTTATGGGCTCCAGATAGACAAAAAGCCACGTCAATGCGCGGCTTTTTTGCACGTTTTTCGCGGACGCGGGGGTGCCCAAAAATTATATGATTTCCATTTAGGCACGTCAAGCGTCAATTTTCAAGTAAATAGTGTTGTATTTATACAACAGTCAGGAAGTTAAGTCTAGGAAACATGCGGGTCTTTTAAAAATACAAAGGCTACCTTTTAAACATACAAAGTGACATTGACAGTGTCTGTCATCTATAGTTGAGGTGTTGGACAAGCAGTACCGCGAAGGATTCAGCGGGATACAAAAAGGAAACCACCGGAGTTCTGATCTAAGCGTAATGAGCGCAAGGGACCAACCGGCAGACCGCTAAGACCTAGTCCCCAAGACTAGCGAGTGCGAAGGAAACCAAAGGGCAGCGTGCTGTTCTTTGGCGGCGCAGCAGGCTGCCGACAAATGCTTGCACTTTAAAAGGGGTACGACATGTCTTTAGAAACACGGTATGAAATTTACGTGGTCCAAGCCACCTCGCTTGGCTGGGCTGTTAAATCGTTTGAAGAGTGGCTTAACTCGTAAGGAGAAACATTATGGAAATCATCATCCGCGCCAAAGACGTATACGGCGAACGCAAGTTTTACCCGATCTGCGAAACAGCAAAGCTGTTTGCAGCCATCGCAGGCACCAAGACCTTGACCGTGCCGGTTCTCGGCAACATCAAGGCAATGGGTTACAAGCTGACTATTGAAGTTACTGACTGGGAGGTTGTATGAGCAACGACTTAACAATGTACGGCGTAGACGACATGAAGGTTTATTTCGAAAACGCCAAGGCAAACATGACGTACAGATTCACTGGCGGTTTTATGATCGTGGCTGGCCTGATGTCTGATGCACAAGAACTGATGGCGTACGGCAACATTGAAGAAGCAAGGCAGACACTTAATCGCGCTAAATACTTGCAATTCAAAATTGCAGCCGGCGAAATGGAATTTAAAACCGAAAGGGTAGAAGCATGAAATACACAGTTGATTACTACGACGACGAAGATCGCCGGCCCTTCTGGGGCGTTACCGAATGGGTTGCAAACGAACTCGGTGGCGCGTCAGGCCGGTTACTTGAGAAGTGCTCGACCGAAGCCAGTGCAGAGTCGCTTGCCCGGGCTTACACAATGATCTATGCCTACTCCTACTGATGAGGCCGGGTGGTACCGGCCGAAACCGCTTACGGGCGGTCTGGGAAACCCCGCGCTGCGCGGATCGCAGTTATCAATAGGAGATTTATATGTCACATGAACTGACCACTAACGCTGATGGCCGCGTCGAATTTGCTTACTTGGCTTCCGACGGCACGCCTTGGCACGGCCTTGGAAAACCGATGGGCGACAATGCGACCATTGACCAATGGCGCGTTGACGCTGGCATGGACTGGCGTATCCAGCGCAGCGAGATTCGCTACGCTGTTAGCCGTGACATCAACGCAGACAGTTTAGTCAAGCTGCCTGACCAGCACGTCTTGTTTCGCTCAGACAACCTCGACCCGCTGGGTGTTGTTTCCAAGCGGTATCAAGTCGTCCAGCCGAATGAGGTGCTCGAGTTCTTCCGAGACATTGCCAAGGCGGGCGGTTTGGAATTGTCTGCAGCCGGTACGATTTACGGCGGCAAGCGTTTCTGGGCTACTGCAAAGATCGGCGAAGCATCACCGACGTCGTTGACTGACAAGATCGGCGGCTACTTGCTGATCAGCACCAGTGCAGACGGTAGCTTAGCTACTGAGGTTCGCCGCACGACGG
>Ga0208975_1000180_pt1 | contig 34096 bp, 18 predicted proteins | sample GreLakmeER78MSRF_FD_187700 | JGI IMG/M metagenome (GOLD analysis project Ga0208975, IMG submission 187700) | Freshwater lentic microbial communities from great Laurentian Lakes, MI, USA - Great Lakes metaG ER78MSRF (SPAdes) | ecosystem: Environmental > Aquatic > Freshwater > Lake | place: Great...
TTGTGAACTATTACTGTTGGCGGGAAGAATGAAGAAGTTTCAACTTTTTGATCTTGTTCAACTCTAACCATAAAAGTTAAAATTTTTTTATTTATCTCTTCAAAGTTATAATGAAATATGTTTTTTTCTTTAATTCCAAATCTTTTATATAAATAATTTTTAAAACTTTCTATTTTATCTTGATATACAAAAGATGCTAATGTTATATTTTTACCGCTCGAATCCATTTACATAAATGTAAGGGACAAATCTGTTTTTATTTTTTAATTTATATATTAAATCCTTACATTTATTAAATATCGTATAATCTATCAAAGTATTATCATTTATACTTTTTACCCTATCTATAATTTTTTGTTTTTTACCCTCAAAATAATTTAAAACATTTAAATCTACTCCAAATATTATATTTTCACCGTATATGTATATCATATCATTTTCAGAGAAGTATGTATAAGGTGTTTTAAGAGATATTATTTTTTTTATTATTCTATAATTAACTTTTCTACTTCCGTGAATAATATCTAAATAAACATAAGGGATATTTTCCCCAAAAGAATCAAAACAATGTTCTTTAAATAGTTCTAAATCACTTTCGAATTCAGATTTTCTTTCTGTTTTGTCAAAAGTCCAAAATAACTTATTAGTTACTTTTTTATGTATTATGGAAATATCATCACCTAATAATTCTTTAGATAATTTCCTACCAATTATCAATGTTGGTAATTCTTCATTAATACATTCTAAACTTTCACAAATTTTAAAATTTTCAACCTCAATTTTTGATTTTGAAACAATATTACCTATATTCATATTACAAATATAGTGATTTTTTTTTAAAAAGTTAAGTTTTAGGCTGGTTTAAAGTAATCTATTAGTGGTTGTCCGTCTTTTCCTTTGAATATTGTAAGGACATTTTGAAATGTATCTATTGATTTATCTACTTTTGGTGGTGAGTATTGTTGCGCAATTTCGGTACATACTTTATATGTTGCCAAAGTACCGTTACCTTTTTGGGAGGTGTAAAAATATGATGTTTGAGGTTTTTCCCCTTTTATACCTTTAAAGTATTTCCATTGGACAATAGATGCTTGAATCGCACCGTCAACTGTACTACTTATTTCATATGGGCTTCTTATTGGAATTTCAGTGCCTAAGGTGATGCCTTTACCTTTATAAAACTCTTCATATAATTGATAGTACTGTTTCCTACCAACAATATATAAGAATCCTCTAGGTCTAAATCTGTAGGCATCACCTTCAAAAATATTATAATACTTAGTAGATGTAATTTGTTCTTTATCTCTTTTTTCTAAGTCCTCTAATTGTTTTTCAAATATTTTTATTTGTGCCGCTTCTTCAGGTATTGCAGGGTTTAAATTATTTATTCTTTCCCTTTTTTCTTTTTTCTCAGCCTCTATATTGTCATTTCCCTTAAACTCATTCAAAATTTCATTTCCAGGAATTAAATATGCCTTGTCAACAGTATTACCACTTGTTTTAGTAGGAGTTGATCCCAATATACCATCACCCACTTTATAGGTATAATATCTTGTTTGTCCAGAAGAAGGATCAGAATTAGGGAATTTAACTGAGTGTGATTCTTTATTTGGGTCATCCCAAGCCATTTCAAAATTTAGAAAATTGTTTGAGTTTGCCAACATTGCAGATAATAACATAGTTACTTCTGTATTGGTACGAATACCGTTATCAAAAAATTGTGTAGCCAAAGAACTAATTAATTTAGTTAAAGCTGCGTCAGTATAATCAGTCACACCTAATAATTTAAATTTACCTAAACCTGCCGGTCCAGTAAAATTAGTTTCAAAATCAAATAAATCATCAGGTTCTATTCCTTCTCTTACACCAAAACCTGAAACTGTTGTTTCATTAGTATACTCTATTTTAGGTACATCACTAATTTCATTTAAATCTATATCTAAATCTGCGGTGATTTCTTCCGTAGGTGGGGAAATAAATTTAGATTGTCTAACACCTTCAAAATTAGTAGTCATTTGGTTTGGGGTAATGTTATGACTAACACTAGTTATAAGATATGCACCATTAAAGAAAGGTACATTTTGTAAATCAAAATACATTAAAGGTTGTATATTCATACACCCCATAGCGTCTACTTTACAAGTATATGACCTAGTTTTGAAAAGTCTTAATAAGTCAGTACCAACATAAGTTTTCTGTGTACCACCTCTTTTATCTACCAAATCGGATAATGCCTTAAAATATTCACCAGTTTCTCTATGTTCTTGTTGAGATAGTGAAACGTTTTTAAATACTGTTTGATTTTGTGCCCCAAATGCCACTCTAAATGCCACTAAAGAACTATCTCCGTTTTCAATAATATCGGGAGGAGTTTCACCTTCTTTAAAACTATATCCATCGTTAGAGAAAAAGTTATTATTTCTTTCTTGTATATCTAATGCCTGTGACGCACCTCCAATATATATACAACAAAATATTGGTCCAGATTCTTCATTTTTTTCTAATATTGTTTGTGGTTTAAATATTTTAGCAACTTCTATTCTACTTTTATAATTAATATATGTGGGTAATATTTGAAATAGGAAGTTACTATCCCTCAATAATTTAGACATAAAAAAGTATACACTAGTATCTAAATTACTACCCAATGTAAGAAAACTTTTTAAGTTAAAAGTTGCCTTATTACCAATATCATTCCAACCTCTATCTATAAATCTAAAATAATTTATCAGAGGGGTTTCCGCTTCACCACCACAGATATTAAATCCTTTTCTATCTGATCCAACCCATTTACTGTTAATATTTTTAAAATAGTTATATAGTTCTAATTTAATTTTATTAGTACTTTTATTATCACTTTGTTTAACTTCTTCCGCATTACTACTATTACCATTTTTATTTGTAATTTCTTGTTTTGTGAAAGAATCTTTAAAACTTTTTATATATGCAATAATACTATTATTAGATACTTTAAGTGCGGTAGGTACTTGTTTATCATCAAATATATTTGGTTTTAAAACAATCATATCAGTTGTTTCTTTAAGTACACTTAAAATATATGATTTTGCGGAATTAACATTACTAGTGTTACCACTAATACTATTTAATGGTGTTACTAATGTATTTACATTTTTTTCAAACTGACCATTAAATGTGTTGTTAAAATTTTGGTTATCTACCCAATACTTAAAAAGATTTATAAATGTAGTTTTTGTTGATATAGGTAATTTCTTTAAGTTTTCTTCAATAGATTTACTCTTATTGTTATACCCAATTTTAGAGAGATATTCATTTTTTGGTGTTAGAAATTGTGAATAATTTTTATTATTGAATGTTCCAAAATTTAATGGATCTGTAGATTCTTCGTACCTCCATAATAAACTACCAATAAAATATAAATACATTTTAGGTATATTTACAATTCTAGCCCCATTATAGTTGTCTTTTGGAAAAACTGATTTTAAAAATCCTTCGGTAAAATCTCTAAAAGGAAATGTCGATAATAAAAGTAAGGCTCTCGAATAATTACTACTTTGGTTTTTATATAAATCACTTGATATCATTAAATCATCATAGTCAACACTATTAATTGTTTTTAAATTAGTTATGTTTATATATTTACTTCCGTATGTACCCCCAGATGGGTTATAGTCATCTAATATTGTTTTATTTAAATCACCTAATATATCACCACTACTTTTAACTAAGTTTCTACAGACATCTATATCCCAAACATTAAAAGAATTATATGTAGTCAAATTATTAGATTTACTATAAAAGTTTTTATAAAATGGATTATTCTTTTCAATAGTATTAACCCCAGTTCCATTTTTTTCATCCATTAATTGACCATATAAACTATCCTCTCTAATTTCTTTAAATAAATTTTTAGAATTGTTTAAAATATCATTAACATCAAAAAGAACATATTCTGCCTTCAAATCATATTTTCCACTTAAATTAAATCCATCAATTTTGGGTAGGGTTATATCTTCTTTTAATTCAACTAAACCGTTGTTATTAATAACATTATTTTTCCAAAATTCAGTATCTTCATAAACACTACTATTCCTCTCCATCTCAATTAATATATTTGTAACTATGTCTCTAACATTTTTTGAGTATATTGTTCTATTTGCCGCAATGGCGTCAAATCTTGCGTAATCTTGTATTGATGCTAATCCAGTTCTTTTATCAAATAGAGAGTAGTTATCTAAAACTACTGATCTAGTTACAAATTTCTCAACAAGTTCTTCCTTTATAGTATTAACATCATTTAGTATATTAATTTTTAACCAAGGATTTGTTTTATAGTCAATAGGGTTTATTGGGAACCAATTGTCAGTATCTAAACCATTTTTCGTTGTTGTCGACTTAGTTACTTCTTCAAGTGTTTTTCTTTTCGATACTAAAATTTCAAACACATCCTCTGTGAATTTCCATTCAGGGAAATCATTTGGTTGTATACCACTGACTTCACCAATATATATTTCTTCTAAATTTCCGTTATTATTTTGATATATTGAAGGCCAAGCCGCACTATTAATTCCTGTCGGTATGTCTGTATCATATCTTTTGAGTATTGAACTTCTAATATTTACCTTACTTTGTTGTTCCGATTCAGAACTTATATCGTAAATTGTTTCAACCATTGCCTGCGTATTATTGGCAATAATTTCAAAACAATTATCAATTGTTGGTTTAAAACCAAATTTATCTTTAAAGTTTTGTAATAGTTGTTCGTTAATTTCAGATTGTACTACTTCTTTTTGTATTTTAATAATTTCTTCAAGTTCAATTATTGAGTATTCTACTAATTCTCTTTGTTTTCTTAAATCCGCCACTAAAACTTGTGTATTTTTAGTCATAGTTGGTGAATATAATGCACCATTACTCAGAAGATTTTTAAATTGGACAATATTAAAAGAGTTATTTTTACCTGATGTATCTCCATCATAACTGTTTAACAAATATAATTTATTATTGGCACCACTAAAAGTAAATAAATCTAAAATAGACTCATATGTTGTTCCAGATATTTTACCGCTAGCATCTTTAGTGGGTGAAACAATATATTTTTCCCACGCATTGTCTGCGTCTAAGATAGAGTGGAAAGATGTAATTAATTCTGTATCTTTTGCAGTTTTCTTGTTTTCTGAACCAGAAATTATTTCCGTATTTTTAGGTTTATATTCACTTCTTTTGTCTGGTGATAAATATTCCTGATATTTTTTTATTATATCACTTAATGTAGTAATGTATGATTTAAACGCACCTCTATTAATGGAATTAAAAACTATATAATCTCTTATAGAAAAATAATTGATTCTCTCTTTAAGTTCATCATCTCTAATAGTTTTCGTTACAATAACATCTTTATTATTTTCTAATAAAATAAATGATTTTTTAATTTTTGTTACGGTATTTTGATTACCACCACCATAATTATTATTTGGTTCTTTACCTATAGGAGCCCCAATAAAACCTTTTATAGTCTTCAATAAACTTAATTTACCGTTTAAATCTTTTAAGAATTGGAAACTATTAGAATCTGTTTTTATTACTTCACTTTCTACTTGTAATTTTGCAATTTTAGTCATGAAGTCATCAATCTTATAGATATTTAACCCATCACTATTATTGATTCTTGAAAATCTTTTGGGAGATTGTTTAATTCTTTCATCAAATATTCTATTTAAATTCGCAAACCCCTGTTTAGTGTTAACCACACCAATAATGTTTCCGATAACCATATCATTAAGAAAGGCTTGTTGAAATCCTAAGAAATTTGCACTAATATCAAAATTACCAGTTGTCCCATCAAAATTAGATGTCCAATTAACCATATGTAAACAATAGTCTACTTTTTGTCCAAAATACCCTTTAACAGAAAGTCTGAAAACTGGATAAGGCATTTTAAAAAATATACTATAAGGTGATAATCTATCATTATCTTCTATTACATCAAATAATGCCCCACCTCTTACATCTGTAAATGTAATGTCCACTACTGGCACTAAACTGGCATTATATTTTATATCAATAGATTTAATACCAAAACCTTCTAATACTCCCGCACTTCTAGTTGATGAATTATTTAACCCACCAATTTGAGTCCATTCAGTAGTTGCATAACTTTTTTGTAATGAAGGATCTAATTTACCTGCATCATTGTAACTTATTTTTGTAGATATAAAATTAACTTCATCTTCAACACCACTATTAAAATTTATTGAATTGCCATCCAATGAAGTACCACCATATGTGGTTCTACTTCTAGGATACGCAGAAAATTTTACATAAATAAATAAATCTTCAGGTGGTACTATATCCATACCTGGTGGATTTGGATCTACGACAAAAACACTACCTTTTTTATTATTGTCGGAACTGTTATTAGAACCTATTTGTTGTACATTATTTACATCCATATCTTATTGTTTTTGGACATACAATGTCTTATATCTATCTACTTGATCAATGTATTGTTGTAAACTATCTCTTAAAGGAAAAGGTATTCTTATTATTTCTTTATCAGGAATATTTTCTTCTACACCACCAAATTGTGGGTTTGCCAATAAAATTAACCAACCGTGATATGGGTTGTCATAATATTTTTGACTTAACTTATCTAATCGAGTAGTTAAAGTACTATATACAACTGTTTTATCACTACTTTTAGGTGGTAATATTATATAAGGTAATGGTAAATATTTACCATCAAACTTAAAACTCTGATATCTATCATAATATTCTTTTCCCATACTATTAATTTATCCCATTTACAGTAACTGTAAAGTCTTTCTGAACTTTTGTTTTACCTTTATTTTTTGTGAAGTAAGCCTCAACTTTAATTTTTGTCTCTTTACCCTTTAATTCTGTTTCTTTAATACGTTTAGATTCTTTTAAATTTTTCTCAGCGACTTTTAAGGCGTTTTTAGTTGTTGGGTTTTTAGAAATTTCAAAATTTAACTTTGCAGTTGCCAATTCATTTTCCGCAGTAGTTATTTTTTGATCTAAAGCCTTAATTTCATCAGGTTTTATTAATTTAGTAAATGTAGATATTAGTTCACTTATTTCTGCTTCATTTTCTTCCACTTCTTTATTTACACCACCTACTTTTATTATCATTTTCATTTTATTATCTTTATTTGCACTATTTTCTTTATCAGTTGGGTTGGTTTCACTTGGTTTCTTATTCCCTTTAGTTGTTGCAATGATTTTAGTTTCAGTAATTGTTATTTCAATAGGGTTATCAGATTCAACCTGTTCAGTGTCAGTATTTTTTTTATCTTCTTCTACCTGATTAATAGTATCTTGAGTTTTTAAATTACCATAAATAGTCTTAACTTTATCCTTACCGATTAAATTTTCTTTAAGTTGTCCCAACTTAATACCGTCTTTAATTTTTCCATCTACAATGGTGTCTGATCGTACATCATACATTTCAGTATTTGCATAATAGTTAAATGAAACTGCGTTTTGTAACCTATTAATAGGTCCAACTAATGAATGTCCACCTATATAATCAATACTCAATTGTACTGTTGCAATCATAGGTTGTACCCCTATACCCTCAGGGTTAGTATCCCATTTAGGTCCATCGTATGTAATTGATAGTGTATTTATAGCAACCTTAGTATAGAAGAAATCACCGATTCTTAAAATACATATAGGTGGTCTACCAAAAGATAAGTTTTGTGGTTGAACTCCAACCTCTATTCCATCCTGTACACTTTGTTTATCGTAAATACTTGGTCCTTGTCTCATACATTGATTAAGGAATGTTAATCTACTATTAAACCCTTCAGGTGTCATACTATGGAATCCTGCGTGGAAATATCTTATTTTTTCTGAAATTGTTTTAAAATAGTTTGGGTAATTTGCATCGATAAAATCGAAATATGGTCCCTCATCAATAATTAAATTGTCTATTAAATTGATTGCGGCAGTTGCGTCAATTTCTTTAGTTGTTTCTCCTTTTTCAGGTGGTTGAGCCTCAGTAGAATTTAATGTATCGTTTTCCATCTGAACATCCACTCTATACGAATTATCGTCATTTGTGGTAACACTTGTACCACCTTCTATTTTTATAGGTGAAATATTTTTAAAAGTTTTCGTATCTAAATTTTGTTGTAAAAAAGTTAATAATTTATCTTTCAAATCTTTTGATAATGTATCCGCCAATGTAGTGGGTATTACTGGATTAACAAAATTACCTGCTTGTACCTCTTCACTAGCAAAACCTTTAAGTGTTATTAAAACTTTAGGGTTAGTGTTATTTAATTGTTTTTTTACAAACTCTAAAACTTGTATTTTTAATTTATCAAAAGAAGGTTCGTTTATAACTCTTTTAGCAAGACAATTTTCAGTTGCTGCGGAACAATTTACATCTTCATCATATAAAACTGATCCCGGTTCCTGTTGTTTTTCAGGTAAATTTGTTTTAGGAAATTCCTTATCCCATATTTTTGTCTCAAACAAATCAATATCTGTTTGTGGTACCGCACATTCTAATGCCCTTATAAAATCTTCTGGAGTAACACAACCCGCAAAGAACCTTTCAACAAGATTATTATTTTGTCCTCTATAACAATTTATCACTCTCGGATGATCAACTATAATTTTAAACGATAATGAACCACTTCTTTTAGAGTTGTTATATGTATAAACAGGTTCACTTCTACCAATAAAATCTGTCGGAGTCCAATTGGCACTAGTATTTTCATCAAATGTTAGTTCGTATGGTGGAAACCACATAATTCTACCTTTAGTGCCCGTTAATGAATCACCAGGCCCAATTTCAAACAAAGGTAAGTCTGAAAGATTATCCGCCCAAGCCAAATTTTCTAAAGATAACATAAATTTCTTTCTAGTAGTCTTAGAATCTAATATACTAGGATGATACTTAGGTATCCCATTGTCCATTAAAACACTAAGTGATGCCTTACCCTTACTTACGGAAAATCCTTCACCAGGACTCTCCGAATGATAGAATAATCCTGTGTTCCTTATTGCGTTGAAATAACTGTACCTATCGTTTACTGTCCATACACGACAAAAATTACCATTACCATTTATGTCTAATAAAGACAATTCTTTAATTGCGTTACCTCTACTTATAATTCTATCCTGTTCTTTATCCCTAAAATATTTTTTAGTTTGATTAATAAAGACATCATTCTCACTATTATTAACTAATTGTTGTGTTTTATATAATAATGTCTTTGGGTTAAAGTTTTGTTCACTACCAGTTGACCAAAAGAACTTGTTTGGTTCACCTGATGGTTCACCTATCCCCTCAATAGTAGTTCTTAACCCATTTCCTGTATTATCAATTGAACCATTAAAATCTTTATTTGTAAACCTAGTAGTTATCCTACTACCTCTATTAGTATTTCTTTCCGTACCAATGTAATATCTACTATTAATACCTGCGTTATCTGTACCAGCCAATCTACTATCTACATATTCGGGTCGATAACTGTTTCTATTTAAAAGATTAAACGCAAACGATACTTGTTGGGTACTTGTTCTTTCAAACAATACTTTCATTCTTAATTCGGTTGATAGTGTTGGTTCAACACCTTCTTTAATATCTAAATTAGACTTTAATAAATCATCACCTGATTTAACACTACTGTTATATTCATTCCAACCAACTGCCCCGTTTGGTAAAGTATTAAAGAATTGGGAACTACCCCTCATTCTATTTACATACTCATTAACTCTATTACCTAATGGTGGTGTTATATATCCATGTATGAACTGTTCATCATTGGTGAACCCTTCTACTTGTGCGATTTTATCTATTACAGTTTTTTCTAATTGTTCACCACCTAATATACCAAGTGATGTTTCTTTTTGAAAATTTAAAGATTTGTAGGTATCAATAACATTGAAAGGGAAATCAACACCCTTTTTAACTCCATCGTTTAGTAATTTAAATTGGTTTTTATTATAGTATGAAGGATAAAATCCTCTTACTTTTTGTCCAAATGATGTTGGTAAGGGATACCACAAATTAGGTGGTACTGTTAATTCAAAAGTAACGTATTGATCGTTTTGTGGTGTATATTTATTTAAATTGACATTTTGTGTCATTCTAAATAATGTACCTAAAGGAAATAGTTTTTTTTCTTCGTTATAGTGAACAGGGATATTTTCATTTTCCGTACCCATAACAGGTACATTAATAACTTTACCAATGTCTTGAAGTTTAGAAACTAATCCTGATTGAATTAATGTCTCATTTACTGGTGGTGGTAAATTTCTGTTTAATAATCTATTCCTAAATTCTTGTGTAGAATAAATACCTTTGTTATAATCTAATATTCCTGCCATATATAATATTTTCTTATTATATAAATATTAGGTCTATAAAATTCAGGTGATTATTTATTATATATTATATCCTAGTATCTTGTTTTATTCATATATCTAGAATTATTTCTTGAAATAAATTGGTCCTTGTAATAATAGGAATAATATTTTGTAAAGTCAATAGTAAATCAAAAATATTTTAAATTTTTTTAAGTAGACATATAATCTGTGGATTCTTTACTAGAAGGAACTCCACCATTTCTGAATGTACCATTTAAATGATTGATAACTGTTCTCTCAATCATAGGTTTTATAGACGCCATATCCATTTCTTTTGTAGAACCATCAGGTGAAACTAATTCAATCTTACCTGTTATATTTAAATTACCAAACTCAACCTTAGATGAACTAGATGCAGTATTGTTGGAAGGTAATCCACTACCAAATAATTTATCAATTGGACCTCCTTTTTTTGCACCAACAACATCATCTTCAGTTGAAAATTGAGTCATATGGCCTGAAGATCTCATTAGAAAGTCTCCTGGTACATTATTATCTTGAGTTTCACCTGATCCATCATCACCTTTATAGTCTCCTGTTTCCGTAATTTTATCGATTTCTTTCCCTAAATCCCTTAAAGATTTAATAGTACCATCTTTAATTTCAGTGGCTAAATTACCCATTTCTTCCATAGTACTATCTATCACATTTTTTTCACCAGAATTAGATTTAAACATATCCCCAATAAAAACGTCTGCTTTTTTAATATATTCGGTAGCCAAACCATCCATAGAATCTTTCATACTATCTATTAGTGGTGCAACCTCATCTGCAGTTAATTCATATATATTAGTTAAACCAGCAACTTTTGCCTCTGAACCTGCCTGAAGATTTTCCATCCTTGTGGTCATTATTTTAGTGTTTGTTGCAATGTCCCTAAGACTTTCTTCAGAAGTTTGATTTTCTTCCATTATAGTCTTAGCCATATCATCAGTAACTTGATCCAAACCTAAATCACCAAACTTTTCTGTTTCAATAACAAATTTACCGTCTTTAAATTTAGCCATAGATGCTAAACTCTCTTTCATTTCATCATCTCCTACTGAAGTAAAATTCATTTTAATATCTTTGATTTTAGATGCCTGTCTAGACATTTCAATCATTTTGTCTGAACTTAAACCTAATTGTTCCGACATTGCTTGAAACTGCATTCTTGCTTCTGCAGGTAATTCATATTCACCAGTTTCTTCATTGAATAGCATCATATTTTCAGTCATCTGACTTACTTTTTTTGCCAATTCTTCTGGTTTGTTTCTAGCCAAATACATCACCTCAAAAGGATCACCAAATGCTTCTGCAACTTCACCACCCAACATTTGTAAATTTGCAACTGCTTCAATTGTTTGTTCAGGTTGGTAAAATTTATCTGCCATAGTCAACATTTCACTAACGTCCATTCTCATTTTTACCGCTAATTTAGCCATTTCAGTCATACCCTTAACCCCATTAGCAAATGAGTATTTTGACATTGCACCAATATTACTTTGTAATGTTTTTGCAACTTTCTGTGCATTTAAACCCATAGATTGTGCAGATTTATATGTTTCAAAAATATGATTTTCAATTTTTTCACTACTTAAACCCATTAACATAAAAGTTTCTGTCATTTCAGCACTCTGAGATGCAGTCATGTCTAAGGCACCTGCTATTGAACCTACAGTTACTAAATCTTTTTCCGTCAATGTACTAATCCTACCAGTAGCCTCACTAATTTCTGAAATTACCGTACCCACATCATCAAAACCAAATCCCATTTCTTTAAATGCTGGGGCAGCACCCTTAAAACTTTTTTCTAAAAATTTGGCACTTACACCTGTTTGCCCAATCATTACTTCAATTTTTTTATACTCCTCAGCCATTTTCATTGACAAGGCTAGTTGTTTTGAAGTGTCCTTTAGATATTTTGAAAATTCATTACCTGCGGCTGCTACAGAATTATAAATTTGTCCAGTAGCAGTTGCACTATCTTTTAACTGTTGTAATAATTGTTTATTTGTTTTAACTAATTGTTTAGTATTTTTTATTTCTTCTTTAGAAAACTCATTATCTGCTTCCGCTTGCTCCCTTTTCAATTCCCAAAGTGCAATTTCTTTTTCTAACTGTTTAATCTTTTCTTTATCGACTTCTACACTACCAATTTCAACTTGTTTAGCAAAAAGTTTTAAATCTTCTTGAAGTTCTTGTAATTTTTTAGATATATCGTCTCCGGTGCCCATATAAATTAATCAATAAAACTCATTATTCTACCTGTCCAAGTAGTTTTTATATTACTTACATTACCTGACGCATCTACCACCCAAAAAACCTCATCTGACTGTGGTTTTTTAGTAACTGCAGTATCAAACCCCATTATATATTTTTTTCCACTATGTTCTACTAAAACAGTATCATTTCTTGAACCATACGTTTTTTTAATTTCAAATGTAATTATCGAACCATTAGAAAATAAAGTTGTAACTGCACCACCACCTGTTGGTGTATGTACCACATCCTCCTCAAATTTAATTTCTACATAATCGTGAGCAACTATTTTTTCGCCAACACCCTTTTGAGATTTATATTCCTTTTCTCTTTCAGTATCCTTATCATAACCTCTAACTTCAAATGATGTTTTTAATTGTGTTATTAAATCATCTAAAATATCCTCGCCCTCTTCGTACCAATCCTCTAAAAATTCACAACTTTTTTCAGTTTTTTGTCTATCATCTTTTTTAATTATATATTGTGAGAATTTATCATTACAAAAATCCCAAGTATTTTTTAATTCCTCTTGAATAAATTCTGGTTGATCAAAAATAGTGTCAATATATATTGTTTTGTCTGCGTCTCCAGTAGTTTCATCCGCATTTTCATCAAATATCTTTAAACAATAACATAAACTATGTTCCGATTTTTTACCGTATTTATCTGTATATTTTTTTGCTTCTATTACTTTGTTACCTATCATTTTAAGTCTATTAATGGATTTAGGTCCATATTTTAAAACTTTTCCTGCAACACGTAAAGTAGTCCTTTGACCCAAAATAATTTTTCCTAAAGTTTTTTTATCTATTTCATCTGATGAAAAATAAGATAATAATCCCTCATCAGTCATTTTATCAAGATCAACGACTTCTATTTCAATTTCATCACCTACTTTTACATTACTTTTATAAAAAATTGCATCCTTTAGTTCAATATAAAACTTGTCATCAGTATTTGGTGGTAATTGACCATTCTCTACTACTGTGAATTTTTGTTTTTTGGTAACTAAAACATCTTCAGTATACGGTGTAATAATAATATCTTGTTCTAAAAGATTATCTATAGATTCATTTAGTAGATAAATTAAATCTAACATTCTACCATTTTTTTTATATAACATAGCAAATTACTTTTTTATATAAATATAAAAAAAAAGATAAAATTATTATTAATCTGATTTTTTTTGATTTAGGTTAACCATTATTTTTCTTGAGAATGTTGGCATAACCAACAAATCAGAATAAGTGTATCCACCGTATCTAACAAGGAAATTAATTTCTCTATGAAGATACATTAGATATTCAGAGTTCAGGCCAAAAAAAAGTCGAGTTGAATCTAAGAAAGGTGTCTAAGGACTCTCCTCCCTGAGTCCTAGCGGTAGTTTTAAAATTTAATCCCGGTGTAATCTCATCGATATATTTTCTTAATGATCTTGAGTCAATGATAGGTAACTTTTTAACAATGTTTGAAATTTTAATTTTATCTCTTTCACCATCAATTGATTTTATATGTTGTTCTAATGTAAAAATTATTTTATTTGATACCCCATCTGCATTTCTTTTACTATCTTCTTTCTCTCTTAAGTCAATAATTTCCTCATCTTTTCCTGTTAATAATTTAAAAGTCACTTTTTTACCTGTTTTTGGTAAAACAAAATCAAACTCTCCATCTTCGTCAGATTTAATAACTAATTTTTTTTGAGAAAGAGTTGATAAATTTATAATTCCATCCTCATATTGACCACTATTAGGATTAAATACTAATTGATTGTATTCTTCTCCGAATGCAGTAACTCTTAAATAAACCATAAGAGCGGTTCTATCACCTACTAATAAATCTTCAACATTAAAACCTAAATCTTTAACTTTTCTTTTTAATAATACATCTATAATTTTACCACCACTAGAAATATTAGGTGAAGTTAAAATGGATTCATCCATTGCAGTTAAATATTCTACCTTAACTGACTTAACTTTATTTTTGTATAGTATACCTTGTGAAGGTAATTCTATAATGTCATACGGTGTCCTATATTCCTCTGGAACAAAATCTGGACTTAATTGGTTTTCACTCATAAATTATATTATATAAAACTTTTATTTATTGTAAATATTAAAAATTACATAAACTTTTTTGTTTATCGTACCAAAAAATAAATGCGTCGTCCCAATCATCACTCATTCTTTCTATTGAAGGAAATACCGGTTTAAAATATTCATCAAAAACCATAAAAATTTGTGTATTTACCCTACCTTTAGAAGAAGGATCAAACCAATCTGGTGTTATATCTACATTACATTCTAGTTGTACTACACCTTCGCCCCATAAGAACTCCATTAAACTTTTACTTTTAGTTTCGTCTTTACCATTTTCATTACACCACATAGTAAATTCACCAACAACATTTTCCACACTAACAACTTCTGTACTTTCTGCACCTGTATTACATTTTGCCTCAATTACTACCCTATTAATCCAATTTGTTAATGTTATGAAAAATTCATCTACTGTAGTTACGGAACCAAATATATCTGACCTTTTCATTATATCAATGTAAACTTTAGGAATTTCTTTATTTTTATCACTTACATCTACGGTTAAATAACCTGCATCTCCATAAGTTTTCATTTCTTGAATTTTCACATTTACTTCATTCTGTAAAGAATTACAATCCTTAGTTTCAACTATTGTAATAATCTCATCCCAAAGAGTTTTTATTCTCTCCTCAACACAAGGTAATGCCTTTTTATTACATTCCATTCTTAGAATCTCAATAAAAGTCATTGGTCGCCCATCTTTGGTTAGGTACTTACTAACAGTCTCATTGTTTTTAGCCTCTTCCATAATCTGACGTATTATAATATCTGGATCCGCAGCACCCATACCTGATACTTTTTCCTTTAATATGTTTGGATCAATATTCCTAATTGCCGATTCATACTTATCCAAAAATTCTGTGTTACCAATAATAGATCTTAATTTATTATCATCATTACAAGACATACAACATTCTTTATCACCGCTTTCATCTTTAGGACATATTTTTTCTACTTCAGTTAAAATATATCCGTTAAATTCCTGCATTGGACCCAATATATCCTCCTCAAAAATTGTCTGAGCAATATCCTTACCTATGTTTGTTAACGATTGGAATACTTCACCAACACACATTGCAAGTTTAGTAAATATTCCTTTTTCTGTAATAGCACCTTTACCCCCACCTTTTTCTCTTAACGCAATTTCTTCGGGAGTTAATTTTTCAGAAGATAAAAGACAAATTGCAGATCCTATAACAACTGCTGAAGGTATTGCAATCAATAAACCAAGTTTAATATTTCTTATTCTTAGATCTCTTTTTGCTAATTGTTCTACTGCAGTTGTTCCAGCCTCACTATTCTTTGCTTCAGTAAAATCTATACCACCATCCTTCAATATTTGTTTATAATTTTCTAAATCTTTTTTACTTTTAAATTCTAAAATAAAAATGGTTTCGGGGTCATTATTTTTATTATAAAATACTATAGTATTACTCCAATCTAAATCTTTATTTTTTATTGTTTCTAATTTAACTAATATTTTTTCAGATTGCCATACCTTCAACTTATTTAAAAAACTACTTTCTAAAACTTTATATTTAGGATCCGAAGAAAATGATTTTTTAAATAAAGTTTTAAAATCCGTACCATCCCACTCATCTAAACCGACTTGAGATTTTATTCTTCTCCATATATCATATAATTCTAATTCTTTGGGTGTTGATCCATTTTTTAAATCATCTAACATTTTAATTGTATTTTCAATCTCATCTATTGATTTTACACCGTCTTCACTAACAAACCCTAAAATAAGTGATCTAAAATCTTCAGGTTTACTTTGTTTATTCCACATTTGACTTATTTTGTTTAATTTATCCAACGCAAAATCAGTTTTAGTTAATTGAGACATTAGATAATTAACATTAACTAAATCTTTTATTTGTGTTTCACTAAGATTTCTAAGTAAGTCATTTGGAATTTCATTACTTAATCCATTAATATAACTTTTCATTGTACTAAAATCTACTACCACACCCATCTCTCTAAAATAATTACTCAAAGTATTCGCAAACGTTGTACTAAAATTATCCATAGTAACTCTTAAACTTTTCGCATTTAATAAATTTTTTAAATTATCAAAAGAACCACCCGATGTTAGATTTCTAATTGCTGAGTCATAATCATCTATTGCCTTACTCATAGATGAAATGGCAGACTCTATTCTAGTTATCATTAGTTCACTACTAGAACCCATACCTCTCATTAAACTTTTTGAAAGTCTAACTAAATCGTCACCGATTCCTTCAGTAATAATCATTTTTATACTTTTATTTACTTCATTGAACGTCTTTCTACCCTCAATTCTTTCCATCATAAGTCTAAAATTATTTTTATCTAAATTTAAATTCTTTTTCATATTATATAGTTTTCATTTTTTCTATTAATTCACTTAATAAAAATCCATTGTCATAATTTGACCATTTCTCTTCTAAAAATTCAGATAATGTCATACAAGTACCACTAGCACCTTTAAATAACTCTGCATTTCCACCAGTTGTATTATCTAAGCCTGTTAAACTGGAGATATCTATGGGTATATTTATACCACCAATATTTATATTGTGATTTAATTTAATTTTTTTATTATCTTTATCCATCAATTTTACTATAACAGTATTACTTAGTTTATAATCTGATCCATCAGTAGTCCAGTCCCCCTCTATTTTTACAAATTTTAAGCCTGCACCAAATTCACCTGTTGCAATATCGTATCCATCTTTGGTTATCATAATTTTAATCGTACTACCACCAATAGTGACTTCTTTTTCACATGAATGACTATCATCAAACATAAAATACATATTAAATCTATTATTCTCATTTAACCCCTTTTCAAAAAGATTAACTAAGTAAAAATGATTTACTCTTCCAGTTTTTGCTTTTAGAAAAACACCTAAATAACAACCATCAGGTGATGTACCTGACTGAAAAGATAGTGTAGAATCAGTTTTATATTTCCCATAAATTTTTCCTAATTCAGTTCCTGGATTTAAACATATATCTCCTTCATTTCCTGCCCTTACTATATAATTTTTACTTTGGAGAAAAGCAATTGCCTCACCCTCATTATCACATGCTTCATTTACTAAATTACCGTATAACCTTTCATTTGTAAATAATGATTTAATTCTATTTATCTCTTCGTTTAGTTTCATTTTTGATTTATTATATGTTTCATTTTTAATTAGTGTACTATCACCATCGACTTCTACATCCACTTCTAATAAAAATTTTTGAAATGTTTTTAAATCTTCAGGGGTTAATTTTTTATTACTTGTTACAACTACTGCAGTCTTTTCTTCTTTTGATATCTTAGGTTTTTCAATACCTTTTAATGTGATAATAACATTAGATATTTTTCGAATAGATTCTGTTTCACTAACAGATTTATTAATTATCCCTTCTAAAATAGGTATGACTAAATCTGTAACTTCTTTAATATCTTTGTGTTTGTATCTTCTACCGTCAATTTGATATGACACTTCTTTTTTAAGTGCCGTAACTGAATTTAAAAGAGAATCCCCAGTATCACTTTTTAATATTTCTGAAATTTTAATAGAAAAATCACTTAATAATTTAGTCTCTTCAATAAAAGTTTCTGTATCTATAAAACCACTCTCACTTAATTTTTCTGCCAACAAATCAATTTTTTCATTATTAGAAATGATGTCAGTGTAATCTGGAGATAATTGTTCCTGATCTATTTCTCCTGTTTCTGTAAATATACCTAATGGATCAAAACCGTAATTTAAATAAAGGTTTTGTAATCCTTTTGCAATATCTTCACTAAATACATATAATCCTGCGAATAGAGAACCTTGTATCACAAATTGTTTCACACCTTTAAAGTATGAATTAACCATCTTATTTAAATCTTTACCATATTTATTATATAATTCTTCTATTTTTTTAGGATCTTCGTTTTTAAATATGTCACTCAATACACCCCTTTGTTGAGGATCTAAATTTTTTCCTTGTCTATTTAAATCAGTAATTAAATCTCTATATTTTGGAGTATCTACTTTCTTTAATAATTCTTTAAATTCGTCAAACATCTTTAATTCCTCAGGATTTAATGTTCTAGACCATTGAGCGATTTCTCTTTCTAACCCTATTAAATCATTACCATATTGTGTAGTTATATTACCTAACTCACCTAATTTAGCACTAAATTTACTTCCTTTACCTGCTAATTTTAAAGCCTCTCCCAAACCAAATAACGCACCTAATGCGGTTAAACTGGCATTAATTTCCCATCCTTCATCTTCTTCTACAACATATCCTATTGCACTAACTAAATCTATTAATCCACTAACCAATACTCCCACAGGACCAAATGTTAATGAAACTATAGAAGCTACATCTGATATACAATGCCAATCAGATGCACAATCAGATGACCAGTCTCCTACCTTTTCCAACCCACTCCTAATATCCCCAATAGATTTACCACACCAGTCATTAATGTTAATATCTATAACATAGTCACCATCAACCCCATTTACCGTTACTTTTGCAGTACCATTTGGTTTAACACAACAACAAACAGTTTTATTATCTATAAACCCAATCCTTGACATTCCTGTAGTTCTTTTAGAAGGGGTAGTTGGTGTCATAAACATACCACCATTATTTTTACATACATCACTCCATTTAAATGTTTCATTTATTTCAGGAGAATGTCCACCAGAACCTGGAGCACCATAACCTACAGGTAAAGAAACTGTCTTATAAATTGGATTTGAACAAGCATTTTTATGTCTTTCCTTAGTTTGTAAAGAAATTATAATATTATGTTCATCAATTATCTCTAAAACTTTATCATATTTATTATAGAAAACTAAATTATCTTTAAATTCAGTCCCTAAACTATCTAATTTTTTCTGTAATTTTATTTTTTGATTATAATCCTTTAAATTATCTTCATAGTTATCTTTTGCGATATTATTAAATATTTCAATACTTTGTAATTTTTGGTAATATGATCTACCCAAACTACCTTCAGGATCTAAAACTTGTGTATTTATATCTCCGTCATCTCTAGGACCACCTGTGTATGTATTATCCACCTGTTCTATTGGTTTTTCAGGTTTAAAACCTATAGACAAATCACCAAAATAATTTTTTAGTTTATCATCAAAAGAACGACTAACCAAAATCCTTTCAACATCATCTGTCCCAACAATGCCACTAGATAGTGCAGAATTCATCATTTTAATTTTTAACTCCTCTAATTTCTCAATTATATAAGAAGGGTTAATACATGTCGATACACCTATTTTACTGTCTAATATATCCGTTATCTTATCACTGTTTACTGTTTTTGTACCAGTCCATCCAAAGTAACTACTTACTGCGTCCCAATTATTTATAGCACTTTTATAGTTTTTATACTCTTTATAATTATCATATTGTATAATGTCTATTGGTGGATACACTCCATCGGAAACAGGTATACCAAATTTTTTATAGTTAGGATTGTTTCTGTCTGTATCTAAACCTGCAAAATCATCTACACCTTGCCACCCTTTACCTTTGTTAGATTTTAAATAATCTTGACCGACTGTTCTCCATGCGATTTTCATGTAATCGTTGTTATATCCACCAATTTTACTTAAACCATCCGTCAAACCATTTTTAGAAAGTTCTTTATTTACTTTACTTAACCTTTTACTATCACCCCTAACCCAAGATCTGAAATTATCACCATCACTTTTATTTTTAATGTGGTAAGTAAATAAATCATCAACAGGTATAGTCTTAATTGAATACTTACCACCATCAAAAGGACTTGTTGGTGATACCTGAGCACCCTTTGATTTACCGTTTTTCTTTGGTGGATTTTGTTCCACTAAGAAAACCCTTTTAAATTGTTCTTCAGATATTACAACTCTTTTTTTCATATTTTAAACATTAGTCAACACAAACGAACCAACATCCATTTTATCTGTTTCAATTGCCTTTTGTATTACAATTCTTTGTTTATTTGAATCAATGTTTAATTCTTTATAGATATAACTTACATATTCTTTTCTGAATTTAATATTACCTTTATCATTCTTATCTACTAAGGGAACATTCATTTTGGAACGGAAATTAAATTTGTTTGCACCAACCTTTTTAACTATTGCAAGTTTAGTACCATTTTGATCCTTAACAACGTATCTTTCTCCTTCAACTCCGCCTGCAACTATTTTTTCATCAAAGTTATCGCCAGTAATTTCTTCAGTATCATTTCCTGATATTTGTTGCATTACTTTGGTAGGATCTAAACCTAATGTTTTATACATTATTCTAATCTCATCTCCCTTTCTAAATAATCCTTCTTTTTGAAAAACGTTTCTAAAAGTAGACATACACCATACTACACCATCAATCTCTTCTTTTTGAAATTCTTCTTTGGTTTTACCTTGTCTAACTTGTTTATACATATCCTTCATGTGATCTCTACACTCATCCTTACTCATATTAATCTCCTTTTTGGTTGCATTAACATCGTCTTTTCTTTGTTGTTTAACATTGCCCGCATCTTTATTTGTGGAGAATTCAGGATTCGTTCCCGACTTAGATTTTAACCAATCAGATTTCAATGCCACGCTCAACTGAGTTTTAAATGATTCTGCGTCAATCTTACCTACTTGTTCAGATGATAATACATATCCATCACCAGTACTAATAGAAAGTTTTTTACCCTCAGGACCAATACTCAAAGAACTATTCCAACTTGTAACCAAACCATTCTCAACTTTAATCATAATATAAAAATTTAAAGACCCCCTATTAAAATCAAAATCCTTAAATGCCTCTGTTTTACCAAGTTGTTCTACTTCATTCTTTATCTTAACAATGTTATAAGGTTTAAATTCTCTAAAATATGTGTTTTCACCATATTCAGGACCTGACTTTTTAAAATTATTAGAAGTTAAAATTTCTTCATATTTTTCAAGAGTGTCACCATTTACATCTTCAGTTATAAGATTACCGAACATTCTCTCTTCAGTAAAAAGAGATTTCATTCTTTCAATTTCCTCATTTAAAGTATTACTATATTTTTTCATTTTTTCGTTTATATATAAATATTATAGTTTTATAAAAAAGGTGAATATAAATAGAAAATCCTTACCATATAATATATATACGATAAGGATTTTGTAAATATGTTAATAAAACGTATTAGAATACGTTTATCGCTCTGTCAAATCTAAGTGTACAAGTAATATCTGCCAAATCTGAAGATGAATAATCTAATCCACCAAAGTCAACATCATTTAATTGACAACTTTGAAGAATCCATTTTTGAACAACAACACCAGTTGGATCCAACATCTCTAATTCAACATCTTTTTTGTAACCTGCCGCATAACCTTGTCTACCTGTTACAGATTCAGAGTGTAAACGAACCCACTCCATTAACGCCTGAGACGCAGAAGGACCAATAGGGTCTCTAAAAGTTACAGAGATTGATTCCCAGTTAAATCTACCAATTACATATGTAGAAGTATTTAAAAAAGGTATCTCCACCTCAGCACTCGTATATTTTGGTCGGCTAGTTGTAGATACCCACCATTCTTGAATTCCCAATTCATCTGGAAATCTCAAAATAAACCTATTCTTTCTTAACGGTTCGTAAGGAACAGGCATTCTCATTAATAAATCAGCCATCTTAATTTTTTTTTAATTTTTTTTTATTAGTTGTATTATTTAATATATAAATATTGTGTTTTTGAGAAAAATTATTTTTTTATAATTATTCTTTTCTTTTTAGGATTTTTAGGGTCTGATGTATCGTAGATAATAAAATTTATTTCGGGATATAATTTTTGTAATTCATCCTCTATTAATTTTTCTATTGTTTTAACATTACCTTCATCATCGTCACTAAATCCTACGCTAATCCCCTCAAAATCAGAATTATTTCTTATGTCACCTATTTGTTTAACCACTTTTTCTACAAAACTTTTAAACGCAACTTTCTTACCTTTTTCAGGATTAGTACCACTTACATTTAAATCAAATTTATTTAAAAATTCTTCTGAAGAAACTGGATGATAATCTTGTAAATTTAAATATTCCTCAATAGATAAACCGTTTAGATTTTTTTCCATTATTTTTTTCTCATCCCAATTGATTGTCTTTTCAATTACTATCTTAATACCGTCTTTTATGGCTTGTGGTGAATTAGATCTGGCAGTAATTATTGAGAAATCACTTCCACTAATTAAAGCCTCTTTAAACTTATTAAAACTTGGACCATAACTTCTATAATTTAATGCTTCTTTCACATCTCTTACAAATGCATCATAATCTCTAAAATCTTTAAAAGATTGTTTAATGTCATCGTTAAGATATCTAAACTCCGTACCTATTTTATGTCTGATACCTCTAAATTGTTCAGTAGAAACTGATACAGGTACCCACATTATTCCATTAACACTATAGTCTAAGTGTATTCTAGTTGGCATATTAAGAATATTATCATCCCAATCAAAAGAGTAAACTTTTTTTTTCGTTTCCTTTAAAATTTTGTGTTGTGATTCAGTAATTTTAATATTCATATCATATAAATATTTGTAAAATAAAAAAACCCATACTATGATGGGTTTAAAAAATAATTTTTTTGTAAAAGTAATAAGAATCTATTAATATTTTTGAATCTTATGTATTGATTCAATACCGTACTTCCCTCTCTTTTCTAACCCCTGTTCATCATTACAGGACGCAATGTGTGCGTCAACTTTAAACGGTTCCTCTACACCATCATCGAATGTACAATTGACTAATACTAGTGTTTTACCTTTAAGTTCCCACGATCCCCGTCTCCCACACAGTCCTGACTCAACATCATCAAGTGAAAATCTTTCTGCGCCCATACTTTCTTTAATTCTACGTCTAACAATTCTCGATTCATTCATTACGGGTGAATTCACTTTATTTTTAATACAATTTAAGGCTGCTAATGCTTTCATACCCATACCAAGTGGATCACTTGTTATCATCTCTCCCAATTCCGTCATACATTTAGTAACATCACCTGACACACAGCTTGGTAATTTAGTTGTATCAATCTTTGCTTCTTTACAACATTGAACCAAATCTGTTCCCGGATCACCTTTAGTGTCCTCTCTTAATACGACACCAACAATTCTTTTTAAATCACTTTCAGACAAAGTAATAACTTTACCGTTTTTTTTTATTTTCATATCTCAATTATATTATTTTTTATTATTACCATTTAGTGCATGAAGCACCTAATTTTTTAAATTTATTTGGTTGTTTGTGTTTAGTAAAAATTTTCTTAATTTTTCTTTTAAATCTCCTCAATTTTTTAGGTAAATCACCAACATTATCAACAAATTTTTCAACTTTTTGTAAAAGTGTATCTAATAATTTTGGATCTGGATTGTCCTCATCTATTCCATCTAATTCAACCTCTAATTCAGAACCATCGGCAGTTACATCAACTTCAGCCTCATCTTGTTCTCTTAATACTATCATAGTAATTCTTTTTAAGTCACTTTCTGAAAGACTTATAATTTTTCCGTTTTTTTTAATTTTTAAACCCATTTTCTTTGTTTTTTATTTTTTTAGTTGTTTTTATTTATTTAATATTTGTACATTAGGTGATGTTACTGTTAAACATTTACCTATCGTTGTATTTGTTGTTGGTCCATAATGCATAAAACCAACTGGTAGTAATGAAGTTGAAGACTGTGTTTCAAAATTTACATAACCAACAACTCCTCCTGATGTCATTTCCCATACAAAACCAAAATCAGTATTTGGGTTCCATGTCGTTGATGTAGAAACCCTAAAAGTTCCAACTACTACTCCTGTACCAGTTGGTATAATAGGAGATGTTTCGTTGGTGAAGATATTTGTTGCTGAAGAGAAATTTAATTTTCTCTGTCCTGAAATATACGGTAAGTTAGTTGTTCCTTTTTGTGGCCAACCTAACCATTCTGGAATAGTATTGTCATTCAATGCTTTCCATGTTATAGTTCCTGTTGTTAATTTCGGAGAATGAACTCCACGAATAATCAAAGCATTTAATTTAACTACTGATGTACCAGTATTTGTTAAACGGATTTGGAAGTCTGCGGTATTTGTTGTTGAACCCAACCACTCCATGTCCATTTTAACCGATACTGTTGGTGCAACGTTAGTTAATTCAAGTAATCTTTGTTCTTTAATGTTCATTTTTTATTTTTTTAAAGTAAAAAAGGGGGGTAATACCCCCCAAATTCTTATTTTTAAATATCGTCAAAACTTGCACCTGTATTTGTGATATTGAATTCTATTGATATAAATTCTAATGATCTAGTTGGTTTAATAAAAATTCTACCATTCAATTCATTTCTATCTATAGATTCTGGTGTATCATCTAACACAACTCTAAAGTCTGTCAAACCTCTTTCTTTTCTAATGTTATCTAAGATTGGGTTTACTAAACTTAAGAATTGGTTTCTAACCACCTCATCATTTTGTTCAAATAACAATCTGATAGAAACTGCAGATATAAGTTTTCTTGCTTGTAACAATAATCTTCTAACGTTAATTCTGTTAAGTGCACTTTCTTTAACTTGTAATGTTTTATTACCAAATATTACTACACCTACATCTGAGAATGTAGCCATTGGGTTAATTCTACCTTCGTACAGATCATCTCTATCATCTAATTTAAGTTTTACTCTCGCTTTAACTGCGTTTGTTGTACCTCTATTTAAACCTGCTGCGGCGAACCAAGGGAACGCAACGTTATCTGTAAGTGCGATGTTTCTCATAACCTCTACAGTTGGTGGTAACCAAACATATCTGTTATTTTCAGTATCGTTCATTTGAATCCAAGGCCAGTAAGTGGCAGAATAGTTAGAGTCTATACCTGAATCTTCTAGTAAGTTAACTGCCTCATCTGGAGTTAATGCAACCCCATCTACATCTGTATCAGGTGTTGTCGTAACATATAAAGAATCCGCCCTATCAACCTCAATCATATCCACTGCATTTTCAATCAAACTTATATTATCTCTAAGGTCAATTCCTGGTGTTGCGAAAACGTTAATGTTTACTGCTTCAGGATTATTGAACGTATAAATACCGTCTAAGTATGCGTAAAAGTCAGATGTAATACCATTATCACCTTCACTAGTTATAAATGATGTAAATGTTCCGTTAGTTAAACCTATAGAACCTTTAGATCCTGTCTTAGTATAAGCATCTGTGTTAGTTCTTGTGGTTCTATACTCATCCCATCCATCCCATCCACCAAATGGTGTTAATGTGAATTTTCTTGATGCTAATTTTTCGTAAGGTCCACCAACTAAACTTGCGTCTGTTGTGAATGCTGAAATACCGACTTGTAAAGTAGGTACATAACTATTAGTTCCTAATTCTACTGTAGCACCATTTGCGTTTACATCTAAGTGGAATCCATCAGTTTTACCTGTATATTCACCGTTGTTAACTGCATTTTTACCTTTATAGTCGAAGAAATCTTGATCGACACCTATTTCACTATTTAATCCCAAATAAACTTTTCTCAATTTATTTGTGTTAAAGTCACTGTATTGTGTTTTATATTCAATTTTAGGTGCTAACGAAGTTCTATTACCAATATAAGTTCTATTAAGAACACCCTCAAATCCTGCAGGAAAGTGGTTAACTAAATCTGGATCGTTTACATCGTAAAATTCGATCATAATATATTTACTTCTCAATGGATATTCACCATCTACAGTACCAATCTTTCTACCTAAGAATCCTGTTGCAGTATTATCTAAACTAATTGATGAAAATTTCTCAACTACATTTGGGTTAGCATCTGTATCGTAGAAACTTCTTACCACTAAGTCAAATGTTTTATTATCTGGTTGAACATTTAAAATTGAAATTTTAATGTCATCATTCGCAGCGTTACCGTCAGATATTGTTACAAATCTAAATAGTCTTTGTAAAGTTGCACCTGAACCAGTACCTTTTAATTCGGAAAGAACCCAAGGTGAAGCCGCAGATTTCCAACCCTCTAAATAATTATTAAAGTTATATGTTGATGTCGCAGAAATTTCTAAGAAAGTAATATCTAAACCTCTAACTTGATCTTTAGCAATTAAATCTTCTAATACGTTAGTATAAATTTCCTCAACCCACAATTCTGATTCTTTATCTTGTATTGAACTACCGAATACTCTAGGTAAAAAATTCTTTTTAGTTCTATCCATAGATACATCATATGTAAATGCGTCACCCGTAGAACCAGTACCATTGATACTAAACGATGCTAAGGCATTTGTGACAATATTTGATGTATTAGTCATAAACGCATTTGTTGTACCAGTTACATCATAAATAATGTTTTGATTCGCTTGATCGTAAGTACCTCTAGGTCTTAAAGTGGCAATTACACTACCATCAACATCACTGAAACAAGATGCGGTATATGTTACTACAGTACCACTAGTAGTACCAGTTATAAAACCACCTGGAGATGTACCTTTTGCAGTGACTGTCATATTAAAAGTAGCACCACTAAAATTACAACCAGTTTTAACATATACTGGTGATGTAACACTAATTGTTGATCCTGTTGATAACAACCCTATAGTTGTAAAACTAGATGTAATTTGATTATCGTTATATAATGCCTGTAAATTAGTTGACCCCCACGTAAGTGTAATTGGGTTACCTGTTGTTTGTGCAGAATAAGTTAATAATGTTGCAATAGTTGAAGATGTACCTGATGCAACCGTATCTGGATCTTCTGATGAGTCCAATGTAATTGACCAAGAGTCACCTGCTTTATAACCTGACAAACCTAAAACCCTACTAACATATAATTGATTAGTTTGACTTAAAAATGATTTGGCTATATAATTTAATTCGTATTTTTGGTATCCGTTCCCTTTATACTTTTCAGGGTTCAAACCACCAAAATAACTGATAAACTCATCGTAATTAGAAATGAAGACTGGCTCAAACGCTGGTCCTTTAGGTGTCTCACCTAATAATCCCAATGTTGTTACCCCAACCTGTCTAGTTACGAAAGTTAAATCTTTTTCTGATGTAAACACACCAGGACTTACAAAAATTCTATCTGTTGATGCCATTTAAATTTAATTTATTTTTTATTATTGATTTCGTTTTTTATTATAAATATGCCAATATTTTTGAAAAATTTATTTTTAAAGTCTCATTTTTAAAAATAGTATGTTAATTATCATACTTTTATCATACTTATTATAAAAAGTGTTATGAAAAGGGATAAAAATTTGAAAATCACACCACAAACCCATAAAATATTGAAACAGTACTGTGAGGATAATGGGTTGAAAATGTTCGCGTTTGTTGAAAAACTAATTAAAGATAAATGTATACCAAAAAAAGATATATATGGTGATGTCGAATAATATTTATTTTTTTTGTTTTATACCTTAATATTGGTATATGAAAAAGTTACTATTAATTACTCCACATTTATCTACGGGTGGTGCACCACAATTCACTTTAAATAGGATTGAATTATTAAAAGACACTTATGATGTTTATTGTGTCGAATATAGTTTTTTATCACCTCATTTTGTAGTTCAAAGAAATAAAATTATAGACTTATTAAAAGATAAGTTTTTTGCCTTAGAAAATGATAAAGACAATCTTTTAAATATCATTAATTCAATTAATCCTGATATCATATCAATTGAGGAATTTTCGGAAACATTTATGGAAAATCATTTATTAGATTTTATTTATAAAAAAGATAGGGTATGGATGATTTTGGAGACTACTCATACTTCATACAACAATTCAAATATTAAAAGATATTTTCCCGATAAATTTATATTCGTTTCAGAATGGTCGAAAAAAATGTATTCTCACTTCGGTGTAGAATCTGAGGTAATAGAATACCCAATAGATAAAAAGGAAAAGAAAGAAAAAGAATCGAAAGAAAAGTTATCATTTGACAATGATTATATACATATATTAAATGTTGGGTTATTTACACCCGGAAAAAATCAAGGTTACGCATTTGAAATTGCGAGAAGATTTTTAGATAAAAAAGTATTATTTCACTTTGTAGGTAATCAGGCAGGTAATTTTGAGGATTATTGGGGTGAGATTTTAAAAGATAAACCAAGTAATTGTATACTATGGGGTGAAAGAGAAGATGTGGAAGACTTTATTATGGCATCCGATGTGTTCTTATTTAGTTCTATATTAGAACTTAACCCATTAGTCATTAAAGAGGTTATGAGATATGATACTCCTATATTTATGTTTAATTTGGAAACATATTGTGATGTATATAATAACAATGAAAATATTACTTTCTTATCTGGTAATGTTAGTGAAGACGTAAACAATATAAAAAAATTATTAGGAATCAAAAACGAAAAACCAAAAGATAAGTTAGATAAATCTTATGTCTATTACGCAACTGAAAAATATTTTGATATTGTAAAAAAATCTGTTGAATCAATTCGACAGTTTAGTGATAAACCTATAATAGTTTATTTACTAAATTCTGATAGAAAAATTGATGTTGAAAATACTATTACCGTAAATTGGAAATGTAATATTAGTGAATCTGAAAATATGTTTATTAATGAAAATGATAATTTTTATATTAATAGATCTAACAGTGAGATATATAATATTTTAATACAAAGACCTTTAATAGTAAAAGATGCCTTAGAAAAATATTCTAATGTAGTTGCATATGTTGATAGTGATTCTATTGCGACTAAAAGTGTTGACAATATTTTTAATATGTACGATGAAAATCTTAACTACCCTTATTTTGTAGAAGGTATTTATGATTATTTAATTATAAACGGTAGAGGTGGGGCATCTTCTAAAGAAGATTTATCAAATACGTTAGAACACCCAACTTGTGAATTATTCAATGTAAACCAAAAAGTTAGAGAGAAATATAGACAAACAGGATATTTTGTGTCTGGACAAAACACAACTGATTTTTTAAACGAATGGTACCAAATGTGTATACATCCTGAAATACTAAAGAATAATGAATGGTATGCACCTTTTAATGAAGAAACTATTCTCAATGTATTACTTTGGAAAAGAAATATATTAGATGGACTACCATACATTTATGTTAATGGTTCTTTAGACACAATAGATAAAGTTAATGATATTGGTTTTAATGGTGTGGACTCACATCACGGTGATTGGTTTAAAATACCTAAGAAAAGGGATAATTTATTATTTTATCACGGAGAAAAGAGAATTGACGTATTAGATAATATGAAAAAAAAATTAAAAGGTTTATATTATAAAAATATAAAAATTGCGGACGCGGGTTATGTTATTAATTTACCACATAGGGTAGATAGAAGAGAAAGTGTGATAAAAATACTTAATGAATTAGAAATAACTGGTTATGAATTTGTTGATGGGACTGTTATAGAACATCCTGAATATAAGAAATTAGGTTGTACTGCCTCTTATTTAGGAATTTTTAAAAACGTTCTAAAAAGTGATTTAGAAAATATAATTGTTATAGAGGATGATGTTAAACTAATGAATGGTGTTGATAAAAACCATTTAGATAACATATTCAATGTATGGGACAAAACAGTAAAAAATTATGATGTCGTTGCATTAGGTGTTAAACTTTTACCGAGAAGTGAGATTAAAGTGAACGGTGACACACACGGTAGTTTTGAAGAAATGTTGTGTAGTCAATCTTTATTTTACCATAGACACTTTATAGAACATTACGTTAGTCAAATGGAAAATTATATGAATCCTGAACATTATCTTTATAAATGTACTATAGATATGTTTTTAAATGATTGTTCTTGTGAAGAGTATAGATTCATTCACTCAAAAAATCATAAGAAATTTAATTTTGGTATCACATTACCAATGGTATTCACACAAACAGATAGTTTTTCAGATAACGAACTTTTCTTACAAGAGTATGATAATGTTATGGAAAACTCATTTTGGGAAAGTTTAAATACTAATGGTAAAAAAAATAATTTTTTTCTTAATGAAATTGGATCAGTTGATTCACAAAAAACAAAAGAAAAGTATATTAATGTTATGAAACAAACAAATATGGATAAAAATATGAATAAAAATGAAAACATTAAGTTTAATGTTAACTTTGTAAATCAACCATTCTTTGAGATAGTGGGGAATTCCGATAAAAAATATAGTGTCGAATTTTTTGATACAAACGGAAAATCGATATATACTACTGTATTGGGTGCAAATATGTGGTCAAAAATAAATCGTAGTTACTTCGAAAATTGGGAGATTAAAGTAACATCAGATGACGGTTATGAAAAAATAATTAATTATGATGTAAAAGGAAAAAGAGTATATATTGCGTTAGATTCATCTGCGTTAGGTGATACAATTGCGTGGGTTCCATATGTTGAGGAATTCAGGAAGAAATGGGACTGTGAGGTAATAGTATCGACTTTTTGGAATCATCTATTTGAGAAATCTTACCCTAATTTAATTTTTAATAAACCAGGTATACCTGTTCATAATTTGTATGCGATGTATAAGATAGGTTGGTTTTATGATTCAGAAATGGAACCTGAAACACCAAATACTATCCCACTACAAAAAACTGCGACAAATATTTTAGGTTTAGAATATAAAGAGATTAAACCTATTATTGACTATAAAATAGGTAATAACCCTATTGGTGATAAATATGTAGTAATATCCCCTTACTCAACCGCAGGATTAAAACATTGGGATTTTGAAAGATGGGAAAAATTATCTGAATGGTTAGTTAGTTTGGGTTATAAAGTTGTCAATATTTCTAAAGATTCTGTTAAATCAAAGTTTATTGATAATCTAAAGAATACGTCCATAGAAAATACTTTAAATTATATACACCATAGTGAGTTTATGATTGGTTTATCTAGTGGTTTATCTTGGTTATCTTGGGCGGCAGGTAAACACGTATTTATGATTTCTAATTTTACTGAACCTGATCATGAGTTTACAACCAACTGTACGAGATTTATAAACAAATCTGTTTGTAATGGTTGTTGGAATAATCCTAAATTTAAATTTGATAAGGGTGATTGGGATTGGTGTCCTGAACATAAAGGTACGGATAGACAATTTGAATGTCATAAATCAATAACTGTGGAAGATGTTATTAATGGTATTAAATCTTTTTTAGGTAGTGATATTAAAAATATTGAACAAAGAAAGGTGAGGAAAAATAATATAATTTTTAATGTTTATGAAACAGAACAATGGTCAAAAAACTTTTGGGAAAATAGATTTGAATATTGGGAGAAAGAAACATTTAATTTTATAGATAAACATCTAAACAAAGACAAAACTTTTATTGATATCGGTTCTTGGATTGGACCAATGTCCTTATATTCTAGTTTTAATTCTAAAAACTGTATTGCATATGAACCAGATCCAATTGCCTACGAAGAATTTAATAAAAGTATTGAACTAAATGGTATTAACAATATATTTTTAGAAAAAAAAGGTGTTTCAACAACCAACAGTATTGAAATTGGAGCATTAGAATTAGGTCATAGTGTTACAAGAGTAGGTGTTTCAGAAAATTCTATTACTGTTGAATGTGATACTATATCAGAAATTTTAAATAAAAATAATTTGGATGAATCAAAAATTTCTATGATTAAAATAGACATTGAGGGTCACGAAACTGAATTATTAAAGGATGAGGTTTTGGTAAATTTAAATGTACCTATGTATATTTCATTTCATCCTGGATTAACGGATGTAGAAAATTTCTTTGAGGAAGTTAAACCTTTTTTAATTAAAAAAGGGTATGATATAAATAATTACCCACACAATGAATTATTCTTTGAAATTGGTTTTGAACCTTTAAATAAACCTAATGTGAGTAAAGAGATAGAAGTTTCTATTGGTGAGATAGTAGATAAGTTATCCATATTACGTTTAAAATTATTAAATATAACTGATAAAGAAAAATTAAAAAACGTAACTAAAGAATATAATTACCTATACAACATTGTTTTTAATGATTTAAAAATTGAAACTTACGATTTTGAAAGAATGGTTAATATCAATAAAATACTTTGGGATGTAGAAGATCGTATTAGAGAAAAAGAAAGAGAAAAACAATTTGACTCTGACTTTATTGAAATGGCGAGAACCGTTTACATCACAAATGATCTGAGGGCAGAAATTAAGAAAGAAATTAATACTAAATACGGTTCATCTTTTGTTGAAGAAAAATCATATTCAGATTATAATTAAGTACAACCTCTCTTTACGTTTAATGTGTAAGTAAACCTAATTCCATCTCCAGTGGAATTTGCACTACCGATTCCAATACCTTTAAATCCTAATACTAAACGGGTATCACATCGTGGCCATTCTTGATTTATCACATAAGACATATCAAAACAAACTATCCTAGATTCACTTTGACTATTATCAGCTGTTTCTTCGAAAAAATTAAAAACTGGGAACGCATCATCTTGCAGACTATAATCACTACATCTAAATGCGTCTATCGCAACACCTAATGACCATGTAGTCGGTACGATTGTACCACCAGAAAGATAGGCTGATCCGCAAACAGTTAGTTCATCATCAGGAAATAAGTCAAATGGTACTGGTATTCCACCAAAAACTACCTCCCCTGGAACCGGATCACCTAAAAAACCTTTATTTACCTTTTTAGAAATATCTAAACTACATCCATCCCATCCGCAGTCAATATCTGCATACCAATATCCACCAGAAGAGGCTTCTCCAATAAATGAACCTGAATGTGATGCAATTAAGAATTGTGTTCCTATTGTTACTCCAACCTCACCAGCGGCGCCAACCACTGCGGTAACACAAACACCACTAAAATCTATACTTGTTACATTTGACTCAACCAAAGTACCCTCATCGTAGATAGATAGTGATGCACCACCACCCGAAACTCCTGAACTACCACTTGTTCCTGATGAACCTGTACCACCCGGTGAACCTGATGTACCTGATGTACCTGATGTTCCTGATGTTCCTCTTGTTCCTGAACTTCCACTTGTACCACTAGTACCGCTAGTTCCTCTAGTACCTGAACTACCACTAGTACCATCAACACCTGATAAACCACTAGTTCCTGAAGAACCGCTAGTTCCTGATGTACCTCTAGTTCCTGAACTACCACTTGTTCCTGAAGTACCAGTAGTACCTGATGTTCCACTACTTCCACTTATTCCTGAAGAACCACTTGTACCACTAGTACCTGTTGTTCCTGAAGTACCAGTAGTACCTGATGTTCCACTACTTCCACTTATTCCTGAAGAACCACTTGTACCACTAGTACCTGTTGTTCCTGAAGTACCAGTAGTTCCTGATGTACCACTACTTCCACTTATTCC
>Ga0208975_1000183_pt1 | contig 33963 bp, 35 predicted proteins | sample GreLakmeER78MSRF_FD_187700 | JGI IMG/M metagenome (GOLD analysis project Ga0208975, IMG submission 187700) | Freshwater lentic microbial communities from great Laurentian Lakes, MI, USA - Great Lakes metaG ER78MSRF (SPAdes) | ecosystem: Environmental > Aquatic > Freshwater > Lake | place: Great...
ACAAGGACAACATTCCCAAAAGATATGATAGAAAACCAAGGCTTTGTAAAAATGCAACGCGAAATTTATGTTATAGGAGGATAATTATGGGAGGAGGAACACCATCAGTAAAAACAGATCCAGGAAATCCACTTCTAGCTCCAACAATGATTGCTGGATTGGGATTGGGAAAAGGCATCACTGACATTTCAATCCAGATGACGCCAGAAATGCGAGCACAACAAATAGATGCTCTTCAGAGAACTGCTGCACGCGAAGCAGAAATAAATGCTTATAAATCTCGCGCTCTTGAAGCACAGATGGATCCTCGCTTGGCTGAAGTGCGAAAAGGACTATCAAGACAGACAGCTGAAGATTTGGAAGGTGGACCAAGCAAAGAGTTGTCCAATATGTGGCTGAAACAAGGCTTGTCTGATGTTTTATCGACAGGAGCAAATCTTCGCTCAGGATTCGCTCGCTCTGCACTTGCAGACAGAACTCGCGAAGACTATTATCTCGCTCGTGCAGCTGCTCAGGATCGTGCAGCTAGGCTTTTGGCTGCAAATCCAATGCAACTCGCAGGGCTTGATCCTGGAGCAATTGCAAGCTATCAAACGCAGATAGCTGCAGAAAATGCAAACGCACGAGATGCCTATCAAACAAGGAATCTTGGCCTTATGTCAAACCAAGCAGAAAATGCAATGGGTGGACTTCAGCAATTTGCTCAGATGGATGCACAAAGAAGGTCTCAGAACATTCAAGCTCAGAATGCAGCTTCTGCAGCAGGAGCTGGAAATAAAACTGCACTTATGGGTGCTGGGATTGGCGCAGCAGGAGCTGTTGCTGGAGCAGCTATTATTTTCTAATGATAACATTGATAGAAAAAACAATCGAGTCTTTACTTTTAGTTTTTGAGAAATCAAAACGACCTGCATTGCTTTGGTCTGGAGGAAAAGACAGCACTGTTTTGCTTTTCATGATAAAAGATGTTCTCAAAAAAGACATCGACTGCATTCAGTGGACATTGCCATGGATGAAAGCAAAGTGGGCTTTTCAGAATAAAATTTCTCAAGATTTTAATTTGACAGTATATGATTCCTCGCCAAAATCAATATCGCTTTGCTATGGCAATGATCGCATTGATTTCATGGAATCATACTCCATAGGACAAGAAAATATCATCATCGCTCGTGGGACAGAACCACACGAAGCTGAAAAAGATTATGTATGTGGTGTTGAATGGTTGTTGCGTCCTAAAATTGACAACACAGAGTTTGTTTGGGATAGTTTGATTTGTGGTCACAAAAGCTGCGATGTGGATCCATTAAGTGGTCCAATTCCACTTCAGGTCGATGTTCAGAGAATTCCAAATTCTGCAGACATTTGGTTCCCTTTGAAGGAGTGGACTGAGAAAAACATTTCAGACTATACGCTGAATAATGATATTCCATTTGACAGAAATAGATATGAAGTGATTGATGGCATCATCAAGACAAAGCAAGACAAGCATCTTAACAGCGACTATTATCACACATGCACGAATTGCATAAATAAAAATTCGCCTGAATATGTTGAATGTCCAAAGTTAAATGGCATGGTAATTCCAAACATATCAGAGTCAGTTCAGACCTGTGAGCCTAAAATTCCATATTGTGGACTAAGGAGCTAAAATAAAAGTTTGAAAATAACAATAAACTAGAAGGAAATAAAAATATGGGTGGAGCATCATCAGCAGCAGGAGCAGCAGGAGCAGCATCAGCAGCATCATCAGCAGCATCGCAGCAAGCAGCACAGCAAGCGACACAGCTGGCACAACGACAAGCACTCGCATCAGGAGTGACAGATGCATTTGGCAAAATCGGAGAAGGATTTGCAAATCAAAAATCAGCATACTCTCCTGAAATGAATAATCCTGTTTTTGCAAATCAGAAATATAAATTTGGCACTATTACAGGTGCAGACATTCGTGGTGGAGGAATGGGCGTCATGACAGATGCAGATCTTCGCAATAGTGGCGGAATGTATTCTGGAACTAATTTTTCAAATCCTGCACAACGCAGGTTTTGATATAACACAAACAATAAAATAAGGAGGAAATAATATGGGTGGAGGAGGAAAAAGCAAGAGCTCGCCAGCTCCTGTGGACAATTCAATGCAACTTTGGGCTGCTGAAATGGATAAGCAGCGCAAGTATCAACAAGAGCAATACGACGCACAGACCAAGAGAAACGATGAACTTCGCAAGCAAGAGCAGGACAAGATTGCTGCTGATAATGCAAAGCGTGAACAAATGGCTTGGAATGAAAAACAAATGGCCAAAGACGCAGAGGCTATGGATCAGTATAAAGGAGCGACAGAAAGTTATGCACAGCAAGTTGGATCAGCACCAATGGATAGCTTGATGGAAGACTCGACAACTTCTGCAATCAACAAACGCATAGGAGACCAGTCTAAGTCTTCTGCTCCAGCTCCTGGTTTGACGCCATTCGGAACAAATATCGTCAAACCTGCAAATCAAATCTATCAAATGTCAAAATCTAGACTGGGAGGAATGTAATATGGCAACAACAGCAGAACTCTACAAGCAATATTCGGATGTCATGACTGCTGCACCGCAGAGTCCACAGGCATATCATCTTCGGCAGCAATTTCAGGCATCGCAGCAAAGAGATCAGATGATGAAGCAGCAAGCCATGCAGAGTGCAAATGCAGCTCCTTCTGGCGTTGACAGAGCAAATCAAGAAAATGATGCCATTTCAAAACGATTGTTAGAGCAAGAAGCGGCAGCAACTGGCGAAGAAAAAGAGCGTCTAAGGTATCAGCGAGTAAGCCGAAAAGAAGGCGAAGGCAGACGCAAAGAATTTGAATCGAGATCTTCAGCAACAGCATCATCGGCAACTGGCGGAGTGAGTTCAAAGATACCAAGACCTTCAATTAATGTAGTTTCTCCCCAGAATACTATTCTTGGTTTGCCAAAAAACAATCAGCAATTCACAAAATTTGGAGAATCAATAAATCGTGCTGCGAATTTGACATATTCAAATCCACAAGCTCGAGTTGGAGGAATGTAAATTATGGAAACAAGAGGATTTCAGTTCAATGCTCCTGCTGCTGCAAGACTTGATAACATACAAGCTCCGAAATTTGATTTTGTGAGTGGTGCAAGTCTTGTCGCAGATCCAGGAATTGATCTGTGGCTAAAAGGCCAACAGCAAGCATCTGAAAATCTCTTGTCAGGAATAACAATAGGCGTCAAAGGACTGACTGAAGGAATATCTACAAGATATGAACAAGAAAATAAAAAACAAATTCTGAAAGCAGAACTAGAGCGTGAAGATCGGTTGCTCAAGGAAAAAATAGAACGAGAAGAAAAAGATGCTACAACTAAATTCCTAAGAGACATTTATCTTGCTGATTATAAGTCTGATGATAAAACACTCAAAGACAATCTTACAAGACTTGAGATAGCTGAAAAACAGCGTGAGCTTGCTGCTGCTAATATTTATGCTCCACTTCCTGAATTGACACCAGCTCCAGGAACTTCAATGGCAGGAGTTGCTGCTCCAGAAAAGGGATTTTCTGCAGGAACAACAGGAAGATTTTCCATGGGACTTTCTGATACACCAGCTCCTGACCAATCTCTCTTCGCTGATCAAGCAGCCCCTCCAGCAACTCCTCAAGAAGCACCAAATCGTTCAAGATATCAGGACAAAGATCTTGGCGGAGGGAAAACTGGTGTTTTTGATATGGTCACTGGAAAATTAGTTCCTGGGACACTTACTGATAAAAGCGAGGGAGTAGATACAGCTCCAACTCCTGAAGGATACACAAAAGAAGGATTCACAAAGAAAACAAAGACAGGCACTGAGACCTACAAGAAAGAAGGCAAAGGGAAAGAGTTGACTTCTGAAATGGTGACGAAGCTCAGCCAATTTGATAGCGTTAAGATGTCGATGAATGAAATTAAAACGACAATGAAAGGCATTGATCGTGGTCCAATTACTGGATTTTTGCGTGAAAAGAATCCTTATGATGTAGATGCTCAATATCTCAATAAACTTGTTGAAAGTGTTGTCCCTGGATTGGCAAGAACAGTATTTGGCGAGGTTGGTGTTTTGACTGATGCGGATGTTAAACGCTATAAAGAAATGGTTCCGAACATGAAAACAGAAGAGCAAGTTGCTGAAGCTCTGATAAAGATGTTGGACAAAAAAATAATTTCGTCTTTTGATGGCTATATAAACACAGCAAAAAAGGCTGGCTATGATGTTAGTGGTTTTGAAGCTGCTGCTGCTGAAGAAAAAGCAGCCACTGACACAACTGCCGCACACTCTGGGCTTCTTGGTGAAATCAAAGCACTGAGAGAAAAAGTAAAAACAACTGGGCTTGTTGATACAACTCGTCCAGCACTCATTCAATCTATTGCTGAAAAGACAAAAGAATATATCCAGAAAACTGGGCAATCTCCTAAATTATAATGACACTTCCGTCAATTCCGATAGTGCCTGCCTCAATGTTAAATTGGGGAAAAAGAGTTTCTGATAAGCTAAAAGAAGACGAGGTGCCAGTTCCAACTGGCAATCCATTAACTCCAGAAGAAGAGCAACAAATTGCTGATGAGTTGGATGATGATCCTATTTTTACAAAAGAAGAAAATGCTCTGATTCGAAAGGCTAAAAAAGAAGCTGAAGAAAAACGCAAGCAGGACGAAGCAGACTTGGCAGATGCTCAGAAAATTGGAGAAATTAAAGCAGAGCGTGATCCTTCAAAGCTAAAAGGATATAAAGAAGAAGGAATTCCATTAGACAAGGAGCAAGAAAAGATTGCATGGAAGTATGAGCGAGACATGCCAACCACTCGCAAAGTTGGCGACTTCATTCGTCGTGCAGGGAAAGGTCTTGAAGACATAGCGACAGATATTCCAGTTGGCACTTACAAACTTGCTAAATATGGACTCTACGACCCACTAAAATCAGCTGGCGTTGTAAGTCCAGAAGAAGAAGCGAAAATAGACGAAAAGCAAGAGCAAGCAGTAAGATCATTTGGTTCTGGGGTTGTTGGAGGACTTGAAGATCTTGTTTATGAATTGCCAAAGACTGTTTACAAAGGTGGCACACCAATTACTGATTTTGGAAAAGAGCTTGTCGGTCTTCAGACAGAAGAAGATTCTTACAAGAACTATTTAAAACGCAAAGCTGTTGGTGAAGAAATTGCAAAAGAAGAAGAGCGGATGCCAGAGCGCAGTTCTGCTCTTCTTGAGAATGTTTCTCTTGGTCTTGGTAAAATTGGAGCTCTTGATAAAACATTTTCCAAAGATCTTGCTCAGCAATTTAGAGAGCGAGCTCTTACAAAAGAGCAACTAATTCCAGAAATTTCCACAATTGGTGATGTTTTTGCTCCTGACATTCCATTTATGGACAGGCTTGCTCCTCTGACGGCAAAAACTACAGGAGCGATTAGCACAGGTGCTTTAAAAGGTCTTACAGGAGTTCAGATTGGCAATCGTCGCATTGGTGTTGCTCCAGCAGTTGAGAAAATTGGCTGGGGTGGTCGTCGCCTTGGAGAAAAAATCAATGAATACTCTGCCAAAATTGATCGTGCGATAAGTGGCAGCGATGATTGGATTTTCCGCAATGCTGTCGGAAAGACATCAAATTTCCTTGGCAGAGGATCTGGTTTGGTTGAAGGTGTTGGTCGCTTCGGGACGGACATTGGTCGTGTTATTGACACTGGCATTGCTGGACGCAAAGGTGTGGCTGAGCGTCTTGGTGAATCTTCGACAACTGGCCGTCTTGGCAATATTCTTTTTGGCGATGCAAGCCAAGGTCTTCGTAAAAAACTTGGCGAAATGTCGCCTGTCGAAGCTGCTGAAGCTGCAGAAAAGGCTGCAGGAACGATGGAAAAAAGAGCTCGCCAAGGTCTGGCAAGAGCTCGTGCTGTCGATTCTGCTTCAAGGCTTGCTCAGTATTATGCAAAAGCTGGCATCAATGGTGCAGCAGTTCAAGTTATGCTTGGTTTGCCAAACATGGAAACATGGGGCGATGTTGGTGAGGCAGTTGGTTATGGTGGTGGAATGGGAGTTATTTCTGCATCTTCCCCAAAGAGCTTGTTTGTTGATCGTGTCCGTGCAGACCAGCGTGCTGCAGCTGAAGCCGACATTGGCAGGATGATGGTTGATCTTGATGATACAACAAAAGACAAACTCAAGTCTCTTGCAGATCCTGTCAATTTTGTAAACCAGCTAAATAAACGCAAAGAAGTCGTAGACTCAAGACTTGGTCTTCTCAGAGAAATTGTAGATTCTGCCAAGAAGCGCACCATTGGCAATGTGACAATAACACCAAGGGATGCACAATCTGAAATAGATCATCTTGAAGGAAAAGTGTTGCCAAGCATAAATAAAAGCATAACAGACGCATCAAAAACAAATCCTCAAACTCAAAAAGAAATAGAGTTCATAATAAACAAAGAGTTCATGGACTCGCTTGGCAATTTGAAAACTGTTGCTGATCAGTCTGGAATTGGTGGAGACATTGATGTCAAGATGCTCAGCACAGACGAAATTGGTGCTGCATTTGATGAGATGTATAAATCTCAGAAAGAGGCTGCTGCAGAAACAATCAAGTTGCTTGGCGGCCAAGAGCTACTTTCTCCAGAAGACAAAAAGCAACTTGATGATGCGATGGCTTTTGAGAATTTCTTGGATGCTGAAAAAGAAAATATGTCGAGCCAGCGAGGATTTGCTTTAACTCCTGCCAAAGACAGAACACAACTTGGTTGGTGGACGCAAGGTGCTCCTGTAAACAAACCAACAATTGTTGTCAACTCTGATGAACTGAAGAATTCCAGAGGTCTTGATATTGCTTCTGTTCTTAGGCATGAAATGTTCCACGGCATTTTGCAGTTCCAAGAAGTGCAAGATATGATGAAAGAGCAGACAGATATTCTTTTTGATCAATATTCTACAGACGAGGAAGGAAATCGCATCAAAGAAAGTGATGGCATTGTAAGTGATGAGAAGTTGCGCCAGATGGCTGATAAATATAGCGCGAAATACAATCCTGTTGAAAAAGGAATGTGGCGTGCAATGTTTGAGACAGATGCAGATTTGCTCAATGCAATCAAAGAAGAATTCCTTGCCGAGTCTTTTACGCAATCTGGCGGAGCCACTGGAATGACAAGCAATGTTGAGGATTCTGTTGTTGAAAATGTCCTCGACTATGCAAGAGCACAAAGCTCTTCATCAACTCTTGGTCGGATTCGTGATACTCTTGGCAAGATGGGAATAAGCATTGATGATTCTGGCAGGAGCAATGTGCTTGAGTCTGAAATTCCAAGTCAGGCTATTGCTTTAATGCGTCAATTCCGCAGAACTCTTAGGGATTACAATGGCACACTTGAGCAAATCGGACAAGCTGATCTTTCCGACAGAGGAGCAATTCCTATAACAAAAATAGCATCGAGCAAAGTTTTGTTTAAACGCTATAAAGATGCTGACTTCTGGGAAAGGGAAGCTGCAACAACTGTAACTCTTCCTGATGGAACGATCGAAAGTGATCAAGCTCTTCCTAAATCTGCACAAGACAAACTTGTTGCTGGCGAGTGGACAGTCCAGGATGGGAAATTAGTTCCTGTCGATCCTGAATATACTGCACAAGCACCAGCAGCACTTAAGAAGATGGCCAAGGGAAAGCCAAATGGCACGAAAATCGTCGCAGGCGTGCGTATTGCGATGAATGCAGACGGATCGCCCAGAATCTTAAGTAAGTCGGCTGTAGAGGCCATTTCTCGCAAAAGAAGCAGCCTTATAAAAGCAGCCATTGATACTGCTCCAGAAGATGGCACATCAAATCGTTTTAGGGACACTGGCAATGGCAACTATCGTGGTGTTATGTCGCCAAGTCAGATAATGGCCATTTCTCAAATCCCAGACATCGTTCTTCCGCCAAAGATGAAGACATTGATTCGCAAAATCAATGAAATGTTGCTTCGTGGCGATGGCTCAAGATTCAATACAGAATATCAGGCAGCATTGCGTGGAGGAAAATATCGCGGAATGGCACCAAGAATCAGTGATGATGTTCCGATTGGTTTTCAATTTAGCAAAGAGGGCAACTTCTTGGTGACGACTGTTTCTGTCACTCGATTGAACAATAAGTTGAATGCTTGGGCAAAGGAAATGCCTGGACGCTTGGCACTGTGGGACGGAAGTAAGTATGATTTCTGGGCAGACTTTGTCAAAGTTCTCGACAACCAAAAGAAAAATCTACCAGGAGAAACTGATCTTGATGGTGATCCACAGATTGCTCTTGAAAAGAAGAATGTCATCAATGACTTGTTAAATCTTTACAACAAAGACACAGAACTGACAAATCCAAGTCGCACCAAGCTTAAGCAAAAGCGTGGACAAGACAGCAAAGATCGGACAATTGTTTCACGTCGTTTGGATCGCATGCTGCGCTTGGACGAAAACAATGCTGAGAAGTTGCCCATCAACTACGGAAAAGTTATTTCGAATGCTCTTCCTCAAGAAGAATTTGATTTTGGTGATGGAGAGCCAACAAGACAGAAATTTTATCAGGATTTTGAAATCCTAAACAAGAAATCTGGTGAGTATGCTGGCCAACCAGTGCGCATTTCTGTCGATGCAGAATCTGCTGAAGAGGCAGAGAAATTGATTCGTCGAACTCCTAAATACAAAAACTACAACTCGACATATCGTTTCAATTCCATTGGAGCACCATACTCCTCTACAGACCAATCAGAGCAAGCAACTCCAGAAGACTTTGCAGAAATGAGAAAGAGTGCTGGCCTTGGAACCTCTTCCAAAGCTCTGCCAGACATCGCAAATCCTTCAGATCTCATCAGTTCACTTGATAAAGTTTTGGGAACAAAAAATGTCGCTGATGAAAGAATATCAAATTGGTTGAAAAAGCGATACAAGCAAAATTTTATTCAATCAAGTCCTGAAGAAGTTTCGGAAATGGTCGAGCCTTATGCTGCTTCGGAAGGAGATCCTGAGTGGATGAAGAAAGAAGGACTCTACAGATTTCTTAATTTGAGCAGCAATGAGAATGACAGAATTTCTCACATGATTGATTACATGAATCAGTTGTCTGATTCGGAAAAAAATTCTCTTTACAAAGAGCCATTCGAAGTTGTTGCAAATAAAGTTGCAGAATGGACAGAATCTCTTAAGAAGAAAATGGGGAAAAAATTAAAAGCAGTCAGCGACAAAGACATTGTGCCTGCTATGGAATTTGAAGACGGATATTCAATTTTCCGTCTCAAATCAAAAAAGGCATACGAAGAAGAAGGTGATGCCATGGGCCATTGTGTTGGTTCGTATTCTCCAGACAACAAAGAATCAACAATTTACTCTTTAAGAGACAAAGATGGATTCCCACATGCAACAATAGAGGTGCGGAAAAAAGAGGACACCTATTCAGCTTATGAGGATGGCTATGTTTCTCTGAAAAAGAGAGACAGAGGTGGAGTTTATCAGATAAAAGGGAAAGAGAATGCTGCTCCTGTTGAAAAATATGCAATAAAAATAGCAGAATTCATAAAAAAAGAGAACTTAAAAGTTTATGAAGATGGAGATTCAATCGGGATGTTATTTTACAATAATGAATATTATTTTGAAGATTCAGACGACTGGAGACAAATATACGAAGAAAAAATATTGCCAAAGCAAAAAAGAATTCTAGAAAATATCAGCAGTCGTGTTGTTGATGACACAATTGCTGGCGATGTTGAGATTTCTGATGCATTTTTTAGATCAATTCCAGAAGTGCTAGCTGGTAAAAAAATAACTGGTAATTTTATTTCCAACAGAAATCAACTAACCTCCCTCGCAGGAGCTCCTGCGTCTGTTACTGGCAATTTTGATTTCAGGGCTAATCAACTAACCTCCCTCGCAGGAGCTCCTGGCTATGTTGGTGGCAATTTTGATGTCGGCAACAATCAACTAACCTCCCTCGCAGGAGCTCCTGCGTCTGTTACTGGCAATTTTCATGCCTACAAAAATAAATTAACCTCCCTCGCAGGAGCTCCTGCGTCTGTTGCTGGCAATTTTAATGTCGCCTACAATCAACTAACCTCCCTCGCAGGAGCTCCTGCGTCTGTTACTGGCAATTTCCTTGTCGACAGCAACAAACTAGAATCCCTCGCAGGAGCTCCTGCGTCTGTTACTGGCAATTTTGATGCCTCCTACAACAAACTAGAATCCCTCGCAGGAGCTCCTGCGTCTGTTGGTGACAATTTTTATGCCAAAACAAACCAACTAAAATCCCTCGAAGGAGCTCCTGCGTCTGTTGGTCTAGATTTTGATGTCCGAGACAATCAACTAAAATCCCTCGCAGGAGCTCCTGGCTATGTTGGTGCGAATTTTGATGTCCGAGACAACCAACTAAAATCCCTCGAAGGAGCTCCTCCAGTTGTTGATGGAAATATTCTGACCACTGGCAATCCAATAAAATCTGGCAAAGTTGATTTTGCAAAGGCACTTCCTCGTGAAATTTCTGGCAATCCAACTTTCTGGAAAGACCTTTACCATTATACAGATAAAGACTCTGCAGAAGCTATTTCAATTGGCGGATTTGACATCTCAAAATCAACTGAAGAAAGGTTATTTCCGAACACGATTTCTCTTACTACGAAAGATTCTTGGAATGTTGGCGATGCTGCTGTTTTGAATGAACTTAGTGCAGAAAATCCAGTCATAGTTCGTGTTTCTGGCAATCAACGCGAAGGCGAAATTGGTTTGTGGGATTTTGCAAAAGAAGACGAAGAGGTATCACCAATGGAACTTGGCAAGCGTCTTGTTGATTGGGCACAGTCTCAAGGACACGATGTCATTGTTGCGCGTGGCGTTCCTGGGCCAGGAAAAGAATATGCAGTGCTTGATCCTTCGAAGATCAAAGTAAAATCATTTTCCAAAGCACTCCCAAAAGACCTTAGCCAAGTCACGCTCGACGAGCGTAAAGCAAAATTGCCGAAGTATAAAACAATTGACAAAATCACCAGCAAAAGAACTAATGGCAGACTGGACGGATACTATGAAATTGATGGAAGTGTAGAGTTGGCTGATCCAGAAAACAATGATAAAATAGGATCTGCAACATATTCAATTTTTGGCGACGCTGATTCTAAATTTGGAAGATCTCTGGTTGTTGGATTTTCATTTGTTAATGATAAATATATTAGCAAAGGCTATGGAGAAGGATTATACAGGGAGTTGGCAAAGATAGCTCAAAAGCACGGAGCAACTGAAATTGTTGGAGAAACATCGCCAGATGCAAGAAAAGTTCGCAATAAATTATTTCCAGAATTGACCACAAATTGGGAGGATGCAGAAGGGAAAAATGACATGGTCAGCCAAGTCAATCCCTCCACAAAATACTTGCCAAAATCAAAACAGGATCTGAGCCAAGTTTCTCTCGATGAACGCAAAGCTAAATTGCCAAAAGTTACTTTTGAAGTTGAACCTAAGCAAGATGAAGAAAGTTATGTTGAGCGTTTTACTGCTCTTGATGAAGAAGGAAATACAATTGGAAATTTTAGCTATTTTAAAACGAAAGATTCAATTTTTGTTGATCAGACATATATTGTTCCAGAGTATCAAAAAAGAGGTTATGGAGAGCAGATTTACAGAGAACTTGCAAAAATTGCACAAGCAGATGGGTTGAAATTTATTTATTCTGATCAAGTTAGTGAAAAGGCTGCACAAGCAAGAAACAGAATTTTTGAAGAAAAAGAAAATCCTTGGGGGTCGTGGGACGCAGAAGGAGATGCTATGACAAGCATCGTCAACCCAACTACAAAATACTTGCCAATTTCTCCTGAAGAAACTGATGCAGTGCGAGAATATCAGAATGGAATTTACAACTCTGAAGTTGGAGGATATTCAAACATTCAGTCAGTTCTTAGATATGGCAAGCCAAAATATGCTGATTATTGGAATGATGAAGTTGGGCAAAAATACATAGAAGGTCTTCTGTCTGCATTTCAAAAATCAGAACTGCCAGAAGACCAAACTGTATACCGAGGTGTTGTTCTGCCAGTTGGGAAACGAGATGAAATATTCCAGCTGAAAAAAGGAGATGTTATAAGCGATTCAGGCATAACATCAGCATCAACAGACAAGGATAAAGTTGAAAGCAAATTCCAGACAAAATTAAACAAGAGTGATAGGCTTGTTTATTACACAATTGATCTTTCAAAAGGAACAAAAGCAATCGATGTTGGTGAAATCACTGGTGAAAATATTGAGTCTGAAATTGCCATAGCTCCAAACACAGAATTCCGCGTTGTTTCAAGCCAAAACAAAGGTGGAACAACTTATATTAATCTCGAATCAGTTGCTGGCTCAGGTTCCAAAGCATTGCCAAAAGACCTCAGCCAAGTGACGCTCGACGAACGCAAGGCAAAGTTGCCGCCATACAGGTCTCGCATAAATTATGGAGGAAGACAACAATTTGTTGCAATTTATCAGGACAATGACAAAGGAATAGAAATTGGAAGAGCAGAATATTCCATTGAGCGAGACATTGATGATGTTGTCACGATGTTCATTGAAAGTTCAAAAGTTAGCGAAGCATACAGAAACAAAGGTTATGGTGAAGCTCTTTACAGGGAACTGGCAAAATTGGCTCAGGACGAAGGTGTGACAAGAATTGAAGGACTGGCAAACAAAGATGCAGTAAAAGTAAGAGAAAAGCTATTTGAGAAAAAGCCAGATCCTCTTGGTTTGGATATGCACAGGATTGATTTGATTAATCCAACTACAAAATACTTGCCGAAGTCCGACCAAGATTCTGAAAATTACAAAAACTATATATTAGGAAAAATTAATTCTTCTGGAGAAGAAAGATTCGAAATAAAAACCAATGAATCAGGAAAAAATATATATGTTAAGAAAGATGCTCCAGAAATGCCACCAGCTAGCACGCTAGCACGCGAGATCTGGCAAGATGAAAATTTAAATATGTATGGGAATTCCATCAAAACTGGAATTACAAAAAATGAGTGGGAAGAATTTTTAAATGATTTCCTAAAGGAAAATCCTGAAAGTGAATTTGCCAAAGAGCGGAAAGAATATCTTGATAGAGAAAAAAATAGAAAACAAGATGCAGAAATTAGGCAGTCTCAAGCTGAAGCTCTAGGTTTTGTGCGTCGTCAACCACTTGAATCATACAAAGATTTTCTGAATAGAATAGAAATTGAACAAACTCGCGAAGGAAGTCCATTCAATCCAAATTCTGAAAATTTCTTAGCTTACTTGAGGATTAATGGCCAAGCATTTTCTCCAGAAGAGTCTGCTATGATTGACTGGACAATTTCATCAAGAACTGCAGATGAATGGAATAGCTTGTATCTAATTTCAAAACTAGGAAAAGAAAAGGCTTTTGAATATATTGAAAAATTGGCTGAATTAGGTGCAAAAATTGGAATCGATGTTAATTTAAGTCCAGATTCTATTTCTACAGCAAAGTCAAGTGAAGTTGTCCCAGAAGAAGCAATTGCAAATGATTTCTGGTCTGCACTTAGAATAAATATGGCTTCAGGAAAGTTTGATGATATTGAAGCCATGATGAATGAAAAACAGGAATTGGCCAATAGTCGATATCGGGATTTTCCAGAAGAAAGTTTTGAGCAATCTCGAGTCCGTCGCAGAGAAACTGAATCCAAAATTCAAAAACTTGAAGAGCAGATTAAAAATAGAACACGCGCACTTGTTGCAATATCAACGATGACACAAGCTCAAGCTCGTTTTTCTAAAGTTGGAGAATTTAAGCAATTAGTTCCTACAATTAATAAAATTAAGTCTGAAGCAATTGCAGAGCTTCCCAAAAAACAAATGATTGCTTATCGAGGGATGGTTTTTAGAGATTCTGATCAAATGCAAAAAAAGATCGAAGAAGCATTCGAAAGACAAGGATACTATGACTTTGCAATGCAACCATTAAGCAGTTGGACATTAAAAGAGTCTCTTGCAAAAACTTTTGCAAGACACGGACAAGGGAAAAAGCAGTATGGTTCTTCTGGAGAGGGAATTATAATCTCACAACCAATAACAGCTGATAATGTTGTCATGCATCCGAACCAGACGATGTACAAAGATTTTGTTAGCAGAAGAGCAGATCTTGGAGAAAAATTTAATTCTGGAGGATCTGATCAAAAAGAGGCAATACTTGAGAGTCTTGTGCCAATTCGTTTAACTCCACAAAATACGAAATTTATTAAATTTCTTCCAAATTCTGATGAAGAATATGACAATCGCTTTGTTCAAGAAATAGAAAATTCAAGCAATCCAATGCAGCCTCAAAAACAGCGTGGGCTTCAGTTCCTCAAATATGCCGAGGAAGAAGAAGAGCCTCCTGCACCTCTTTCCAGCCTGATGTTGAATTGATGTTCTCGATGCAGACAACTCTGTTCTTTGTTATGATGGATTCAACAGATGCCTCTCCACAAGAAGAAGCAATCCTATCATTAATCAAATAAGCAGAATTTTCCTCATTATTCCAAACAAGAACAATAGCCTTTCCTCCAGCAAGCATATGATCATATATCCACTTTTGCTGCCCAGATCGAAATGGAATTTTTTGTCTTATATTTTTAACAAATTTCAATTCAATCCAAAATGGACCATGAATCTTGCTAACACAATAAAGGTCTGGTGTGGAAAAATAGCCAGAAAATTCAAACGACCAAAATCTTAGTCCTTTGCTGTTGCATTTTTTACGCAGTGTCTGGCTGAGCCATTTTTCATTCCTCATATTTCAAGAAAAAATTATCAGGATCTTGCATTATCAAGTTGGCCAAATCTTTCTTCCAACGGAATGCTGTAATGATCTTGTGATCCTGAGTTTTTCTTGCTTTTATGTCCCAGACAATAAGTTTATGTTTTAAGCCAGTTCTGTGTGCTCGTTTTTCACATTCTTCGCGCAAGCGTAGCGAAGGATCATTGCTGTAAAAAATAACATGCTTGGCAGCAGTAAGTGTATGACCAATTCCAGCAGATCTTGGTTGGCCAATGAAATACTTTGTTTTGTCACACTCCATAAATTTCCTCTTGGCCAGTGCTCTGTCCTCTTCATTGATGCCACCATGGTAGCTGACAGCAGCCTTGCCAAGTGTCTTTTGAATAATCTCAAGGTCTGCGCGAAATCTTGCAAAAATGAGTGCCTTGCCAGGATTTGCTTCCAAGAGCATCAAAAGTGCCTTTAGGCGACTTGGCATTTCGTCTTCGAGTTGTTTGATACCATCCGACGGCCACCATCCGCTGGAAATCTGCTGAAGACGCAAGTTTTTTACCATTGCAGAGTGCTCTTCTATGCTGTCGGAACTAGAAGCTCCAGTATCAGGGGATTCGAAATCTTCTTCGGCGATTTCTAGACCCATCCCTGTGGTTTCTGCATGCGTTTCCTGTGTAGAAAAGAACGCAAGATTCTTTAAATTTAGCTCGTCGAACACTCTTCGCTCATTTTCAGCCAAATCAAATGGCCACTCTTTGTAAATTCTGTCTGGGAGATCCAAGCAGTCGTCAGCTAGCACCCTGTAGCAGTGGCCATCAATGCGACGACGCAACTCGTCAAGATTCTTGTAGCCTTTGATCTCATTGAAATAGCCAATCTCACAAAACTCTGCTTTGAAGCCAGTCCATGTGTCATGGCCAATGATCCAAGGATCCAGGAATTTGAATTGGCTAAAGAGCTCGTCTGCACCCTCAGCCACTGGTGCTCCATCCAGCACTCTGCGAAACTTGGCCAATTTGCTGCACTTGTCAATGAGGAACTTTGTGCGCTTGGCTTGTGGATTCTTAATGCTAGCACTTTGATCAATAACGAGCATGCATCGCCACTTTCCAAGCATCTTCATTATCATGTTCTGTGCATGCTCGCCAACAAATGCCTCGACATTGAATGCCATGACACGAAGATTGTCTTTTTCTTCAAGCAACTTGGCGAATGCTTCTTGTTTAAATTTTGCTTTGTAGTTGCCAGACCAATATTCTGCTGCATAAGGAATGCTCATGTCTTTGGGCAACTCGTAGTCAATCCAGTTACGATGAACACCATTTGGCCAAGCCACAATGATCAAAGCATCAATCTTGTCTTGTTGAAATAGCCAGCAGGCATTGTCGATTGTCACCTTGGTCTTGCCAGTGCCTTGCTCCATAAACAGACCAAAGGAGTCTCGCTCTCGTGATATCGCAAATGCCTTGCGTTGATGATCCATGGGATCGCGTTTGTATTTGTAGTCGCTGTCGTCTGGAATGATAGCAGGATCGGATTTTGCTCTTACGATTTCTTCTCCTCGTTCTTCCTTGAGCAAATACTGCTTGCGAATGGACTCGGATCCACCAATCCACTCGGCATCTGGCCACTCGTTAAGTATTTTGCGGATGTTTTCGCCACTCACCCTGACGATGGCATTTCTTCCCTGCCACTTGAAATAACCAGGAAGCCCAGAGATCTTGGCGAAGTTTCCTCCACCAAGACTCTCTGGGATAAGAAGTATGTGATTTTCTCTATGTGGAGAAATGATCACTTCAACTCAATGTGTCCTGCTTTGATATCCCAAGCGAGGTCGACACGACGCCCACCAGCAGCAACATACTGTTCATATTTCATGCCTGCTGTGATGAGATTCCAACTCTTCCAGCCATTGGTGCCTTCACGACGTGGATTCTCAGCAGAGAGTTTAACGATCGTTTTTCCTGCCAGCGAGCTGGTGCGTCCGCGAGTGGATTTTTCAGTTGTCGGTGCGATTGGTGCTTCAGTCATTTTTTTGGTTTTCGTTTCTTTGCTGGTTGGACCAGACAATTCATTGTGTGCTTGGATCAATTCGGCAACACGACGCTCAGCAGTTTTCCGATCGCTAAATTTAACGATGTTCTTGCTGCCAGAGTGTTCATTGTAGAATTTGACAAGACCAGCAGTTGTTGCTGATTTGATGTCAAGATTGATTTTGCCAGTTACATTAATTGATTTCATGTTAGTTTTTCTTTCTGTATTTTTGTTTGTTCAGGGAACAATTCCTTGAACGATTTTTACTATGCTGTCATTATTCAAAATAGGCAACAAAATAATTCATCAGTGGAGGTGGACGGATTCGAACCGACAACCAATCAGTTATGAGCCGACTGCTCTGACCATTGAGCTACACCTCCAAAAACTGACCATTGTCAGTGAGTTTCTTCCAGCGATGAATGTGGATTTTTCTGAATCCTTTTTTATTGTCTCCCTTAATTAAATACCAATCTCCAATTTTCCCTTCTTCGACAATTGGCAAGCCATACTGGATATAGCGATGCTTGTTAATTGTGCATATCATGCTGCTTGTGTCATCCTCAACAGTGATGTTCAAAAACAGAGTTTGTCCTTCCATGCGTTTTCCTCCTCGCTTGGCCAAGTTCTGAATTTCATTATGGTCGCGAAGATTCTTCTCAGACAATTTTGCGATAAAAACAAACATCCCATCACTTTCCTGTTTTATGTCGTCAAGATTGACGATGTTGCTCTCAATGCCATATTTTGCAGGATTGCGCTTGATGTGTCCCCAGCGATCTCTTGCTTCAAAAACAGAATCCCAAGGAGTTGTCCCCTCAGCAAGCAGTCGGTCTTCGCGAGCAGTGAATTTGGAGCCAGAATCACGCTTTCGGATTATGCTTTCTGCCAATTTGGCACCAACACCTTTAATGCTAATCAATCCACCAATGAGTTTCCCTTCCTGAACAGACCAGTTTATTTTGGAGTGCTTAGCGTCGTATGGTTTGTATTCATAACCTTCATTCACCAACTCGCGCAAAACTTTGATCGATTGATCGTCATCCTTGGCATTGCGCAAACAGCTTGCAGCAAATTCCAGTGGATAGTGTGCCTTCATAACAAGACACCAATAGCTCATCAATCCATAAGCAACAGCATGTGAGCGATTAAATGCCCAAGAGCCCATGGTGTTAATGTTGTCCCATATAACTTTTGCTTGAGCTTCGTCGATGTTTCTATTTTCTGCACCAACTTTGAATTTCTCCCAGTATTTGTCAAAGAACTCTTTACCCAAAGATTTGCTCATCGCTTTGCGCAATTGGCTGACATCCTCCCAACTCAGTCCTCCAATTTCACGAGCGATTTGCATGACTTGCTCTTGATAAACGATGACGCCATATGTGACTCTTGTTATTTCCTCTGCCAGTGGGTGAAGGTATTTAACTTCCGAAAGTCCCATGCGCCTCTTCAAGAATTCAGTGGCACCACCAGAATTCAGTGGTCCAGGACGAGCCAGTGCTGTGATGCTAACAATGTCTTCAATTCCATCGACACTCATTTGTTTTGTCAAAGACTGAAGCGCATAGCCTTCAAATTGAAATATCCCACTAAATTTCCCACTGTTCAAAACATCAAATGCCTTTCGGTCTGTAAGTTGGTATTTCTCAAGCTTGTTCCTGTCCCAACCTACTTGATCAAGCGTGTCTTGAATAACACTTAGTGTCCTCAAGCCAAGAGCATCAATCTTCAGAAGATTCAGCTTCTCAGCATCATACTTGTCGAGCATAACAGCACCAGTTTGCTGGTTGACTGCACAATAGTTGGTAATTGGATGGGCAGTGACAACAATTCCAGCAGCGTGCACACCAGTGTGTCGAGCATGTCCTTCGAGGTCTGCCGAGTAGCGAAGTTCTGGGTATTTTTCAAGAGTCTTTCTGCCAATGTCCAGTTGTTCAAATGTGTCAAGGATGCAGAATGCTGCTCGTGAGTCGCCAGTGCTACGCTCGATGATCGAATCCTTAAGATCCTGCACCTCCCATGTCGGGATTCGCAATTGCTTGGCCACATCGGTGATGGCAGATTTTGCTTTAAACACACTGATTGTGCCAAGGCGACTCACTCTATCATGACCATACTTCTGGCGCATATATTCGAAAACCATTTCACGCTTGTCGTCCTGAAAATCAATGTCGATGTCAGGATAGTCTTCACGATTGATGTCGATGAATCGCTCGAAGAGCAAGTCGTATGGGATTGGGTCAATTCCTGTGATGCCAATCAGGTAGCAAACCAAACTCCCACAAGAAGAGCCACGTGCTGGACCAACAAGCATATGCTCGCGAGCATAATTAACCATATCAGCAACAACATAAAAATAATCCTCGAATTTCTTTTCCTTGATGAGATCCAACTCGCGCTTAAGACGATGTTTGTATGTTTCATTGTTCAGATCTATTTCGAGTTTCTTGGCACCAATTGTGCACATCTCCTGAAGAGTTTTATCAACAACAGGGTGAACCATCTCAGCATTTGGCAGATTTGCACAGCACATCTCAGCAATCTCATCTGCAACAGCTATTGCAGCGTCCTGCTCTGGCCATATTTCCTGCCACTCCCAAATATTTAAGATGTGACCAGGAGCTGTCCTGCTGATGCGATTTTCTCCGATGACAATTTCATATGCAGACTTGTCGTGTGGTCTGGGATAAAGATTATCGCAAGTAGCCACAATTTTGTATCCGAGTTTTTTGGCATTGCCAATGAAGAATTTTGGACACAATTGATTCAACTCAATGTAGAAATTCTTCATCCCTGATTTTATCAATGAGAAGTCTGGTGCTGATCCACTGAGACAGATCAAATTTCCTGTCTGCAAAAGATCCGCAACACAATTGTAATCTAGCCTTGGGAAGTAGTAGAATTTCTCCGTTGAAAGAGTGACAAGCTCGTAAAGCTCTCTGAGGCCATCATTGTTTATGGCAAGAAATGTCATCCCATTTGCTGGCTGCTTTTCGCGAAGCTCCATGTCTCGGACGACAGAAATTTCAGCACCAAATATTGGCTTAATTCCTTTGGCTTTGCAGAGCTTGCTCCAACGCACATGTCCCCACGTCCCATTCTTGTCAGTTATGGCTGCAGCATTTGTCTTCTGGCAATCAAGGACGACTTCCAACTTTCCATAAGCAATCCTGTGCGAGTGTTCAGTTCTGTTCCTGATTTGTGTTAGCATAATTTGTTATATTTCTGAATTGTTGTATTCTTTCTTTATGTCTTGTGAGATTGTATCTTGAGAACTCTTCGAGCAAAGCATCTTCTTGAAAACTGCCAACTCTAAGACTCGCCAAGATCTTTTCATTATCGGCTATAGAAGCTGCATATTCAAGACTCATCATATTATAATTTCGCATAACAATTGATGAAAATGTTTCTCGAGTTAGTTGGCTTATTGCTTTGCCAGACTTGGCTGCTTTAGCCAATACTTCCACTGACGAAAGTTTGTGAATTGTTGTTGGGTCGAAATTCTTTATGAATTTTAAAGCAGTCGGAATCCCAACTCCTCGAAATCCAAATATGTTGTCTGATGAATCGCCAGCCATGCATTTTGCATAAAGATAATGTCTAGCAGAGCATTCGTATTTTTTCAGAACTTCAGTTGGTTCGTCATTTTTTGGATTAATAACAGAAACGCCAAAATCGACAAGCTGAACAAAATCCTCGTCGCTGGAATAAATTTTGATGTTGTTGTAGTTTTCTTTTAGAGCAAACACACGAGCAGCAATCAAGTCGTCTGCTTCATATCCGATGACATGCAGCGTGTGAACATTGTTCAGCATATCGCACATCCTGCGGATGGATTCCAGCTGTGGATAGAAAAGATCAGCAGATTCACTTCTGATGCGATTGGCTTTATATTCAGGATATAGCTCTTTACGCCAAGCTGCTCTGCCACCATCCCAACAGACAACAAACTCGTCTGGCTTGAATTTGTTGTTAAGTGATAGAAGTGTGTTGAAAAAACCATAAATTGCACCAGTTGGTTCTCCAGCACCATTGCTTAATTCTGGAAGTTTATGGAAATTACGCATTGCGATATTATTCCCATCAATTATTATGATATTTTTCATTGTGTGACTATGAGTTTCTTTTTAGCTCTTGTTACTGCAGTATAAAGCCACTTAGCTCGGAAATCTTTGTCCTCTTCACGCATCTTGTCATCTGCAACAATGACTTTATCCCACTCGCTGCCTTGTGCTTTGTGGCAAGTTATTGCATAAGCATAATCACACTCAAACAATCCATCACGCATTGTTATGTCAAGCTGCTCTGCATCTTTCTTGTAGTGGCTCAAGCAATCATACTCATAAAACTCCTGACCATTAAAGTGAACACCTTCATACTCGGCAAATATTCCAATGTGTCCTTCTTCTGTTTCTTTGCAATCGCCAGTAGTTCTAAATTGAACGCCATTTATCCAGCAAGGCATTCTGTAGTGGTCGTTTTTTAAGCATATCATTTTCTCATCAGCAACTGGCAATTCACTTTGTTCAAATCCTAGTCTTTTGCGGAAAAACCTATTTATCCTATGGCGAGAGTTATTGCTTCCAGTCAAAACCTGATCGCAGTCGAGCCAATCATCTGGCGAGAGCTGATCTTTTGTGCAAAGGATGCAATCGCCAGATGTAAAATCTGACAATTTTATGTATCGCTCCCTGATCTGAATGCTCAAGCGTATGATTGCTGAATCGAGTGCTTGTCGCATAACTTCGGTAAGACTAGCATCGTGCTCGCGATCTGCAAACCATGATCTTGAATTGACAGGAGGAAGCTGAAATGGATCACCAACCATGAGCACTTTGCAGCCAATCCTTGAGAAGTCTTCAAACATCTTTTTGCTCACCATGGATCCTTCATCAATAAATATTAATTTATTGCGTAGCTTCTCGGTGTTTTCTTTCATGCTGAAAGACACCTTCATTGAAGCGATCCTGTCTTTTTCCTGAGCAATTTCTGTGTCGAGTCTTTTGACAATTTTGACATCTGGCTCGGGAGTCTCAGCAATGTAGGAAACTTTTGCAGCAACAAGTCTATCGAGTGTGTCTAGATTCTTCGAGGATGGCTTATAAAGGATCTGATGAATGGTCTGAACGGAAATCCCAGGAAGCTTGCTGCTCAAAACGCTAGCAGCCTTTCCTGTGGGAGCACAACAGATCGGTTTATCACCAAGACTATTTATCAAATGTTGAAGAAGTGTTGTTTTTCCAGTGCCAGCGAATCCAGAAATTGTAAAAAGCCAGTTCTCAGGAGTAATTGATTTTTCTTTGAGCCACATGCCAATGCTTGACATGGCCTCATCCTGCTGTTTTGTCAACTTCACAACAACTCCTCCTTCTTAATCCAACGAACACAAACAGCCAATGCTTTCACGTCGTTGATTGCTCGGTGTGCGTCCTTGAAAGAGCCACCATCAGTTGCGAGTGAATAAAGGTCTGCCAGTTTTAGCCTGTAACCTTTGATGTGGGTTGTTGCCTCGACTGTGCAGAATCGCTTGATTGGCCAAGGGAAGTAAAACTGCTTGCCACTCCTGCGGAGATTTATCTCAAGCAATTTGCAATCAAATTCGCAGTTGTGTGCAATGATAATTCTTTCGCCAAGAAAGAACTCTTGCAACTTTGGAATCCATGCACTGAATGGTTTCTTGTCAGCAAGATCAGCGTCTGTTATTCCTGTTATTTTTATAATCTCATCTGACAACTTCATGCCAGGATTTGAAAGGAATTCAATCTCGTCTGTTTGAACAAGAGTCTCATCATCAAGTTTTACAGCAGCGAATTCAATTATGTGTGGCTGTTTGTCAAGCAGCATTGCGTCTGGTCCTGGAAGACCTGTTGTTTCTGTGTCGAATATTATCATGGTTTTGTCTTTCTGTCGTTTGGATTGTATTTTGTACAGCAATGCTTGGCTCGTTTGCCACTTCCACACTTGCATGGTGCATTGCGTTTTGTCTTCGGTTCTCGTTGGCTTGGCTTGAAATTTAAAAGAGTATTTTCTTCTTCAGAATGGATCTTCATTGTGTGCTTCTTTTATTTTTCCAAGAAATCTTTCTCGATTTCCTTTGGCTATGTTTTCTGAACAAGTTAGGACTTGCAAATTTCCAGCACAATATCCTTTTGTTGGATCTATGCGGTCGATGTGTAGTGCTCCCTTTGTTGTTCCTTTATTTGTTATGTATTCAGTTTTGTTAACAAGTTGCTCAAACTCGATAAATGATATCGTAAATGGCAGACTTCTTCGCTTTGCTGATGCTCGCAGTGATCTGTAAGCATGTTTTATTGGATTGTTGGCTCTGTAAAGCCTCGATCTGCACTTGTTGCATATTTTTCTTCTGGCTTTTACAAGCTTGTCTTGGAAATAATAAACTTCTTCAACTTTGAGATTTCTGCAACAACGCACAGAGCATATTCGAAGCTTGTTTTCTTTTGAGAAAACAAGCTTGTATTTTCCAGACCCATCAAGATTTATTCCCTGCCACTCTGTTGTTGTGTTCACAGGTTAGTTCCTCTAGAATTGCAGCATAGACGCTGAGATCGTGTGCAGAATCAACATGATCAAGATTGTGGCAGAATCTTGCTAACTTTGTCACACAAGCTTGAACAACTCCAAGTCTGTTCCATGTCTCAACATCTTCAACAAACAATCCACTTGGAAATAACCCAATCATAATTTGACCATACTGTCTGTATGTGTCTCCATATTGTTTCTGTCGTTCTTTGTAGGTCTTAATATTGTCTTCGAATATTTCTGGGACTGTTTTTGTATAATTGTTATCTTTCATACATTCTGTATTTTTGTTAATTTGACAACTTCACTCCTAAACTTATATATGTCAATCAGACCATATTCATATTCTGTGACAATTTTCTTCAGCTCTTCTTCTATGCAAATTCCAGTGTTTGAAAGAACTTGTTTTGATCTGTCATCATAACAAGCAATCATGTGCTGGTCTTTCTCAGATGTTATTGGCAACTCGAGCTCGATATGCTTTTTGCACCACTCGGTGATTGCCGTTCTGCATTCGTCAATCTGATCAGGATAAACGCTGCCAACACGAGCAGTGAATATTTTGATTTTGAATTTTTTAGACAATTGCTTCAATTTCTCCACGACAAATGGAATTGGCTCTCCTATGTGGCTGGCACCACGCCAGTGATCGTAGTGAGCAAGTGTTCCATCAAGATCAAACCCAATCCATAGCTTGTCGATCACTTTACTCTCCTTTTGATTGTGTCGAATGTTTTGAGTGCATTGAATCGTTCTTCTTTTGATATCTTGCCATCAGCAAGCAATGTCTCAATGAATTCTTCGAGCTTCTTCACTTGTTTTGAGACATCAGGATACAGGAACAATTCAGCCCAAGGATGGATTTCAACAACAGCATCAGCCATGGCCTGCATAACTTGGCGATATTCGCCTTGTGTGCGACCACCACTGCGACTCTTTGCCATTTCAGATAGTGTGCGCAAGCTAAACTGAGCAATTATGTTGGTGCAGATGTTTGTCGGAAGAACTCCACGTGCATCCTCAACCTCGGCACCCATCTCAATTAGAGCTTGGTAGGCCACATTGATATTCGCCATGCATTCATCATAAATCCGTTTCCTGGCAGGATCTGACTCGATTGTTGGGCCAGTGACATAGTTGAATCGCTCCATATTCAGCATACGCATGGTTTGCTGCGCGTAGGAGCCTGTTCTGGTGCGAACAAACTGGTGGGTGAAGGCTCGGGACACATCCAGGATTTCAAATGTGTAATTCACAAATTCCCAAGAGGAGGGAATTGTTGCTGCCATGTAGATGAGTTCCTTGATCTGCTCGTATTCATCCATTGCTTGAATTTTATCACGAGTGTCTTTGCCGAGTGTTAGGCGAGTGGATTTTGTGTAGATGAGTTTTTCTACAGCATTTTCGGTATAATCGATTAAATTGACTTTCATAATTTTAGTAGGTTGTTAAGCGTCTTTCGTAGTTGCATCCATTAGTGATCATTTTTTCAATGTGCTTGATGTCATCGACAAGATTGTCGAGCAACAACGATCGCCAAGTGGCAAATCGGCCAAGTGAATAAATGTTCCACTTGTCCGTGAGGTGGAGAATGAATCTCCTGCGAAGTCCCTCATCAATTGCAGCAATCTTTCCGAATGGCTGGTGATTGATTGTTGGGTCTTCAGTTTCAATGTGGACGTGATTGCCATTGATGCCATGACCAATGATGATCTCAAGTGCTTTCTGGCAAACAGTCCCTAGTCCTAAGTGGCTTGGGTCTGCTGTGAATTCAAGAATCAAAAGGTCTTTCTGCAGCGTGGCGCGATACCAAGAATCGTCACACACGCTGTATATTGTTTGATAAACATGGCAGTGTGGGCTGATAACTTTGCACCGAACAGTCCAAATTGGTTCAAATGCGAAATCTGGGATTTCCTCCCAACCGACCATCTTCATCATAACTGGCATTGGCATCGTTGAGATGACTGGATGATCTTGTCTTGGTCTTTCGCAAGATTCGCCAAATTTAATTTGGAGATTCTTTGCCATCTGCGCAACAAAATCATTCGGCGCAATGTGACGAATCTCTGACTCAAGATTCTTGATGCTGCGCGAATGAATGTGGCCATTAGTGACTCGGTAGGAATACAAATTGGCCTGTGCTAAGCTGACTGATGAGCAAATGCGTTCTCCGTCCCAAAATGCCTTGTCAACTTTAACTTTGTCAAATGGGATCCCAGTTGCATCACTGACTGCTGTGCTACGGAAGCGCAGAACTGCTGTATGATTTTCTGGCAAAAATTGCTTCTTCTCCAGAATTGTAATCTGATGACGACGCAACATATTGCCAGCAAGAAGACCAGCCATTCCTGCTCCTATAATTGTAATTTCGTTTGTTCTTTGTTTCATTAATGTCTTTCTGTTTGTGTAGATTCTGGCTGGCCATTTCTGACCAGCCAGAACTAGGGTTACTACATGGGGGAATCTTCAGAGTCGATGGCCACTTCGGAAGTGTCATCACTCTGTTGAACCTTGACCGCACCAGCAGCTATCTGCTTGCGGAATTCACGAGCAGCCAAATAGAGCTGTTGGCCGTCTGGCATATCAACAGTGGATTTGTCTGGCGTGATGTGCCATCCGAACCAACTACCTTGCTCGTTGCGTTCTGGCTCAGTGCTCAACTTGTATGTGCGATAAAACATCGCTGGGTTAATCGTGCCAGAACCAGACGGATGTTGAATCCTCAACTGGTTGATCATTGTGTTCCAGCGTCGGCTCTTCTTGAGTTGAGTTCCAGACATGCTGAGAACATATGGAGTGTGCGAGCCAGTGGTCGGATCAACAACAAACACGAAATACTCCGCATTGATTGTGATCTGATTGCCACTTGGCAAGATAGCACGTCCACGATCGTCCTTTTTGGCCTGATCGAGAATGGCACCATCTGCACCATGATCGGCAACGATTCCGCCACCTTTCTCACGTGTTCGCCATTCAATGTGCGAGCGACGATAGGAGATTGGAATCACAAGGACACCTTGCTCTCCGCTGAAGAGTTGCTCGGACACAGGATCACAGATCATTCCTGCTTCTGCACCTTTGATGTAGCCTTGCTCAGTTTTCTTAACCTGAGGAGACAAGTCTTGGAGAATGCGGATGCGAGGGATTGCATAATCGTTGCGATCCATGTTTTCCTGTCCGACGCCAGCGTCTTCAGCGAACAAGGAGTGGAGTTGTCCTGCCACTGTTAGCGTCTGCTGAACAGGGACGATTTGATTTACTTCTTTCTGTTTGTTTTGTGCCTTAGGCATATTCTACTTTCTTTTGTTGGACTTATCGCCCAGTGGTTTTTGCAAGGTCTGATCTGAAAACTTTGTTCAGAATCCCTTCTTGCTCTTTGGTTGCTTCACTTCGGCTTTTGAGCCAGAGTAAATTTTAAAAATATCATGATCTATGTCAGCACCAGATGAGATGCGTTCTTTGATCCAAGCATTAAGTGACATTGGATTGACGCCACGAGTGACAGACGGATCGATGCCGAGATCACGAAGAGCATCAACTGCTGCTTTGGCAAGATCACTGCTGTCCTTTCCGAGCTCTGCAGAAACATGGTTCTTGATCAATGCGCTTGCACCACTTCTGGAAAGGTAAATTAGTCCCTGCTCGAATCGTTCACGCAATTCAGCACGCTTCTCTGGATCTGTTTCCTTGAGGATTGAGGATTCGCTTGGCAGAGCACCTTTGATGATTGGTTTGACGACGACTGTTTCGCCAGTGCTCAAGGTGAATGTCTTTAACCCGATTTGATCCATCAATCCTGGCAGGTCTGCCGATTGGATTCTGTCATACTCCTCGTCGAGCTTTGAGATTTGCTCGTAGAGGCTATTCTTGGCACCATCAATCTGAATCAGGCGACTGGCCAAGGCACTAACTTGCACAAGCTCGCCAGAGCTTGGCTGTTGGTTTTCCGCTGAGTCTTCAGCGAAGTCTACTATTTGTTTGCTCATTTTGTCTTTCTGTTTGTTTTAACGAGAAATGCTCGTCACATCCAGTTCAACTGGGAAATAAAATCCATTGTCATTGCTCATGCCAGTGGCAGACTGGCCACGTGACCAGTAAAGGAATTTGATCCTTGTGCGACCAGTGGCAACAAGTGCCATAATTGTTAGCCACAAGCATGCTGGGTCGCCAAAGTTTGCCCAAAGAAGAAAATCTTTGTCGCAATTAAAGTTGGCCAACTTGCTAATAATCTTTTTGCGAGCAGATGTTGGATCTGCATACGCACGATCACCAGCATCGAAAACTGTTGTTAGCTTGCCATACTTTGTTGCTGGCTCGAAATTTGGAGTCCATCCATTTTCCTTTGGCCTTGGTTGTTGGATGATGTAAACTGTCGATTGGTCTATTTCCGTCATTTGCATTTTGTCTTTCTGGTTGTTTGTGAATTTGCATGATGCTCGACTTTTTATTTTTCGGCAACAATAAATTTTTTTATTTTTTTCGGCTTGCTCTGAGCGAAGATAAAGATCCATGATATCTTTCCTGGTATCAATAAAGATAAAAAGACATGAAACAAAGATCTACAATAAGAGAAAAATTAAAAGTTCAAAACATTTCAAAAACATCCAAGGGAGTCGAGCTTGATGTTGTTTACGAAACGCTGATTGGCAAGCTTGAATTATCACAAGACAGCCTTCAAACGCTGATCTCCCGTGGTTTTTCAAAAAATGAAATAGACATTCTTCAATATAAAACTTTCCCAACACGACGCAGAGAGCTCGTTGATAAAGTCGTGGCTGAAATTGGACGCGATGCATTGATTGCTTCTGAAGTTCCTGGATTTTATATCAACCAATCTGGCGACATTGATCTTGCTGGTCGAACTGGAATAGCAATACCTTTGCGTGGTCCTGATGGGAAAATTCACGGAATAAAAATCCGTGTTGACAATCCATCAACACCAGCTTCGAAGTATCTTTTATTGAGCAGCAATCCTTCGCCAAACAAAAAGACAGGTGAAGTAAAGTATGTCAATGGGACAGCAGCAAAAGCCAAAATACACTGGCCACTGGCTCGTCCGAAAGTTATTCAAACTCTGCGCATAACAGAAGGCGAATTCAAAGCGGACATTGCCACCTCAATGACTGATACCTACACGATCAGCCTTCCTGGGATTTCGGTTTGGCGTTTGGCCATTGATGCGATTAAGCTCGTCAAGCCACAGCGTGTGCTGTTGTCGTTTGACTCTGACAAGGGAAAAGGCACAAACATCGCCTACGACAAAAATGCAGGATCTGGGGAGTATTTAGAGGACGAACCCATAGCTAAGGAAGAATACATCGTAGGAAAGGCTGTAAGCTCGCTTTATTTGTCCCTCCGCTCAGAGCTCGCCAATCTTGGAGTAAAAGAAATCTGCATCGAAGACTGGCCAGATGATGTTGGTAAGGGAATTGACGATGTTTTGTTGAATGGCGCCACTGATAAGATTCGCATCCTGTCAGGTGAAGATGCCGATGCTTTTGCTCACTCGATGCTGGCGGAAGATTTGCCAGATGGTTGGGTGTATGTTATCGGAGTGAAGCGATTTTATCATGCCCAGACGCTGCTGGAACTCGACAAGGAGCAATATTCGGATCGCTACGCACATAGCGAAAAGGGAAGCCCATCAGGAAATGCATTGCGCAATCCTGCACTCCCGAAGGTTGATCTTCCAATTTACATGCCAAACAGGGAAATCATCTACGAAGAACACAACAAGCGATTCTTCAACACTTGGCGTCCAGGAAATTTGTTGCCAATGGAAGGTTATGTTCAACCATTTCTGGATCATTGTGAGTATGTTCTGCCAGACAAATATGAGCGCGACATATTTCTGGACTGGCTGGCTTTTAATGTCCAGAACCATGGAGTCAAAATCCTGTGGGCAGTGTTGCTCAAAGGCGAACCAGGAACTGGCAAGAGTTATTTTGGTGCATTGATGCGGTGGATGCTCGGAGACAACAATGTTAGTTTCCCAACCAATGAGATGATCCATGAAATTTACACAGCATGGGTGAAGAGTTGTCAAATGATCATCATCGAGGAAATCATGGCTCGTGGTCGCATGGAGCTTATGAACAAGCTCAAGCCTATGATCACTCAACCGACGACAATTGTGCGTGAGATGCACAAGCCAGCCTATGAGCAACCGAATGTGTTTAATATTCTAATGTTCAGCAATCACGATGATGCTCTGCTTATTGATAAGGAAGACCGACGCTATTGTGTGCTCTTTTCGCCAGCGAAGCCCAAGGAGCACACTTATTATGCAGACCTATGGGATTGGACCAAAACGAGTCTTCCTGCGATCCTGCATTGGTTTAAACAAAGGGATCTGAGCAACTTTAAGAATCTTGCACACGCACCGATGACCAAGGGCAAAACAGAGATCATCAGCGAGGGCATGACGGATGTTCAAGCGTGGGTGATTGAAGGCATTGCTGAAGGATCTTGGCCATTCGTTGGTGATCTTGTCGGCATCAACCATCTTGTTGATTGTGCTCCTAAGAATCTACGCTTTGTCAGTCGTCAGAATATTGCCAAGGCACTCAAGACAAATGGTGCTGTAAAAATCGATTCGCCAATCCTGCTGAGTTCTGGCTCTCAGGTTAGATTGTGGTCAATTCGTCGCCATGAAATGTGGGCATCAGCGGAGCGTGAAACATTGGCTGCAGAATACGAAAGATGGTCATCAGCAAACGAACCAGGAGGCAATCCACTGCTTGAAGCAAAACCAATGTGAAAAATAGTTGTTGCCTAAATTCGATAAATCAGAAATAATGCTCCCATCGTCGGAATGGTTCCGATGGTAAAACAAATACAAAAAGATAAAAATATGAAAGCATTCAACTACATCGCAAAAAATAAAATCACAGGTCTTTATTTTGATGGCGATTCATTCAAAGCAGACCGAGCAAATGCCAAAAGCATAACTGCTCACAAGGCATTTTTCAAATTGGTCTGGAATTACAATGACAATCTGGAACTCATAGATCTGGAAGATTAATCAGAAAGATAAAAATTATGAAATCAATCGAATCAATCGAATCTATTAGCAACCACGACTTCAGCGGCAATCCAGGCATGGTGGTCACCAAGAAGGCTAAATATGTGTTCAACCAATACGAAGCCAAGCCATGGGTTCGCTTTTCTGCAACTGGACCTGTCAGACACAATCCTGTGCGTGGCACACTTAAAATTGATCTGCGACTCAAGCGTGTTATTTTCAAGAGCGAAGAGGCTCCAAATCCATTTGTTGCATTTTTGAAACAAAACTAATCAGAAAGATAAAAATATGAATCGTTACGCTGCAATCCTCCAAATCTGCGACGCTGTCGTAGAATCAATCAAAGCTGCTGGACCCATGGGTGCTCCTTCGGGAGTCATCTATGCATCCCTAATGGCATTCGGATGCAACTTGGAGCAGTATCAGTCGCTGCTCAGCATTCTCACCAAGGCTGGCAAAATCCGTCAACAAGGAGACTTGCTTTTCGCAATCTGAAAAATGTTCTCCCCAGAACCAAACCACAACTAGAAAGATAAAAATGAATATAACAGCTCCAACAATCCACCTCAATGGCTCCTCAGCAAAAACACTCTTTGCTGAATATCAAGAAGCATACGATGCAGTGCGTGATGCAATCATAAAATTCAGTGCAATTGAATTCCACAGTCGTGACTACTATGTGCAAGACTCTGGCACTTGGACGAAAGCACTTGAACATCGCATTGAACAACGCGAAGCAATGGGCAAGGTCGAAGAATATTTGTTCGAGCACTTGATCGCAATTCAAAATCAAGAGAAATGAAAATCAAAACAGCGCAAGAAAAACTAGACAACTTGGAAACACTATCGTTGTGTGCCAAGGAGCAAGGACTATCAATCGGAATCATCATCGATGAGGATGGTTATTACATAATCGGGAAACGCATGTTTCCTAACTACCGCAGTGCACTCAAATACATCGTCGAGGAGGCAGCGAAATGAAACACATATTGCTGTTGCTTCCTTTGCTGTTCATTGGTTGCTCGAGCGTGAGCAAGGAAACATACACCGAAAAGCGAATCCTAACTTATCCGAAGAAGTGCAATCCACACATCAAGGAAATGTATCTTGGTGGCGCCAATAGCATACGCACCAGTGCTGCTGTTGAAAATCCACCAATGCAAAATGTCGTGAACAATGACATTGATTTTACAAGCCCAGTGTTGCCACAGTCAGTTGAAGACATTGAGCAGGAAAATCGAGAGTTGATCGCACGTGCACAAAACAAGATGCTGAGGGATAGCTTTCAATGAACAAAAAAATTCCTTGTCAAAATTGTAACAAAACATCCGCAGTGGCCAAGAAGCGCATGCGTGAAATTGAACGCAAGGAACTCGCAATTCTCAAAGCCAGAATAAAGAAAAAGAACTATTGAAATACGATTGTCAAACTTGTGGTGCGTGTTGCTCGTTCAAGTGGTCATGGCCACTTTTGCGGAAAGACAGGCGCGATGCTGACAACATCCCAGAGCACATGAAACATGCCAGCCTTCCACTAATGCGGACAGTGGAAGGAAGGTGTGTGGCATTGCGTGGAGATGTGGGTAAAAATTGTTCATGCACTGTTTACCTAGTCAGGCCACAGGCTTGCCGATCGTTCACACCAGGATCCGAACTATGCCTAGAAGCAAGATCAAAGTTCCAGCTGCAATAATTTGCAGGCATAGTGAGGCATTCGAGCAATATGTGCTATCAAGATCAACACTCGAAGAGCCAATCCTGATAGCAAAACGACTAATGGCAGAAGGAATTTCTGTCAAATACGAAGACTTGAGAAAAACAACAGTAAGAGTTGAAGCAATAAGAAGAAGAAAGATGACAGGAAAGAAATCAAAATATGGAAATTAAATATTATTCAGGACAAAATCAAGGTGATGGTGAGTGGGGAGTGGTTGGGACATTCTTCGGATTCCCGATTCGGGAAGAAGATGTGAGTGATGATGATTGCTACCAGACATCGTGGTCGGTCAAAATACTTGGTGAGTGGGTTGAGGTGAACACATTCAACACAGGGAAGGTGTTTTACTCAAAAGAGGCAACTGAGAGGATCATCAGACATCTTTCAAAATCACTACAAAATGAACGATCATCAAAGATTGAATTGTTAAATCTTATAAAACAACGATGGGGACATGACGATGACAAGACACGAAGCACAGATGGAAATTGACAAACTGTATGCCGAGGGAAAGATCAATCGCGACGAGTGGAGCAAAAGGTTTGATGAACTTTCCAGTGGACAATGGAATTCAAAAGGACCAGTAAAAATAAAACAGAAAGACAAAAATGATAAGTAAATATACAATGACAGGTGAGTTGCCAGTTCACAAATATGTTTTTGTGGATCGCCAATTCATAGAAGAAAAAGTGGACACCAGCAAGTCACGCTACATGCCAGCAGTTTGGTATGGGCTTGTGAGCATTCCTGGCAGGATGTGGGGATGCACAGTGATGCTGGAGTGTGGTGCTGTTTACCGAAATCTGCCACCTCATGCACTGGCCTTCAATCAAGACCCAGAAGCTGAGGAGTGGAACATGGGTCTTGCACAATTTTGGGATTGCTACTGCACAGACTTCACAACACTTGAATACAAGTTCTTGAAAGGACAGATGTGTGATGTGATGATTGATGGAGAAAGATTAAAAGGATGGTATCTTTTTAGTGCATCGCATATTGGCGACGGATGGACAGAAGAGCCAAGTCAGAACAAGGAGTTTATGTTCATTGAGCTGGCTTGTGGAAGGTTGACCATTCAACCAACAAACAGAGTTGTGTTCTTTGACAAATCATTTTGTGAAAAGGATGCCAAGGTGCCAGAGCTCATTTTGCAACAATCAACATACAGCTGCGAGGGATTTGAATAATATGAAATACGAATCAGGAATGGATGTCGGATCAGCCACATGTCTTCCGCCAGAAGCTTACATTCGCATATGGCAGAATTCAATCAAGGACAGTCAGCCAAAATTCAGAAGTTCATTTTACCCAAAAGCCAAAAAGCATGAAGTGCAGCCAGTGCAACCTAAAAACAAAAGTCGTAGATAGCGGACAATTGATCAGTAAGATTGGACAGCCATACACATGGCGTAGGTTGAGGTGCTCTGAACAACACATCAGCTACAGCCATGAGGTGCTTGAGTCAATTTCTCCAATTGAAGAAAAAATCAGATACAAGGAGCAGAAGATTGTTGTTGCAAGAAAGAAGAAGAAAGCCAAGCCAGTGCATGCTTTAATGGTTCAGAGACATGGAATAAATGTTACAATTGACAGTCCAGACTGGTTGAAACGCATAGCTTTGCAGCTTGAGTGAAAAATAGTTGTTGCCGAACTGATCAAAATCAGAGAGATTAGTTTCGCAGTCGGAATGGTTCCGACAGCAAACCAAAAATACAGAAAGATAAAAATCATGAAAGACAAAGCCACTCACCTCGGAACCTGCCAACTCTGCGGATCGTTTCAAAAGCTCCCAGGAGGAGTTCTTGCCGATCATGGCTACAACATCAACTGGGGATCGTTTGTTGGAGTTTGCAGCGGATCACGTCGTGCTCCATTCGAGCAAGACAAAAGCTACGCTGAAGCACAAGT
>Ga0208975_1000184_pt1 | contig 33734 bp, 22 predicted proteins | sample GreLakmeER78MSRF_FD_187700 | JGI IMG/M metagenome (GOLD analysis project Ga0208975, IMG submission 187700) | Freshwater lentic microbial communities from great Laurentian Lakes, MI, USA - Great Lakes metaG ER78MSRF (SPAdes) | ecosystem: Environmental > Aquatic > Freshwater > Lake | place: Great...
CCAGAAAATGATTTGAATTTCGGATTAATATTATAAATAAATAAAAAATAAAAAAACAAAAAAATGATACAAGGAATTAGAATAACAAGCACAAATTTATCAGGACTAACGGCAAACGTTACTTTTTTACCAACAACTGGTGGAACCATTGATTTAGGGTCTGAAGTAATACCATTTAACAATATTTCGGATTATCCCTACGGAACATACGAATTAGAGGTACCATCATATGATAGAACGTATGAAATAATTGTGCCAGCACCATTAACAGGTCAGAGCGCATATACTCAAACAGTAAGAACTGTTACCGTTGACGGAGGATACCAACCATTCTCAGGAGCGGTATTATCTGAAGTATGGGGAACATACACAACACAATATATTACAGATGAAGGAATACCATCAACTGATATTGTTTTAGCTGAAGGTATTTGTTCTGATGATGTGGACGCGGCATATTTACCTGGAAATATCGGTGGATGGCCCACTAGTATTAACTCATTTTTAGGACCATTTCAATCAGGAGGATTAGCGGGATATCCATTTGTTGGTAGTGTTGGGTTTGGAGCCTTTTCAAGTCACGTAGCAACAACTCTTGATGGAACCTTGTTTGTAACGAGTATGCCACACATTGGTGTTACTGAAGATGGTCGTTCAGGTAGAATGTTACGTAGAGGTAAAGCCGATAGTATTACAGATAATACTTGTGGTGCCGTTGCGGGAGCAATTGACCAAGTTGTAAATCAACTAAGTGCCGCACCAAATCAAAATAACGCACCTTTTAATAATGAAAATTATTCTTTTTGGAAATTAACGGATATTCTATGGCCATTTAAATCTACTTTAAGTGGATTCACAGGAACTACTGAAGAGGTTTATAATAAACAAATGATATTTGCTACAGAAACTATTAGAGATTCTGCTTATGATTATATTATTGCAAATTTACCAGCAGCAACCGAAGCAAACACTGAGAATGACGTATATTTTTTAAGTGGTATTTTTATTAATAGTGATGTTAGTTCGGGTACAACACAATTTGAATCATATGTTGTTGTTGATAAAGTTATGAAATATGTGTTTGATGACCAGTGGTATGATATAACGGTTGATTATATGGCTGGATTACCTATTGACTAAATAAATTAAAAAATAAAAAAATGGCAACAAAATATATAGTAGATAACTTATCGGGACAAACCATAAATGGTGACCTAACAATCAATGGTAATCTAACCACTACTAGTCTAAATAATAGTGGAACATATAGAGCATTATTAACTCAAACAGGTTCTCTTAACGGAGATAGTATTTATTTTAATAATAGGTTAATAATTGGAGAAACATACGAAATTACAGATTATCAAGATTACGATGATTTTAGTAATGTTGCGGATGTCCAAAGTGGAGCAGGAACTCTTCTAGATTTTGATTATGATTGGTCCCCAGTAGTTGGAATTACTGGAAATTTTAATGGTCTTACAGGAACAACAAGTGGTTCGGGTAGTGGAGCATCTTTTGATGGTTATTGGTGTGGGACAACAACTCCCATCATTATTAACATTACTATTGATACTGGTGGAGTTAATTATGTTGTAGGAGATACAATAACAATATTAGGAACTGAACTTAGTGGTAGTACTCCAACAAATGATTTAACAATCACAGTTACTGAGGTTGACACTAGCATTAACGTAACAGGTTGTATCTTCGTTGCAACAGGAGACACTCCAATAGTTTGGGGTAACTCTGTATTAACATCTGTTGGTGATTTAATTGTTGATGTTTTAGAAAATACTCTTGGTGATGAGTTAGTATGGCTTTATGACACAGGATTTCAAGAAGGTTTGTATCTAGTATCTTTTAGTGAGTATATTAACAACAATAATGTATGTTATATTTTTCCAAGAAATAAAACTCAAATAACTACCCCATCATTTATCGCTCCTTTTAATTATGATTTTTTTACCCCACCACAATTTAACTTAATTGTATCATCACAGATTGGTTACTTTTTGGGGTCAACAGATGATGTTATATTTTTATCCGTATATGACCTTGACATAAGCGATTTAGTAGGTAATACCTTATACTACACACCTATTGAAATTAAACTTAATTCTAGTATTACTCAGGAAGATACACCATTAACTTCAATTAATTGGTCAACGTATAGTGGAGATTCCGATTTTGACAATTACGATATTGTATTCCCACCAATCTTGAATGTTACTAGACTTACGATAGGTAAATGTGGTTTTGCAAACGCACACGTTCACGATGATTTTGAATCCTCAGACCTAACAATAGATTTATATGACGACTCAATTGATAGTTGGGTTACAGTTTGGTCATATACATTAAATAATCCAAATTATGATTTTGATGATAGTCCCGATTTATACTTCCCCGGTAATATTGATGTGACATTTACAAACATTACCTCAGTAAGTGGTATTAGAGTAACATCAGACCCTGCACAAGAACAAACCTATCACGACTTTGAAGGGTTAACATTCAATTTTTTTAATTGATTAAATATAATATTATATAAAAAAATAACAATATGATAAAGTTAATACAAAGAACAACAGATAACAAATACCTTAAATCGGTTGAAACTGAAACTTGGGTTGATAATGTTAAAGACGCATTTGAAATGACTCATAGAGAATGTGAGGCGGCTAAAACCGCATTAAATGGTGTTTTTCTTCCTGAACAATTAAAAGTAATTGTTGATATGAGAAAATACAAATCAATCACTAAAGAAGAAAAACAAGAATTATTAGATTTACTAAAAAAATAAATAAATAATTTTTATTATGTTATGAACTATTTATTTAATAAAAAACTATGCCTTGTAAGAAATATAAAATTACATCAACTGCACCTTTTAAAATAATACAGTTTACTCCATGTTGTGGTAATCCTATTTCACCATTGTCAATTCTTAATCCTCCTGGAATAACATACATTTGTTCATCTACAGTACCAGTACTTCCTACTGGTGTATCTTATACTTTAATGGGAGAATGTTGTATTCCAACACCTACCCCTACAAGAACAAAAACCCCAACACCAACACCTACACGATTCTCGTGTAATTGTGTTCAATATCTCGTAACTAATAACACACCAAATAACGATAAACTTAAGTGGATAAATTGTAACGGAGTAAAACAATCATTTACCCTACCAGGATATACCTCAAAACCAACATTCTGTGCATGTAATGGTTCATTAACATACCAATATTCTACTGTTACTATTTTACAAGGAGGATGTGGACAAACACCAACACCTACGCCAACAAAAACAAAAACACCAACACCTACACCGACAAAAATAATTTGTAAAAATTATCAAATTATAGTAACGTCAGGTTTTAAAATAATACAGTTTACCCCATGTTGTGGTTCTCCTAGTTCACCAATGAGTGTTGGTCCAGGATACACATACGTTTGTTCAACTACAGTACCAGTAGTCCCTACTGGAGTATTTGTTGGAGCATTTGGAGATTGTCCAACTTGCCCAACACCTACACCTACGCCAACAAAAACAAAAACGCCAACTCCTACACCAACAAAAACAAAAACACCAACTCCTACACCAACAAAAACTTTAACTCGGACTCCAACAAAAACACCAACTCCTACACAATTACAATGTGCTTGTTTTACTGCAAATAATCCATATAACTTTTCCATTAGTATAAGATATACCAATTGTTATAATATTCCTGACCAAGGAATTATGGTTCCGGCATTTGGAACTGCTCAATTTTGTGCATTATTAATCTCAAGCGATCCTTATGGTATAGCGTCGCCAACAGGTCTTTGTTCTAATAATGTAGATTGTAATGCTCCAACACCAACACCTACAATAACACCAACAAAAACTTTAACTCCAACTCCTACACCAACAAAAACACCAACACCAACAAAAACACCAACACCTACACCAACATTAACACTTACACCAACATTAACATTAACTCCCACACCTACATGGCCACCTATAATACCAGAATGTTCTGTATTCGTTAATGCCTTCAATGACGTAACCGCCTATTTTCCACCATTCAATACTAACGTATTTTTATTTACTTCTGGTGCAGAATATGCACTTGATATTGCACATACATCAACTAAACTATGGCAGGTTAGTTTAAGTTCGGTAATTTATGAATATGACATAACATTAATTCCTTGGTCAGTAACGTTCAACAGAACTATCGCCTACCCTCCAGGTGTAAGTTTATCGTCTGGTTTAGGAGCCATTAACAACACTCAGTTAATCACAACAGACCAAACTGGTGGTTATCCTCATAGAATAGTTGTTTTAGATATTACCAATTCTCCCGCAGTTTCAACTGTAATTGGAACACTAGAGGCTAATAGGTCTGTTTCGGGTGATCTTTTAATATCAACAACAAATAAAATATTAGTTACTAATGTTAATAATCTTACAGGTAATGTATATTTAACCCAATATAGTTATCCTGATGGTGCTTTTGAAGTTGAGGTCAAGATTGCGCCTCCAGTGTCAAACCCGTATGGTTTATTTAGTGATAATGGTAATATATATATTTGTGCAGGTCATGGTCCAATATATAATGTTAATGTTAACTACCCATACACACTAACATTAGTTAATGACTCAGGATTAGCCATTGGGGGAGCATCCCAAGTACCAAGTTGTAATAATGCTAACTTAATTGTACAACCATTAACACCAACTCCTACCGTAACGCCAGGATTAACACCAACACCTACAACAACTTGTTTAGGTATAACTAATAACACTATTTATATAAAATATAATACTATACCATGATAACTGACGAAATAAAAAAAATTATTGAAGAACTTTTTAACGCCACACCTAGTGATGTCGGTGTTGGTTATGGTACAAAAATAAAAAATGGTGAAATGACTAATGAAGAGTCAATCATATTTTTTGTACCAGAAAAATTACCATCTAATTTAATACCTGAAAATGAATTAATACCTGATGTTGAATTTGTCCTATCCGATAGAGTTCTAAAAACTGACGTTATTGAGGTGGGAATAATTAAACCTTTTTCCCCACCTTGTGATCCTAGTTGTTACGATTGGGCAAGTACACCACCAACAAATCGTCTACAACATAGACCAATTAAAGGTGGTATATCCCTCACATCTCAAACTAAACTTGGTCACGTAGGTACTTTAGGATTTATTGCGGTTGATACCGCAACTCAAGCTTTGGTTGGTGTAACAAATAATCACGTTGTAATTAGGGATGCGTCATATACAAGTCAAAGAAACCCATCAGGTCTTATAGAAAATGAATATGATATTATTTCAGGTGGGTCAGTAGAACCTGATTCTGCATTTCAAAATGGGGAATCATCTTCACCTGCTCCTGCAGCTATGATTGGTCAAGTTGTTAGGTATGTTCCGATATCCGTATCGGGGGGGATTAACAAAGTTGATGGAGCACTAATTTCAGTTAAATCTAGTCCAGTTATTGATATTACACAATCTTTCAAACAATTTGGGTTAACTTATAATTCTCCTTACGTTTTTGCCACAACGGAAGAAATTGATAATTTATTAACAACAAATCCAATGTTGTTTAGTAGTGGTAGATCAACAGGAGTTAAACAAGGATTACCTTGTCCACTAAGAACTTTTTCGTTGGGAGCTAGTATGCCTGTTAGTGGATATAATATACAGGGAACATTAACCACAATTCCATTCACGGACATAATTGGATTTGTAAGACCCGTAAACGACCCTAGTTTATCCACAATTTGTGTCTATCCAATATATCCTGGTGATTCTGGATCTGCCTTGGTTGCAGATTTTAATGGTACATCAAAAATTGTTGGATTAGTTTTTGCTGGTTCTGATTATTATGGGCTTGCTTGTAGAATTGACCACGTAGCAAGTGAACTTGGTATTCAATCTTGGGATGGAACAAATAAACCATACGTTGATCCAACCACAATAACCTATATTACAGTACCAGGTTTTAATAGTGTTAAAACACAAGTTTCGGGGGGGGACACATATTGGCAAGTAGGTGCTTATAATTTAACAATACCTTGTTAAAAACAATTTTTACTATATTATGAACTATTTATATTATAAATAATAATTATGAGTTGTTTATCTATTCAAGTTAGTACTGTTCCTCAATTCGGACCTGCGTCTGGCTCATTTACATATACGGATTGTTCTGGAACTGTTTTTAATAATGTTGTTGTTCCACCTTATTCCACAGTTTATTATTGTGGTAGTAATGTTACAAATCCAAGTTATAATGTTGTTTTTAATTATGGCGCTCCTTGTTGTAAGAGTTATAAAATAACATCTACTGCACCTTTTAAAATAATAGAGTTTACTCCATGTTGTACGGACGATACTTCACCTATGACTATTCTTAATCCTCCGGGAATAACGTATATTTGTTCATCCACAATACCAGTACTTCCTACTGGTGTATCTTATACTTTAATGGGAGATTGTCCAACTTGTTCAACTCCAACACCTACACCAACAAAAACAAAAACGCCAACACCTACTCCTACAAAAACACAAACATTAACACCTACTCCTACAAAAACACAAACATTAACACCTACAAAAACACCAACTCCAACACCTACGCCAACAAAAACAAAAACTCCTACACCTACACCAACAAAAACAAAAACACCAACTCCAACGGTAACACCAACACTTACATCAACAATAGGATTAACACAAACTCCTACACCAACAAATTGTAATAATTGTTATACGTTATCAATTAACATACATCCAAGTGATATTTTAGCCGCATCAGGAAATACCGGAATTTATTCAGGATATAATGGGGTTGTTAGGGTTCTTGAATTATATGATTGTAATCATAACATTGTTTATCCTCTTACATATAGTGGATCTGGTCAATATCAATTCTGTGGAGAGTATCCACAGAATCCTGTATTTGCTGTTTATCAAAATAATATACCTTATAATAATGAACAGAGTAATTTAACTAATTTGTTAACCTGTTGTTTTCCACCCACACCTACACCTACACCTACAAAAACACCTACACCTACACCTACAAAAACACAAACATTAACACCTACAAAAACAACACCAACACCTACGCCAACAAAAACAAAAACGCCAACTCCTACGCCAACAAAAACAAAAACTCCAACTCCTACACCGACAAAAACAAAAACACCAACACCTACACCAACAAAAACAAAAACACCAACTCCTACACCGACAAAAATAATTTGTAAAAATTATCAGATTATAGTAACGTCAGGTTTTAAAATAATACAGTTTACTCCATGTTGTGGTTCTCCTAGTTCACCAATGAGTATTGGTCCGGGATACACATACGTTTGTTCAACTACAGTACCAGTAGTCCCTACTGGAGTATTTGTTGGAGCATTTGGAGATTGTCCAACTTGCCCAACACCAACACCTACGCCAACAAAAACAAAAACGCCAACTCCTACACCAACAAAAACAAAAACACCAACTCCTACACCAACAAAAACTTTAACTCGGACTCCAACAAAAACACCAACTCGGACTCCAACACCAACACCAACATTAACTAAAACATTAACTAGAACTCCGACTCCTACTCAAACAGATTATACTCAATGTACTTGTTTTACTGCAAATAATACATATGGATTTTCTATTAGTTTAAAATATACTGATTGTTATGATAATCCTGATCAAGGAATTATGGTTCCGGCATTCGGAACTGCCCAATTTTGCGCACTATCAATCTCAGACGATTCTTATGGTATAACGTCGCCAACAGGTCTTTGTTCTAATAATGTAGATTGTAATCCTCCAACACCGACACCAACAAAAACTCCGACCCTAACTCCTACAAAAACAAAAACTCCAACTCCTACACCGACACCAACAAAAACATTAACACCTACACCTACACCAACAAAAACAAAAACTCCAACACCTACACCAACATTAACACCAACATTAACATTAACACCAACATTAACACCAACTTCAACATTAACACCAACTCCAACTTCAGCATGTGTACCATTTTCTGGAACAGATTTTACCACAACATGGGTAACTACTAGTCCAAATGAAAGTATTAGTTTACCTTATCTACCTACATCTAGTCCTTACAATGGTGTTTACTCAGGTACAATAGATTGGGGTGACGGTAACACAAGTGTTAATAGTTATGCAAATAGAACTCATACCTATGCAACTGCGGGAACTCATACTGTAACTATATGTGGAACTGTTAATGGTTGGAATTTTGGTTTCTATAATGGGAATTCACAGATTAGAACAGTAGAAAGATGGGGTCAGTTACAACCCGGCGGTTATATGGAATTATATCTTATGTTTCAGTATTGCACAAATTTAAATTTAAGTTCAGTTCAAGGTACTTTAGACGTAACAGGACTTAGTGATATGAGGGGTATGTTTATAAATTGTACTTCTCTTACTTCTGTTAATAATATTAATTCTTGGCTCACAGGATCAGTCACAAATATGGCTGGTCTGTTTATCAATTGTCCATTATTTAATCAAGCATTGAGTTTTGACACATCATTAGTTACTGATATGAGTTCAATGTTCCATCAATGTACTAATTTTAATTCAACTATTTCTTTCATCACATCGGCAGTTACTGATATGGAAATGATGTTCTGGGCAGCAACAAATTTTAATCAACCACTTGTTCAAGGTCAAAATGGATGGGATACTTCATCAGTTACTAAAATGTGTGCTATGTTTGCGGCAGCTAACGCATTCAATCAAAACATAGGAAGTTGGGATGTATCAAATGTTACATCAAACTTTGATTGTGGTTGGCCAAATCCAGATTTTATGGGACCTCTATTTCCTTCAAATTTCTCTACCACTAACTTAGATGCAATATACGCTAATTGGAGTCAACTGGTTGTTAATACAGGACTTGAAATATCTTTTGGTTCGGCTAAATATACAACATTAGGAGGACAAGCAGGGAAAGATATTTTAACAAATACATACGGTTGGATTATATCTGACGGAGGAGTTTAACATTTAATAATCGTTGTGGAGCGTAATTTTTATTATATTATAAACTATTTATTTAATAAAAAACTATGCCTTGTAAGAGTTATAAAATCACATCAACTGCACCTTTTAAAATAATACAGTTTACTCCATGTTGTGGTAATCCTATTTCACCACTGGTAATTCTTAATCCTCCTGGAATAACATATATTTGTTCATCTACAGTACCAGTACTTCCTACTGGTGTATCTTATACTTTAATGGGAGATTGTTGTATTCCAACACCTACACCAACCCCTACAAAAACAAAAACGCCAACTCCTACACCTACAAAAACAAAAACACCAACACCTACGCCAACAAAAACAAAAACTCCGATACCAATATTACAATGTCTTTCAAGTGTTGTACCTCCAACAACAATTAATGGGATAACAATAACCGATTCATTTACCGGTAGTGTTCAGGGATATCCAAATGCATTTACTAGTTGTGGTAGTATTGGGGGAGTAACAACTCCACCTAACTCAAAAGTGTTAGGTCAAGGTGGACCATTTTCTTATACTATGAATTTTAGTTCTCCCGTTAATAATATTATAATATTTATAGCTGGAAGTGATCAAAATGAAAATTTTATTTTTACAACTAATAGTGGAAGTGGTATACCTACAATCTCAACCACATTAAGTTGTTTTATGACAATAACTGGTAATCAAATTATTTGCGGAATTGCAACCGGTTATGGAGGGGGAGGTAAATTCCTTATACAAAATTCAGTAAGTTTTACATCTCTTACAATTAACGGTAATGGTTATCAGAATGGTTCTGTAATGTCATTATGTAGCAACTCAATTCAAACGATAACACCAACACCTACGCCAACAAAAACAAAAACACCTACTCCAACAAAAACAAAAACACCAACTCCAACACCTACGCCAACAAAAACAAAAACACCAACTCCAACAAAAACAAAAACACCAACTCCAACACCAACGGTAACTAAAACTCCAACATTGACACCTACTAAAACAACAACACCAACGGTAACACCAACTCTAACTAAAACACCAACACCAACCTTAACAAAAACCCCAACCCCAACTCCGAGTTGTTTTTACTATAGTATTAATAATACTAATATGACAAAAGAAGTTTCTATAACATTTACACCATGTTGTATTACCGAGATTTCACCTCTGATTATCAGTCCAGGTGGAGTATCAACTGTTTGTTCATCTACGGTGCCTTCACTCCCTGTTGGTGTGACATCAACTTTATTGGGTCCTTGTCCAACTTGTTAAAAATAATTTGACATACGATTCTTTTTTTCATATATTTATTTGAAGAAGGTAAATTTCGTTACACACGAAAGCCAATGAACCAACTCAAAAAATATTATGATATCACAAGAAGAAATAAAAAGTTTCCTAGAAGGGAACGATCCTGAGGAACATATTGTTTCCGTAGAGTTTGATTACGTATCAGACCACATTTTCAAAATTAAAGAAGTACCTGGCAAAGGTAAAATTATACAACAAGATTCGTTAATAGCGTTTGCTTGGGTTGGTGATCTACGTGGTCTTAACTTTTACGAAGGATCAAAAGCATTGCAAAAACAAGCGATGGGTAAATATGGTATCCTCATAGAAAAACTCCGAACAGATGGTAATGAACGATTAGAAGAAGGATTAACCTTTATGGTTAAATCCATTAAAGGATATCGTTCTTTAACCCAATTCTTCCGTGATGGTGGAATTGACCCTTGGGGTGAAAAGGCAAAAGATAAAATCCTAATGGTTTCTCCTGTGGAACAATACCTCATCTCAAAAGAGAAACGATTGTTCAAAGGGTTTGATGAATACAATGATATTACAAGATTTGTATTTGACCTTGAGACGACTTCTCTTGAACCAAAGGATGGTCGTATCTTTATGATTGGAATGAAAACAAATAAAGGATTCCAAAAAGTTATTGAATGTTCAAACGAAGATGAGGAACGAGCAGGACTCGTGGAGTTCTTTAAAACAATAGACCAACTTAAACCATCAATTATTGCAGGTTATAACTCAGCAAACTTTGATTGGTTTTGGATATTTGAAAGATGTAAGGCACTTCATTTAGATATTAAGAAGATTGCAATATCAATGAATGGTAGAAAGACAATATCACAAAGAGAGTCAATGTTAAAGTTGGCAAATGAGGTTGAAAGGTTTAATCAAGTTCAAATGTGGGGATATAATGTAATTGATATTATTCACTCAGTTCGTAGATCACAAGCAATCAACTCAAATATCAAAGAGGCAGGGTTGAAATATATTACCAAGTTTATTGATGCCGAAGCAAAAGATCGTATCTATATTGACCACACAAGTATTGGTCCAATGTATGCAGAAAAAGATGAGTATTGGTTAAATACCGAAAATGGTAAATACAAAAAAGTAGGGATTGATTCAAAGGTAGATGATATATGTGTAAGACGAGGAGACGTATACCTTAAAACAACAGGGGACGACATAGTTGAGCGTTATCTTGACGATGACCTTGAGGAAACGTTGATTGTGGATGACGAGTTCAACCAAGCAACGTTTCTATTAGCATCATTGGTTCCAACAACATATGAAAGAGCATCCACAATGGGAACGGCAACATTATGGAAAATGGTAATGCTTGCTTGGTCATATAAATATGGGTTAGCCATTCCACAGAAAAAAGAACGAAGAAGTTTTGTTGGTGGTTTATCACGTTTACTTAAAGTAGGTTATTCTAAGGACGTATTAAAACTTGACTACTCGTCACTATACCCATCCATTCAGTTAGTTCACGACGTGTTCCCTGAGTGTGATATAACGGGAGCAATGAAGGGGTTATTAACCTACTTCCGTAACTCTCGTATTATGTATAAGAACTTGGCGGCAGAATATAAGACTATTGATAAGAAGAAATCAACCTCTTTTGACCGTAAACAATTACCGATTAAGATCTTTATCAATGCATTCTTCGGATCGTTATCGGCACCACAGGTATTTCCGTGGGGAGATATTGACATGGGAGAACAGATTACTTGTACAGGTAGACAATACCTACGACAAATGTTAAAGTTCTTTAGTAAACGAGGATATAGTCCTCTTGTGTGTGACACCGATGGTATGAACTTCTCATTACCTGATGGTGGTGTTGATGATAGAGTTTATATAGGTAAAGGAAAAAATTGGTTGGTTAAAGAGGGTAAAGAATATCGTGGTTATGATGCTGATGTTGCAGAGTTTAATGATATCTTTATGAAAGGTGAAATGGGACTTGATTGCGATGGTACTTGGGATTCTTGTATTAACTTGGCTCGTAAGAACTACGCAACAATGGAACAAAATGGTAAAGTTAAACTAACAGGTAATAGTATTAAGTCCAAGAAGATGCCAAAATACATTGAGAAGTTTTTGGATAAGGGAGTTAAACAATTACTTAGAGGTGAAGGTAAAGAATTTATTGAATGGTATTATGAGTATATCCAAAAGATATTTGACCAAAGAGTTCCATTGGCTGAAATCGCATCCAAATCAAGAGTTAAATTAAGTGTTGAGGATTACATCAAACGTAGTAAACAAACTACTAAAGCGGGTAATCTTAATTCACGAATGGCTCATATGGAACTTCTTATTAGAGATGGGATACAATCAAATCTTGGAGATACAATCCTTTATGTTAACAACGGAACAAAGGCATCTCATGGTGATGTTCAGAAAGTTAATGAAAAAATGACTAAGAAGGAAAAAGATGAATACTTTGAGAAACACGGTAAAATGCCAGTACTTGGTTCACACGTAGAATTAAATTGTTATCGTATTGAACCATCGGATTTAGAGAATAACCCCGAAATGTTAGGGGAATATAATATCCAAAGAGCAATTGCAACTTTTAACAAACGAGTTGAACCTTTGATGATTGTATTTGATGATGAGGTTAGAGATACTTTATTAGTTAAGGATCCTGAAGATAGAAGTTTCTATACATCAGACCAATGTAAATTGATTAATGGTAAACCATTTAGTCCTGGTGACCAAGATGATGTTTACGAAAATTTAATTAAAATGGAACAAGGTGAAGTAGAGTTTTGGGAATCTGTCGGTATTGATCCAAACTATATGTATGGATTGGCCGAAGAAGGTTGGGAAGAGTTCGTGTGATGAGGTGTTTATGACATCTTCAACCCGTCTGAAGATAGGATATACCAGTTACCCTGAACAAATTGAAATTGGACACAAGCCCCTTTTTCTAATAATAGTTCATCCCACTCCTCATCAATTTTTCCTGTGTTAGGTTTAACTAAAACACTAACCAATGATTTTATAATAACACGATTGGTGGTTTCAGAGTTTAATAAAATTTCTGATCCATTGATTGTTTTAACAATAATTAAATCCTCACCATTGGTAGTGTAATTTTTTTCAAACAAAATTAAATTATCATATTCAGTTCTGTCTTCTATTACGATATTTTGTTTCATTACTGTTTTTCTTATTGGTATTTCTTTAATTATTGGCATATTAAATAACGTAAATTTGTCTTGGAAACGATCTAAATTTCATTGCCTTATTTAAGTTTTCAGCAATTAACGCTTCACGTTCCATTACCTTTTCAGGTTTTAATCTTGTTAGACGACCTTCAGCACCAATTAATTCATCAATTAATTTTGTTTTTTCATCTTTTGCCTCAGTTGCTAATGCGGCATAATCCATAGTTAAATCACCATCAGGGGATTTAAGGTTACCACTGAATTTACCTCTTACTCTTGCCAATGTTTCTTTACAATATGCAATAAACCATCTTCTAACCCAAACTTGAGCCGGATTATTAAGATCTAACCAACTAATTTTATCGTAAGGTACGTCAGAAGGTAATTTAATAATATCAGGATTGTTTTTTAAACATTCGTCCCTATCTTCAGGACCAACATCATAATACCAATACCAAACTCTACCTTTCATCATTGTGGAATTACCAAAGTCAAATTTACCACCAGGAGTGTTCATTAAGTGAACTGCTTTCTTACCTCCCGGTAATGCGGTTACCCTATACGTTAAATCTCCCGAAATAATTCTTTTTTGAATGTTGATCTCTTGCATTCTTAATAACATATCAAATGCTGGCATCATAAAATAACTTCCTGCCATGTTACCCATTTGTGCGAATCCACCTGCTCCACCAATACCACCACCAAATTCTCCAAATCCAAATCCTGCCCCAAACATTGAATTATTTAAAGTTGCTGGTGTAAACCATAACAATTCATTAAGTTCTCTGTTTTCAGGGATTTCGTATATTTGTTGGTTATGAACTAATTGTATAAAATCTTTTTTCAATACTGAATCACCACCCGCTTGTAGACCTACAATTTTAGAGTAAGCATAAGTGTATCGTGTTTCGTAATCTAAACTTCTTGTTGTAAACGCTTTTGATAATGACTGAGTGTCCATATTTAAGTTATACAAATTAGTCCACTGAGATTCAGTTAACCAATCTTGGACGTATTGTGAATATTCGTCAATAGAAAATTCAAGAAGAGTGTCCATTTGTTCCTCTTCCAATTCTACACTTCTAAGTGGTGCACCTAAAACGTGTTTCACTTTTTTGTATAGGTCACTTCTTTCTGGTTCGCTAATTATTGACATATGAGTTTTATTTATAAATATCTTATTATTTTGTTCTTAACAAATATAATTCGTTAACAAATTCCCAATTAACGTGATTCCAAAAATTATTTATATATTCGTCACGTTTATTACGATATTTTAGATAGTATGCGTGTTCCCACACATCAAGTCCTAATAGTGGATACCCACCATCTTTAACCACATTCATTAATGGATTATCTTGATTGGATGTAGATATAATTTTTAATCTATTATTCTTAGTTAAAATTAACCAAGCCCATCCTGATCCAAATCTATCTTTAGCAACCTGATTAAATTCGTCTTTTAATTTTTTAATATTTCCGTATTGTTTTGTAATTTTTTCAAATACTTCACCACTTGGTTTTTGTTTGGTTGGACTTAACATTTTCCAAAATAAAGCGTGATTAAAAGCACCACCAGCATTATTTCTAACTTTAGTATCATACTTACTAATGTTTTTGATTATATCTTCTAATTCAACATCTCCTTTTTTATTTGATAAGGCATCATTTAATTTCTTAACATAACCTTTATAATGTTTGTTGTAATGGATATCCATAGTTTCAGGATCTACAAATTGTTTCATTGAGGAATATGAATATGGTAATTTTTCAATACCAATTTTTTTCATTTCCATTATAAAATCTTTTTTAATATTTTGTTTTTCTGAAATTAAAATTTGTTCATTAATAAGATTAATTTTATTGTTAATCCCTTTAAACCCTTCAAAAACATATTCATTGAATTGTGGATATTCTTCTTCAAACATTTTAATTAGTCGGCCACCATATGCATTTGCCTCATCTTCATTCTGACCACCAATGTTTGGACCTTGTTCTCTTTTAAGGACATTTCTTTGATAAGCATGAACCCACTCATGAGCTAATGTTCTCATTATATCACGATTTAATCTACCATCAGTTAATACTTTAATGCCATCTGTTGGGTGTTGACTACCTGTAGACATTCCACCTATTTTTTTACCCACAAATTGAATAGTGATATCATCCTTTAATTGATAATTCTTTTGTAAGAATTTAATAAAGGTGTGAATTAACTCGTTATACTTTGAATCAAGACCTGAATTTATACGTTTGATGTTTACTTTCATTAATGATAAATATTATCAATAACAAAAAGATTTATCTTCTCTTGTTAATTAAACCAAGAATTTCCTCAACAACATCACCAACGTTTTCAGGTTGTTGATCACCCATAACGGTTCTAATAATTTCTTTTTTACGATTTAGTATGTCATATACCGCACCTTCTATTGTATTTTCATACAATGGGTAATAAACAAGTACATTTGATTTTTGACCATAACGATACGCTCTATCTTCAGCCTGAGCGTGTTCAGCGGGAACAAATGATAGGTCATTCATAATAACAACCTCAGCGGCAGTTAAAGTTAAACCAACACCAGCAGCTTTTAAGTTCCCCACAAATACTTTAATCTTATCGTTTTCTTGAAACTCATCAACTGCGTTTTGACGATGAGGTTTGGAACAACTACCATCTAAATAAACTGCTTGTTTACCAAAGTGTTGGTAAATTGTTTGTAATGTATCCGTGAAATTAGTAAAGATTATAACTTTCTTACCTTGTTCAACGATGTTCTCCGCAAATTCAATCGTTTGTTTTGTTTTTTCATTTGCAATAACCTTCCTTACTTTCATCAATTTTGAGAACTGAACGGTAAGAGAGGATGACTCATCCTTTTTGTTATCAAACCAATCATAATACTCACCCATCAGTTCTTCATACTCTTTTGATTTCAAACGAAGATATACAGGAGAAATAATTTTATCAGGAAGATCCAACACATCTTCTTTTAACCTACGAAGAATTTGTTTAGAAGTTCTATCTCTTAACTCTTCCAAATTAGATGCCCCCGTTACGTTCCAAACTTTTCTTCTACCCGCCATAAATTGGTAACCCTGACAATAACGAATAGCGTAAGCCATCCAATTTTGTGCAACAGGTGATTCAATAATATTCAGTAAGTTATAATAGTTCATTGGACGAGAAGTCATTGGAGTTCCCGTTAATAACCAAACTCTTTTAATATCCTTAACAAAATGATTTATGATTTTTGTTCGTTGAGCTTGGGGATTTGAAATCATATGTGCCTCATCTAAAATAACAAGATCAAAGTTTGATTGATTTAATATTGATCCATTTTTCTTTTTTGGATCAGTATCGTGGAAATTTTTTAGGATATCATAATTAACAATAACAAAATCAGATTCAGTTGAAAATTTCTTACCTTCTGCAATATAAACAGGTCTATCTGAATAATTTTCAATTTCACGTTGCCAGTTAATCTTTAATGATGCGGGACAAATAATTAATATTTTCTTTGATCCTGTCTCTAAAGCGGCAATGATTGTTGCAGTTGTTTTACCAAGACCCATATCATCAGCAAGAATGAATCGTCTTGATCCTGCCAACTTCTCTACCGCTTCTTTTTGATGTTCCAATGGAGGTCGGTGATCATATTTAGAATAATCTACCTCAACTTTTTCAACATTGTGAGTTTTTATTAATGAAGATTTAGGAACCCAAAATTCTGTTAAAGGATCCTTTTCAAAGAACTTACCCCAAATATGATATGATTTTTCTTTCTCAACTAATAATTTCTCAATGTAAATTTTTTCAGGAGTTTCCATCAAATATCTTTCTTCGGCAAACTTCTTTGCAAAATATGTATCAAGATCAACCCACTTACGAGCAACCTTAGGAACCGTATCAAAATAATTTATAATGTAATCTGATTGAGTTCTTGTTGGGTAAAACTTTTTACTAGTTTCTTTTTTTGTTTTTAGATACAATATATGATTATTGGCACCCGAATACGAGTCCAATAAGGACAAAGCTTTATGCTCTATTAGTGACGGGGCAACTTCCAAAATTTTGTTTTTTATAAAAATAACAATAAAAAAGATATTTATCAATAAATACGAGAAAATGGCGAATAGAGTTCCTATAACAAGACTAGGTAAATTTTTTGGTGATAACGATTTTAACCTTGAGGTTGAGATGGGTCAAGAGTGGTTGGTTGGTGATATGAATTTCACTTGTGTACTTTATAGAGTTGATAAAGTAAAAACCAAAATTGACGATGTGTATGGTGAAACGGTTAAGGACGGTATTAAATTTTTACCACCCGTTGAGTTTAACGCGTATATTGGAATTGCTGCACCTGAAAATAAATTCTTGGGTTCCACAAAAATGGATCAACTTGAACCTGGTAATATTACCATGTCGGTTTATTTAAAAACTTTAGAAGATTTAGAAATTGATATTCAGTTTGGTGATTATGTTGGTTATTACGATACGGAAAGTTTTGTGAGGTACTATACTGTTGTTAACGATGGTCGTGTTACTTCAGATATAAAACATACTTATAAAGGATATAAACCTTTTTATAGAACAATAATTGGATCACCTGTCGGACCAAACGAATTTAGAGGATTATGAAAATAATAGCTGATGAAAAAGAAGGGTTGTTAAAAAATAAAATTAACAATTTAATTGGTAAAAAAGTAATGTGTTATTATGACTTACATAGACACACATTTTCGGTGACTTATAATGGACTTGTTATGTTAAAGGCAGACTATTTAAAATTAAATGATGTTGAGTTTAGAGTAAGACAAGGTGGAAAACAAAAAGTAAGAGACAAAAAAAGAAAAAATGTTCATGCATTTGTTATCGGTAATTTAGATGATTATTGTGAATTTCCTTGTGGGAATATTCCTGTACCTGAATCAAATGATGTGGTTACATACAATCCTTACAAATATGATTCTTTTGTTAATAAAATAACGGAAGAACCAATTTATAAGTCAAATGAAATTGAAATGATTAACATTAAAGATAAAATATTTTTAATAAACTAATATGGGGTTACCTAAAAAAATAAAAAAAGACATATCATTAATACCTAAGAAGACACTTCTTCCTAGACGACATGAGATTGCCGATATGATTTCGGAAGATGGTACTTATTTACCTAAAAGTTTATTACACGCCGATTTAGATAGAGGGTTTTTAGATTTTGTTAAAGACGGACTTAAAACCGTTGTTGAAGGAAAAACGGTACCAATGGTGGATGTTTTAATAACAACACAAAATTGGGCTCAATTTGTTGAGACATGGGATTTTGAAAATATTGATAAGAATGTTGAACCACCATTCATTACGGTGATCAGAACACCTGAAGTTAAATATGGTAATAACCCTGCGGTTATGTATAATATTCCAAACAGAAAATTATATTACTATGCTAAAGTACCAACTTGGGATGGACAACGTCATGGGATGGATATTTACAAGATACCACAACCTGTTCCTGTTGATATAAAATACACAGTTGTAATTGTTTGTAATAGAATGAGGGAGTTAAATAAATTCAATCAAATTGTATTAGAAAAATTTTCATCAAGACAATCATACCAAACTATTAAAGGACATTATATCCCAATTATAAATGATGATGTTATTGATGAATCAATTTTGGATTTGGAAAAGAGAAAAGTATACATTCAAAAATATACTTTTACAATGATGGGATTCTTAATTGATGAAGATCAATTTGAGGTACAACCCGCAGTTACAAGAATATTCCAAATATACGAAACTGAAAGTAAAATTAAAAAAAGAAAACCTAAAAAAGAAGTCCCTATTTCACCCCAAACTGCAACCTTTACATATTCAGATATTGACACAGAAAAGGAGGAAACTTTTTATTATACCGTAAATATGCGTTTTATGGATAGTAAAAACGTGGATTCATATTCTGTTTTCATTAATGGTGATTACTATGGTGATGATGTATTAGTAATATTAGTTAATAATGGGGATGTAATTAAAATAACAATTAATAAAGATAATCCTTCTGAACAATCTTCAATAGTATTTACTGAAGAGTTACTTTAATCCTCCCCGTATATATCTTTTTTTTCCTTACATTTTTCAAAAATAAGGTTTTCCAAAAACCTATACATTTTAATACCACGTTTATCGCAATACTTCTTTAGGGTCTCGTGTGATTCAACCGAAATCTTCAGGTTTTTTATCTTCTTAGTATCTTTATCCATAGGGCAGAAAAAAGGCAGAATAAAATCTTACCAAAATATAAATACTTTCTAATAAGTAAAGTTTTTCCTAAAATTATCAATATTTATATAATAAATAAAATTAAAACCAAAAATAAACTAAATTATGGCAACTAACGGTAAAGTATTCGTATCACCTGGTGTTTATACTTCTGAAGTGGATTTAAGTTTTGTGGCACAAAGTGTGGGAGTTACCACATTGGGTATTGCAGGTGAAACTTTAAAAGGTCCAGCTTTTGAACCTATATTCATCAAAAACTATGAGGAATTTCAAACTTACTTCGGAGGAACATCCGCAGAAAAATTTATAAACACACAAATTCCTAAGTATGAGGCTGCTTACATAGCAAAATCATATTTACAACAATCTAATCAATTATTCGTAACGAGAGTTTTAGGACTTTCTGGTTATGATGCAGGACCATCTTGGTCTATTATAACTCAAGCAAATGTTGATCCTACTACGATTGACTTTTATTGTGAAGATCCACAAATAGTTGATTGTTTACCTTATTGTGATCCTGCAGATTATAAGGTTACACCTTATGTTGTAGAATTTACGGGGTGTTCAAACTCACAAGGAACAATTAGTTATACAACTAGTTTCCCTGCTGAGATTGAAACTATTTTAACTGATCAGTTTGAGCAATTCAATGGAGGTGTATCAACATTAGAAATAGAAATCAATAATTTGGTTTTTGATGTACTTACCGACACTAACCCATTTACTGCACAAACTAACACAATATCTTATTTCGGAACAATTTATGGTCCTATTTATGATATATTATCACCTGTATTCACAAATGAAACTAATGTTTATGGTGTTCCTTCAGTATCAAGTACTGAAACTAATTATGAATCACCATTTAACGATCCTTGGTATTATTCATTATTTACAAATAATGGTAATAATAGTTATTCAGGATTCTCATTCTTTGCTTATATTGATAGTTTAAGTTTAATACCAGTAACTACAACAACAACAATTCCATTTACACCGACACCAACACCATCGGCAGTTAATCCATGTGCTACGGCAACACCAGCATCATCACCAACACCTACACCAACTGCAGTTAATGTTAATTGTTATACAGGTACAATTAATGGGGTTATTTATGAATACACAGGTACATCATATGTTAACTTTGATAATTTAGTTGTTGGTACATTAAGATCAAGAGGTATTGCAACATACGAAGACTCAACAAACCCTGTGTTTGAAGTAACAAATATTAATAATGTAAATTTAAATATGTCAGGACAATATTCAGGTGTTCTTAAAAACCCATATTTACCATTCGTTGTTAATGTAACAAATGATGACGGAACTGCATTCTCTTTTGAGACATCATTCTCAACTTCAGATTCTCAGTACATTTCTAAAGTATTTGGATCAACTAACTTCCAAAAACCAAGAAAGAATGTTCCTTTATTCTTAGAGGAAAGATTCCAAGCTTTATTAAACTATGGATGGAACAAAGGATTCATTAGAGGTTTGAGTTCAAATTTAATTGAATTAGATTCCGCACAAAGTGGACAACAAGATAGTATTGGATGGTACTTAGATAGATACCAATCACCAAGCACCCCTTGGATTGTATCTGAATTAAGAGGTACTAAAGTATTTAACTTGTTCAAGTTCTACTCAATTTCTGATGGTAACTCAGCAAACTCTGAAATTAAAGTTTCAATTATCAATATGTCATTCTCCAATGGAACGTTTGATGTAATTGTAAGAGATTACTACGATTCAGATGCTAACCCTACAGTTTTAGAGAAATTTACAAATTGTAGTATGGATTTAAATCAAAATAATTTCATCGGTAAAAAAATAGGTTCATTAGACGGAGAATATGCGTTGAACTCTAAATTTATAATGGTTGAAATGAATGAGGATGCACCTGTTGATTCATTACCTTGTGGTTTTGATGGTTATACATTCAGAGAATATGCTGATGTAACACCTCCATTCCCTGTTTATAAAACTAAATATGATTTCCCTGGTGAAATTATTTATAATCCACCTTTTGGTTTTACAAGTGGTAACGATGATGCAATCAGATCAAATGGAGATAACGTTAGAAGAACTTATTTAGGTTTCTCTAATAACATCGGATTTGATACTGACTTTTTCCAATACAAAGGAAAAAGAGCTCCAATTGATTTATGTAATGTTGATGGAGTTGAGTGGTCATACCAAACAAAAGGATTCCACATGGATAAAGATGCTAGTGTTATTGTGATAGGACCAGCGTTTACAACAAGTGGAACACCTAAATACTATGTTGGTGATGCAACATTCCAACAAGAACCTACAAACGAAACAAGTCCATATTATAGAATTTTCTCAAGAAAATTCACAACAATGTTCTATGGTGGTTTTGACGGATGGGATATCTATAGAGAATACAGAACAAACGGAGACAGATATGTACTTGGTAGAAATGGATTCTTAAACGGAGCTTGTCCTTCACCAAGATATCCATTAGCAACAGGATGGGGAGCATTTAAACAAATCTCAATCGGTGATGGAACACAAAGTTTTGCAAATACTGACTACTACGCTTACTTATTAGGAATCCAAACATTCTCTAATCCTGAGGCGGTTAACATCAATGTGTTTGTATCTCCAGGTATTGATTATGTAAACAATAGTGACTTAGTTGAAGCTACAATTGATATGATTGAAAACGACAGAGCTGACTCATTGTATATTGCAACAACACCTGACTACAACTTGTTCTTACCAACAACTACAGGTGGTGATGGATTAATCTACCCACAACAAGCGGTTGACGACTTAGAACAAACAGGAATTGACTCTAACTACACAGCTACTTATTACCCTTGGGTATTAACTCGTGATAGTGTGAACAATACTCAAATCTATATTCCAGCAACGGCTGAGGTAACAAGAAACTTGGCATTAACCGACAACATTGCATTCCCTTGGTTCGCAGCGGCAGGTTACACAAGAGGTATTGTAAACTCAATTAAAGCACGTAAGAAGTTGACTCAAGAAGATAGAGATACTCTTTATCAAGGAAGAATCAACCCAATTGCAACCTTCTCTGATGTTGGTACCGTAATTTGGGGTAACAAAACTCTTCAAGTTAGAGAATCTGCTCTTGATAGAATTAACGTGAGAAGATTATTATTACAAGCTCGTAAATTGATATCTGCAGTTTCTGTGAGATTGTTGTTTGATCAAAACGACGAACAAGTAAGACAAGACTTCTTAAATGCGGTTAATCCAATCTTAGATGCAATCAGAAGAGATAGAGGTTTATATGACTTTAGAGTTACGGTTTCAAGTGACAGTGAAGACTTAGATAGAAATCAATTGGTAGGTAAAATATATATCAAACCAACTCGTTCTTTAGAGTTCATAGATATAACATTCTACATCACTCCAACAGGAGCATCGTTTGACAATATCTAATCAAACAAATAATTTAAAGGAAAAGGGGAATTCGTTCCCCTTTTTTTATTTTACTAATATTTATTAGTGTATGAAAGATTACCATAAAGTTATTGTTAAAGAAATTATCAACGAAATTATTCAGGAAAAACAAACACCCGTAATGAAATATTACGCTTTTGACTGGGATGATAATCTTATGTTTATGCCAACAAAAATATATCTTAAAGATGATAAAGGTAAAAGTGTTGGAATGTCAACTGAAGATTTTGCGGAATATAGAACTGATATTGGTGAAGATCCTTTTGAATATAAGGGACACACCATAGTATCTTTTGATGAAGAACCTTTCAGAGATTTCAGGGTATCAGGAGACAAACAATTTATAACGGATGCAATGTCAGCACCAACAGGACCGGCATGGGATGATTTTGTGGAGTCAGTTAATAATGGTTCAATATTTGCTATTGTTACCGCAAGAGGACATACGCCTTCCACGTTAAAAGAGGGGGTTTATAGATTAATTAAACAGAATAAACATGGTTTGGATTCAAATCAGTTGGCAAAAAATCTTTTAAAGTATAGAGATTTAGCGGATGAAGATAAATTATCTAAAGATCAACTAATACGTTCTTACTTAGATATGTGTCGTTTTCACCCTGTGTCTTTCGGAGATGGTTCCGCAACTAATCCCGAACAAGGAAAAATAGATGCAATGGAAGAATTTGTGGGTTATGTAAAAAACTTATCACATTCATTACAACAAAAGGCATTTATGAAGAACAAAATTAGTAACTACTTTACACCATTTATTGGTTTTTCAGATGACGATGTAAGAAATGTAGAAACTATGAAGAAACATTTTGATAAAAAAGAAGATAATATATTAAAGACTTATTTAACTGCAGGAGGAGAAAAGAAATTATATTAACTAGTTTGTCTGGTCTAGTATAAGAATATGTTCAAAAAAAATGTAAGTAAATAGAAAAAATTCATTATCGTGATATTTATAATAAAAAACTAAAATAAACTAAAAAATAAAATAAAAAATTATGGCTGATTTGTTAATGAAAATGCCGATTCCTTACGAACCAAAAAGAGAAAATCGTTGGATTTTAAGGTTTCCATCATCACTTGGAATTAATGAGTGGTATGTGGAGAGTACTGCGAGACCTAAATTAAAAATTGCCTCAACTGAAATTCAGTTCTTAAATACTTCAACATATGTTGCAGGTAGATTTAACTGGGAAGAAATATCAGTTAAGTTTAGAGATCCAATTGGACCTTCAGCTTCTCAAGCGGTTATGGAATGGATTCGTCTATGTGCGGAGTCTGTAACAGGTCGTATGGGTTATGCTGCAGGATACAAGAAAAATGTGGATTTGGAAATGTTAGACCCAACAGGAGTTGTTGTTGAGAAATGGATTTTAGAAGGAGCTTGGTTAACAGGATATGATGGTGGTTCATTATCATATGACTCTGATAAGATTGCGGGAATTGCTTCAAATATTCGTATGGATCGTTGTATATTAGTATACTAAAAAAATTTACTTTTAATATTAACCGTGTACATTTATGATGTATACGGTTTTTTGTGCAATAATAAATTAAAAAAATATAAAAAAAATGGATCAAGACACGGCTGCTCATGGGCAAATGGATTTTAACTTACCACATGATGTGGTGACACTACCTTCAGGTGGTTTATTCTACAAATCAAAAAAGAAAAGTGTTAAGGTTGGTTACTTAACCGCAAGTGATGAAAATATTTTAGTTAATATTGATTCGCGTAAATCAATTAATGAAAGTGTTGTATTACCTTTATTAAGAAATAAAGTTTACGAAAAAGAACTTAGACCTGAAGAATTATTAGAAAGTGATATTGAAGCAATCCTTTTATTTTTACGTAACACATCGTTTGGTCCTGAATATAGAATTACAACGATTGACCCATCTAATGGTCAAACATTTGAAACGTCTATTATGTTGGATGAGCTAAATTTAACAAGACCAAAAGTACAACCTGATGAAGATGGTACATTTACGGTTAAATTACCACAATCAAAGGCGGATGTTAAAGTTAAAATGTTAAGTTTATATGATACCATTGAAATTGCTAAAATAATTGATTCATACCCTGTTGGATATACTGCACCTACAATAACAACAAGATTAAATAAAACTATTTTGGAATTAAATGGTAGTCCAGATAGAAATGAAATAAGCGTATTTTGTCAAAATATGCCAATTGGTGATTCTAAGTTCATAAGAAATTTCCTTAAAGAAAACGAACCGAGATTGGATTTAAGGAAAACAGTTTACGCCCCATCAGGAGAAAAGGTTGATGTTATCATCAACTTTGGGGTGGAGTTTTTTCGGCCTTTCTTCTAATCACTCAAAATTTTTATTAGACGAATTTTATTACTTGGCAAAATTCTTGAGAACATCGTATGACGATTTCTTAAAACTTCCAACATACATTAGAAGATATCTATTAGATAAGATCGTAGAGGAAAATACGCCTAAAACTTAATACTTAAATATTTATAGTAAAAACTAATTATGGGTTACGGTTCAATAGAAGATATAGTTAAGGCTGGATTGACAGGGTCTGCTTTAATAGCGGCAATGAAGGCGCTTGAAGCAACCGCAAAGAAAGATGGTGCTGATGAGCAAATTGAAAAAAACAAAAAAAAATCTTCTGCTAATTTGACTGGTGACTTAGGAACAGACAATCAATATATAACTGATCTTAATATAACTAATCTTAAAACCCTTAAGGAAGATGGGGTGGCTTTAACTCAAGTACTTACGGATTTTAAAACTGCTGCGAATCCGGCTAATTTTGAAGGAGCCGATTTTTTAAGAGACGCCTCTCAACAGATGGCAAATTCGTTGGGTCTTGGTCAGGCTAGAATGTCTGAAATGAAAACAACAATTGCCGACGCATTACCTGAAATGCTCAAACTTGGAATTACACAAAGTGAAGCATTAACTAATATGACAAATATACCAAAAGAGTTGGGTATTAACGCTTCTTTAGGTACAGAGGCACTTGTTGATATGTCAGCGGCAGCTAAGGTAACTAGTACAAGTGTAGGTGAATTAGCGACAGGATTTAAGGGGGTTGGTATTTCATTATATGATGTTGGCGATAAAATGGCTGAAGTTGCAAATTACGCTAAAAGTGTTGGTGTTAATGTACAGGCAGTTTCAGGTTTAGTTGTTAAAAATCTACAACAATTAAATATTTTTAATTTTGATAATGGTGTTAAAGGTTTAGCTAAAATGGCATCACAAGCAACCATGCTAGGGATTAGTATGGAAAAAACATTTAAACTTGCAGAAGATCTTATGTCACCTGAAAAAGCGATTGATTTAGCGGCATCATTACAACGTTTAGGTGTTGCAAGTAGTGCATTATTAGATCCATTAAAGGCGATGGATTTAGCTCAAAATGATCCTGAGGCATTACAAAAAGAAATGATTAATATTTCTAAAGAATTCACCAAATTAAAGGCTGACGGGTCAGGTTTTGAAATTTTACCTGGAGCAAAACGTAGATTAAGAGAAGTTGCCTCGGCAATGGGTATGAACGCTGATGAATTGGCAAATATGTCAATTAAAAGTGCCGACTTGGATATGAAAATGAGTAAAATTAAATTTCCAAGTTTAGCATCGTCCGAAGAGGATAAGATGTTAATTGCTAATATGGCTCAAATGAAAGATGGCGAGGCGGTACTTCAGATTAGAAATGATATTACGGGTAAAATGGATGATATTAATGTTAAAGATTTAACCGCCGATCAAATCACTAAATTAAAAGAACAACAATCAAATGAAAATAAAACAATTGAAGAAATTGCTTTAGATCAATTAACTGCTTTAGAACGAATTAACACCTCTTTAAATTCCGCTAAAACGGCAGTAAATCTTGGTAAGGCATCTACACCAACAATGGATAGGTTCTATAATGTTATGAATAAAACTCAGTCAATACTAGCAACAAATGTAACTGAAAATATAACAACTGGAAATGTTAGAGACGCATCAACAAGACTTATTAGTCCTGTAGAAGAAGAATTAATTAAATTTTTTAAAGGTGAATCTAGTTTGGAATCAGTTGCCGCAACTTTAACTGAAGTAAAAGATAGTCTTGTTGATATTGGGGGTAATCTTATAAAAGGAGCTGGAAATGTTGGAACTAAAACTGCTTCAGATATAATTAATGAGGTAACTAACACATATTCTCCACTTGGCGTACAACCAACTCAAATAGTAATGGATCCGTCTTCACCATTTGCAACACAAATACAATCACTTATTGATCAATTCACAAAAGGTACACCTGTGGAAACAAAAACACAAGTTAGTGGTGAGGTTAAACATACAGTTGAATTTGGTGGAACTGGAATGAGCGCTCAAGAAGAAGCCGCTTGGAATAAATACATGGACAAGTTTTTACAAGACCCTAATAAGAAAGCAGCATATGAGAAATGGGTATCAAGTTCAAACGAAGGACTTCTTACAAAAAAATAATAGAAAATTCTTAAAATTATGTTTTCTATAAAAAAATTCTCAAGGTATTTATTAATAAAAAAGTATGTCGGATAGTACATTATCGTTTGCGTCCTCGTCAAATTTTAGGGATATATTATTGGCCCGTAATTTACAACCATATTCTGTACCAGGGTCTTATTCTCCTAGTAGTAATAGTGTTAATTACGAGACTAATCTTTCTGTTGCAAATGTTATTGACTCACCAAATGGTTTAATTTCTACAAACCAACTTGCAAATAGTTTATATTCACTCAATGAATATGGGCCTGAAGGTGGTTATGATGGAAAATATTCTGTACCTGGAGCACCACTACCTGTGGAATCAAATTCAGGACCATACGCACCTACTGATACAGTATTAGATTTAGTTAATGAGTTTTATATTGATGCTGCGTACGTACAAAACATTTATGGGCCTGAAGGTGGTTATAAAGATTTAGTTATTATAACCGATGTAGTTGGTAATCCTAAAATGTATACACCATATTGGGATCCCACAACATTTGTAACCTCATCCTATTCTCCATACGAGATAATTTTTAGTGATAATCCAAACGGAAGTAATGGTCCGTTATCTCAAGACACTTATTTGGCAAAAATTGGTGCAGCACAACTTAAAAGTTTATTTGAAGAGAGAATTGCAAGTGAATTATTACAAGCGACTGTTGGTAGGGTTAATTTAGATTCATTACAGGATCCGTTTAGTGCAAGTATGGTTGCCACAGGTCAACAACCATTTTTTACAAAAAATTGGAGAATTACCGTACCTGAAAACCCAATATCTGCTTCGGCTACATTAGCGAATAGATTAACGGGAACATATTTTCCTGTGTCATTTATTCCTGGTGATTATTTTGATGAATCGTTTATTGATAATCCACAAACTGAATCGGCATTAAATGTTGCAAATAATTTAACGGGTGGATTTTTAGGTCCAATATTAAATAAGTTTAAAAATCCTTCTGAAATATTTGTTGCAAACACAGGTTTCGGACAAAGATCAGTATTATTTTCAAGTTTAGATTATAATAAATATAGACCGGCTTATAGTAGAGGTATCATACAAGGTGCAACAACTGCAATTGATAGATTATTTGATCAAGATAAAGCACAAAGTGGTGGATATTATGTAGGTAGTCCAAATTCCGAACCTTCTCAGATTGACTCTCCCGCAAATCAAGTTCCAATTGGGAAAAATGGTAGACAAGTACAAACTATTGTTTATGGTCCACAAGAACTTGGTATTCTATATGAAGGTAATGAGGCTCAATTACAATTTGGTTTAAAAGGAAAATCATACACCGATGGTGGTGGTATTGATGGACAATTTATTTGGACATCACCAAAATATAAAGACAATGCAGGATTTAAAGTAGGTCCTGGTGGAGCCGTTACAAGATTAGATAATGAATTTGAAACAATTAGAAGTGATTATGGTAGATACCAATCAACGGATATTGATTTCAAAGGGGATTCAATTTTAGATAAGACACAAAGACTTATTAATTCTGCGGATCAAGTACAAGGACAAGCAAGGTTAAAACACGTTGGTAATGCAATTAACCAAGTGTCTAAGGTATTCAATGATGGATACAAAGAGATGACAAAGGGTTCTATGGTATTATCTTATACTGATCAAGCCGATGGGTCTCAAGCGGGAATAGAGTACTGTAGAGTGTTCCAAAAGGACACACCTTACTTTACATATGCTGACTTACAAAAGAGCGATGGTATTACAACTGAAGGTAGAAAATTCTCGTATTCAGTTTTAGATAAGACATATAATCTTAACATTGCTCCACTTAAGAATCCGGGATCAACAAATATTGTAGATAACAAAGTTAAAAAATATATGTTCTCTATTGAGAATTTAGCGTGGAGAACTTCAGATAGACCTGGATTTACTTACGATGATTTACCTGTTTGTGAAAAAGGACCAAATGGGGGTAGAGTCATGTGGTTTCCACCATATGATCTTTCATTTAGTGATGATAGTACACCTGATTTTGCGCCAACCAATTTTTTAGGTAGACCTGAACCAATATACACTTATAAGAACACTTCAAGAAAGGGTAGTATAAGTTGGAAGATTGTTGTGGATCATCCGGCAATCATGAATACTATTATTCAGAAACAATTAGCTGGTGTTGCAAAAGAAAGAGTGGATTCAATTGTTGAATCATTTTTTGCGGGATGTACAAAATATGATATGTATGAATTGGGTATTAAATTTAATACGATACCAACAAGAGATTTATTCACATATCAACAGATATTAAATAACCCAAGATTAACCAATGAAGAGTTGGGCCAGGTTGCGTTTGAAATACCTGTTGAAGCTGAAGTTGTTGTTGCAAAAACTGCGGAAGGTGGTGATAGTGGACCAAACTCACTTGGTGGTAATAGTACCATTAAAGATGCGACATCTTTAGTTGATGGTAGTGCTGAATTAAAAGAATTTTTAAATTACGCCTTTTATTTTCATAATGATTGTCCTGAGTGTACAAAATCATATGCTGTAACATCATCAAAACCATTTGATAGTTGGTATGAACGATATATTGCATTACAATCTACAAAATATGTGGATAGAGCACCAACAATAGTTTATCTTGGAAACGAGACGTATACAAGTCAAGGAGTACAAACATTTTTTAATAATGTTATTAAACCTAATTTTGAAAAATTAAAAACTGATTTTTTAAAAAAATTAAAAGAAATTTTAATAGACAAAGAGGGTTCAGTTGAATTAACATTTGAAGGATCAGCATCCGCACCGGCAACTACAGGATATAATGTTGATTTATCAAAAAGAAGGGTTGATAGTGTATTAAAATGGTTTAAAAATCAAACAATAGGAGACAAAAAATTAAGTGATTTTATTACTAGTAAAAAACTAGTGATAAATATGTTAACAAAGGGTGAAATTCAAGTTGTAACCGTTGATGCAAAAAATGGTGGTAATGGACTAACAATTAATTGTACTACTAATATAAAATTAAAAAAAGGTACAGTTACGGCTGGTGATGATGCTGGCGAAGCTAGCGACTCTTTTGCCCAAGTGTATTCTGTACCTGCAATGGCTTGTAGGAGAGTTTCATTATCTGATGTTAAAGTGATGGTTCCACCTGAAAAACCATCTGAAACAACTACCACAACAACAATAGCAACACCACCAATTGTGACCCCACCCGATAACAAACTTATACCTGGTGATCCATCTAAAACAATCAAACCATCACCTAATTTAAGGATTGAACAAAAAATTAAAGAAGGTATATCTAAAAAAATATTAAGATTTTTATTCTCAGAATGTGATTACTTTGAGGTTATTAAGGAAAGTGATCCTATGATATATGATAGTATCAAACAAAAGATTAAGTACTTTAATCCTGCGTTCCACTCTACAACACCTGAGGGATTAAATGCAAGATTGACATTCTTAAATCAATGTGTGAGACCTGGTCAAACAATTCCTGTAATTGGGCCTGATGGTAGACCAAAATATAATGATGCCTTAAACACATCGTTTGGATCACCTCCGATTTTAATTTTAAGAATGGGTGACTTTTATAATAGTAAGATTGTACCAACATCATTAGGTATAACATATGATCCTATTACATTTGATTTAAACCCTGAAGGTATTGGTGTACAACCAATGATTGCTAAAATAACATTAGGATTTAACTTTATTGGTGGGCATGGACTTAAGGAACCTGTTGAAGAATTACAAAATGCATTATCGTTTAACTATTATGCAAATACTGAAATATACGACGAAAGAGCAACGGCAACTGAAAGTACTGAAGCAAGAGACAAATACATGGTTGAGAAAATATTAGCTAACCAACCAAAGGTAACAACCGCAAATGTTGTAAATCAAATACCAAAAAGAGGTGGAGAAGCAATTGGAACAATATCGGGTGAAACGGATATTGATTACACTAAATTTGTAAATGATTATTGGAATAGTACTAAAGAATATTTTGATGCTTATATTAATACAAACGCAACAATTGGTAAAAACTATAACATAGGTATAGTTGATTTATTATTTACAGAAAGAAATTACTCTACAGGTACTGCAGAATTTACACCTGTAATTGAAGTTCCAATTTATGGTAAACCAAGTAATGTTGAAGACAAATTGGATAAATTATTTGATAAAGTTAATGGGGATATTTCACAAAGGAACGATCCTTTTATGCAACTAGTTATCGCAAATGATCAAACAATAACTAATGGTGACAAAAGAGAAATTGAAAATAAATTAAAAGAATATGTAACAGGAATTAAACCTGATTTTATTACTAATGTGAGTAATAGTGTAAACGATTTAGTTTTATTACAACAGGACTATATTCAATATATAAGAAAGGCAAATTTGGTATTATCAAAAACTGACGGAATAATGAATTCAAATAATGAACCTGATGTATATGATATTTCAGGAGTTACAGATTCATTTACTCAGTTACAAACTTATTTGAAAAAAATAACAGATAAACATATTGAATTTAATATCGCTAAAGGTATTGTAATGGTTGAGGACTGTTTATATTTAAATGAAGAAGATTTTTATAAAAAAATATCATCTACTTTTATAGATGGTAATACATCTACTGCTGATTTGATAACTGCAAGAAATCAGAGTGGTTTAATGACTAATGAACCGGCTAATAGATTTTATCAAGTTATGGCCAATATATTTAATGATGAAAATAGTAGAAATGAATTAAAAACTTTTATACTTAATGGTCAATATGGTAACATACAAGAAGTTACTAAAGTTGTTGATAAAGCAACTACTGGTTGTTCAGATAGATTTAATGGTTATACTGAAATTAATAAAAAGAGATATGATGGTATTAAAACTAACCCAAGATATTTAGAATTAATTAAAAGTCCAATAGAGGCTAATGTTAAATTTGGATTAAAGTATAAAAAAGTTAGTGGAACATCACAACAAAAAAAGGCAGTAAAAGAATTGTATTCAAATGTTAATGTGGATAATAAAGAAAAAACCTTTGATGGTAAAATTAAATTTAATTAAAAATGAATTTCCAATATTATAACAGATATAATGAGTTTTTAATAAATGGACAACAAACAGTTGTTCCATACATAAATTTACCTGCAAAAACATCAGATAAAAATTTTATATATAAAGTTGGACAATCAAGATTAGATAAAATATCGTTCCAATTTTATAATACACCATATTTTGGTTGGTTAGTACAAATGGCAAACCCCCAATATAGTGGTATGGAATCAAACATACCCGATGGGGCAATTTTAACAATACCATATCCGCTTGTTAAGTCATTACAGGATTATAAAAACGAATTAGAAAATTATTACTTCTATTATGGTAGATAAAGGTGAAAATATATTAGTGGAATTTGATTACGATAACATTACCTTAATAGACCCAAATAAAATTGTAGATAGTGAAGGTAAAGTTAGTGATAGATTAGTTAAACATGAAAACCTTGTGTTTTATGCAAATCTTGAATGTAATGTATTACCAAGAACTAAATTAGCCTTAGGATCGGCATTGAATGATTCCATTAGAACTGTTTCCGTTGGTAAGATTAATTTCTTAAATCCTGGTAACAAAACGTTCATGGATAACAGATATACCGATGAGATTACGGGCAAAGGATCCGTACAGGGTCAAGGGGTAAACCAACCAAAATTAAATGCAGTTCAAAACCCAAACAAATCTGATGATTTTTACCTTACACAGAGTACGTATTCAAACGGAACTCCTGGTGCGGTTGATAATGGTTTATTGGGTATTACTGATATACAGGTTGCAATTGACACAAGTTTCTTACCTACCGTAACGGTTAACTTAGTAGATGTTAAAGGAAGGGCTTTATTTGAAGGTGGA